>Ga0302314_10001639_pt1 | contig 41784 bp, 43 predicted proteins | sample III_Palsa_N2_3_FD_200533 | JGI IMG/M metagenome (GOLD analysis project Ga0302314, IMG submission 200533) | Peat permafrost microbial communities from Stordalen Mire near Abisko, Sweden - III_Palsa_N2_3 | ecosystem: Environmental > Terrestrial > Soil > Palsa > Peat permafrost | place: Sweden... | reverse complement strand
CGTTCTACGCGCTGCTGCGGGCGGTGCCGAACAAGCTGCTGGGCGTTCTGACCATGTTCGGCTCGATCGGCTTGATGTTCGTCCTGCCCTGGCTGGACACCTCCAAGGTGCGCTCGATGCGCTACCGGCCGCGGGCCAAGATCTTCTTCTGGATCTTCGTCGTCGCCTGCCTGATCCTGGGCGTCTGCGGCGGCCACGAGCCGGACGATCTGTGGCTGCCCAGCGCTGGCGGCATCAATCTCTTCGACTCCGATCTGTTCAGCTACACCTGGATCGCCCGGATCTTCGGGCTCTACTATTTCGCCTATTTCCTGGTCATCACGCCCCTGTTGGGGCTGTTCGAACAGCCGCTGCCGATACCGGAGTCGATCTCCACGCCGGTGCTGTCCCACCCCGCGACGGTGCCCGCCGGCGCGGCCGCGGCGCCTGAAAAGAAGGGTTGAGCCTGATGCTGCGCAAAGCGCTCGTTATCGCGGCGGTGTTGGGTTTCGCCGCGGCTCAGCCGGCCTTGGCCAAGACCTCGGCGGCGGAGCCTAAGGACGTCCATTGGAGCTTCGAAGGGCCCTTCGGCCGCTTCGACCAGGAACAGCTGCAACGCGGCTACAAGGTCTATCACGACGTCTGTTCGGCCTGCCATTCGATGAAGCTGATGGCCTACCGCAATCTGGGCCAGCGCGGGGGGCCGTTCTACGACCCGAAATATCCCAACCCGAACGAGAACGGCTATGTGAAGACCCTGGTGAAGGACTTCCAGGTGCCGGACATCGACTCCGATACGGGCGATGTGATCAAGCGTCCGGCGACGCCGGCCGACACTTTCGTGTCACCCTATCCGAACGACGCCGCCGCCGCGGCGTCCAACGGCGGCAAGGCCCCGCCGGATCTGTCGCTGATCATCAAGGCGCGGGAGGACGGGCCGCGCTACGTCTATTCGCTCCTCACCGGCTACGTCCCCGCGCCCGCCGGTATGAAGGTGCCCGCCGGCAAATACTACAACCCCTATATGTCGGGCGATATGAGCGGCTATTGGTCCGGCCCCGCGAACCACGTCCCGGTGGGCGGGATCATCTCCATGCCGCTGCAACTGACCGCCGACCGGGTCACCTTCGACGACGGTGTCAAGGCGACGCCGGAGCAGGAGGCCAAGGACGTGGTCGCCTTCCTGGCCTGGGCGTCCGAGCCGCACCAGGAGGAGCGCAAGAAGATGGGCTTCGCGGTGATGCTCTATCTGCTGCTGTTCACCGGGGTGCTCTACGCCAGCTATCGCACTGTCTGGCGCAAGATCGACCACTAGAGCGTGTTCCGATCTGATGGAATCAGATCGGCGCTCTAGACCTTTGTTTTGGCGCGCGTTTTGACCGAAAACCGGTTCCCACTTTTCGGAACGCGCGCTAGGGGCAGGGCTCCTGCGGCTCTAGTTGCTCCCCCGTTGGGGGAGCTGCCGCGAAGCGGCTGAGGGGGATTTGATGCCGCTTCGACCCGTGGGGCGAGGGTTCGAGAGGCTCAACGTCTTGCTCACATAGTCCAGACGCATCGAAAACCGCGCCCAGATCGGCTCTCCGATCGCGTCGCTGGTCGCTTCGGGCGCCGGCGCGGACGAGACATTCTCGAACAGGACGCCGCCGATCGACAGCGCGCGCAACCGCCCGCCCACGCGCGTCAAGGGCGCGGCGTTCGGCGCCAAGGTCACGGCGAGCGCGCCGCCGGTGTCGACGCGAAAAGCGCCCGCCTGGCTCCTGATCCCGTCAGACACGCCCGCGCGGACATAGGGAACCCCCGCTCTCAGCTCGATCGGCAGCGTGACGGCCCCTCGGACCCGGCGCGACCGCCCCGGCCGCGTCAGACTCACGCGGCAGGGGTTCTGCTCGATGGTCAGGACCTGGCCGGCCAGCACATCCGACGCGAGCACCCCCGCGATCGGCGTCGGAAAGCTGCGGGTGCGATCGTCCAGCTCCAGCACCTGCATCTGGACGCTGGGATAGAGCCGACCCGCCAGCCGCACCTGGCCCGTAGTCGTCGCCGCGCCAATCCCCACCTCGCTGGCCTGAGTCGCATCCAGCTGGCTTTGGGCCGCGCCGGTGTCCAGGATGAAGACGCCATTGACGCCAGCCGCCACGGCGGGAACCAGCAGCACGCCGTTCTCGACCCAACAGACGCTGCCTCCGGCCCAGACGCGGCCGGAAATCAATCCCAAGAAGAGGCCCGCCAGGGCGAGCGGCGAGCGCATGAGAATCATCACCCTTTCGAAGCCGGCTCCAGCGTAGCCAAGCCGCGCGGCTTCGGCGATAAGGCGCTATGAACCTGATCGACGCCATCCGCACCATTCCGGACTATCCCAAGCCTGGGATCATGTTTCGCGACATCACTACGCTTTTGGGCGACGCGCGCGCGTTTCGCCGGGCGGTGGACGAACTGGTCCAGCCGTTCGCCGGGCGCAAGATCGACAAGGTGGCCGGGATCGAGGCGCGGGGCTTCATCCTGGGCGGGGCAGTGGCGCACCAGCTGTCGGCCGGCTTCGTGCCGCTGCGCAAGAAGGGCAAGCTGCCGCACCAGACCATCGCGGTGGACTATGCGCTGGAATACGGCGTCGACACCATCGAGATGCACCTGGACGCCTTCCATCCGGGCGAAAAGGTCATGCTGGTCGACGACCTGATCGCCACCGGCGGCACCGCCATCGCCGCCGTCGAGCTGCTGCGCCAGGGCGGCGCCGAGGTGATCGGCGCGGCCTTCGTCGTCAACCTGCCCGATCTGGGCGGCGCGGCCAAGCTTGCCGCGATGGGCGTCCCGGTCTCGATCCTGGTGGCGTTCGAAGGGCACTGAAACCAGTTGCTCCCCCTTAAGGGGGAGCTGTCCGCGAAGCGGACGGAGGGGGAAGCCTCGCCTTCAGTTCCCCTCGCGCACGCCGCTGGCCTGCTTGAACAGCTGCAGCGTGCGCAGGCGCGCCAGGCGGGCGGCGTCAGGACTGTAGTCCGGCCGCCGGTCGGAGAGGAAGCCGTGGCCGGCGTCGTAGAGATAGACCGGCAGCTCCGGATGGGCGTCCCGGATCGCCTCCACCACCTGCGGCGGGATGCTGGCGTCGGTCTTGCCGAAGTGCAGGATGGTCGGGCATTTCGGCGTCTCGCCCAGCAGTTCTGGAATGCGTCGGCCATAGAAGCTGGACGCCGCCGCCACCCCCTCGCAGCGGCAGGCCGCCAGCCAGGTCGCCGTCCCGCCCCAGCAGAAGCCGGCGACATTCACCGGACCCTTCAACGCCGACACGGCCGCCTGGATGTCGCCGACCACCTCGTCCCAGGGCGCGGCCCCCGAATAGCGCACGCCCTTGCCCACGCTCTCGGCGTCATAGCCGGCCGCGAAGCCCCGCTCCTGTCGGTCGTAGAACGACGGCGCGATCACCTCGTAGCCGTCGTCGGCGAAACCGTCGGCAAGCTCGCGAATATGCTCGGTGACCCCGAAGATCTCCTGGATCAGCACCAGGCCGCCATGCCGGGCGTCGGTGGGCCCCACATGATAGGCGCCCAGCTCAAACCCGTCGAAGGCGCTGACCAGGGTGATGGCCCGGCCGCGTGGGATGTTCACAGCGCACCGTTCTGCTCGAACAGGTCCAGCGTGCGCTTGCGGGCCAGGGCGGCGTCGTCCGGGTCGGAGTCCGGCCGGCCGTCATTGTTGAACCCGTGGCCGGAGTTTTCGTAGATATACACGGGCGCCTGGGGCTGGGCGGCGGCGATCTTCGCCTTGACCTCGTCGGCCGGGATGTGGCCGTCCTTGCGGCCGAAGTGGCAGATGGTCGGGCATTTGGGCGTCAGGTCCGCCGCGCCGGCCACGCCGCCGCCATAATAGCTGGACGCCGCCGAAATCCCCTCCAACCGCCCCGCCGCCTGCCAGGTCATCGCGCCGCCATAGCAATAGCCGACCACGAACACCGGGCCCTTGGGCTTCAGGAAGGCCACGCAGGCGGCGAGGTCGGCCAGGGCGTCCTCGGGCTTGGCCTGGCGCACCGTGGCGAAGGCCTCGGCCATGCCGGCCTCGTCGTGGCCGACGTCCAGACCCGGCTTGACCCGGTCGTACATCGACGGCGCGATAGCCTCGAACCCCAGCCCGGCCCAGCGCTCCACGTCGGCGCGGACATATTGGTCGATCCCGAAAATCTCCTGGATGACGATGACCCCGCCCCGGCGCTTGCCCGTCGGTTCGGCGTGATAGGCGCCGAACTCGAAGCCGTCGGCGGCGGTGGATTTGAGCTTGATCATCTCGGCCATGCGCGTCTCTCCCTGCGGTTGGAGAGTCCAGTAGCCAAGGCTCGTGACAGGCGCAACGCGCTCTTCACGTCAGCGCTCATCGCGACCACCACGGGGAAGCGGACAAATATTTTGCCGCGCCCGAATGTCCAGTTTCTGGCGGGAAGCTCACTTCCGTTCGCGACCCTTCTCGGACGTATCGTAATAGTCGACAGGCAGCCGAGCTCAACCTAGCATGGCGGCATGTTGACCGGGAAGCGACGCAGGAGCCCATGGGAGCCAGTCTTCAGGAAATGAGGAACTGGGCGTTTTTACTATGTGCGCTCGGTGTGGCGGGGTGCTCGCTACCGATGCCGCCCCTACTTCGCGGCGCGACAGCGGCAGGTGGTGGGTGGTACGGAGGATGCCCACCTGCGAACGAAGTTGAGCGCCAATCTATGGCAGGACCGGAGGCAATCTCTCCGGAACTCAATCAACGCCTAAATGCACAGTTTCCCGACGGAACACCCGCGACAAAGCTTGTGTCCGCCCTCGTGTCTCAAGGCTTTGCCCAAACCGCACCTTGCGCAAATGACAAGACGATCCGCCACGCGGTTTTCAGGGGAGGCAGGTCCATATTTGAAACGTGGGCGGAAGTGGCCTGGAAGGAAGATTCCGATGGTCGGATAGTGTGGGTGAAGGGCAGCGTTGCATACACTGGACCTTAGCGACCAGAACCTGGGGTCATGTGGATGGAAGGTGCGCTCGCCACCCTACCCAGCCACTCCGAATGGCAGCTTCGGGGCGGGTACGGCGCCGAGCTATTGTCCGGCAAACGATGGCGCCGTGGACTACGCCGTGGGCGCCGGCGGAATCGTCCGGCAAGGTGTCCGGATCGCCGGTCGTTAGACGGACGCGTGCCGAACGGCGGCTTTCTGGCGGGAAGCCAAGGCGAAGAGAATCGACCCGTTGCGGACTTTAGACGACCTGCCATGATCGCCCAAATGAACACCATTCCCGATCACGGCGGAGGGACCGACATGGAAGCCGCGCTGAGGCTCCACACCTTCGCACGACGCACCTGCATGGACCGACACGCTCACTGGGCGGCGCTTTACAGCGAACTCGCACAGGCCGGCCGAGATCGGATCGATTTCGGCGATTACACAGACGAGGCTTACGCGATCTTCCCGCGCTACAACGTTCTGCAAGCCGTGCTCGACAGCATAGAAGCGTTGGAGCCTGCCGCCTTGCCCGGCTTCGAGGAACTCCGTTCGCTGCTTGTCCAGGCGGCGGTGTCGGCTTCCTCGGACTTCACGCGGCCAAGCGCGAATTCGACCCACGAACGCGCGGTGGCGGACGAACGCGAGACGCTGACCCAAATATTCCACCACGTAAGGGCGGCTGAGCTAACCGACGTCGAACCGCTGTTCTATCGGCGTATGCTGAGCGCGGATGAGGTGCAGTCCTGGCGCAAAACAATTGAAAGCGTCTGGGGAGCACCTAACGGGTATTGGTACCCGCTCGGCCCAAAGACCCACCCATCACTGGTGGCGCTGGAACTCGTTGGGATCGAGGACACGCTACCCGAGCGGCTAAGGCGGTTTTTCGCAGACAACGCAATCGCACGACTTATTGAGCTACGAGAATACGATGCGAGCTACGAGTTACAAGCCGACGTGGCGATGGTGGCGTACACCGGCCCCGAGGGCTTTTGGACCTCACCAGGAAGCCAGTGGATCATCTACTGCTCCCACGAGGGGACGATTACGTTCGGCGGCACCATCGCCGCTGAGATCGGGCCGGACTATCCGGCATCCCACTACGATCCGTCGCAATCACCGCATTGGGCTTCAGTCCGTCAGTGACCGGAAGGTGCGCGGCGCGGACCTGCCGCACGTCAGCACGGGGTGGCAAGTTCCGCTCACCACCCTTTGGCGAAATTCGGAAGGTCTGCTTGCGGGCGGCGCCTCGGCCGGCGCTGGGTGATCCGGCTCGTCGACCTGTCCGGACACTTTCCGGGAACCGCAGCAGTGTCTCCACTGCCGCGACGATGAGTTCCACCTGCCGCGCCGCCGCGAATGGATTGTCCAACGCGATATAGGCTCGCGCGGCGGCGAGGTCGCGCAGCGCCCGCTGGTCCAGACTAGTCGCATTTGGGCGCAGCAAGCTCGCCGGGTTGACCCCAGGACCGGACCCACGCGGTCACGTCCTCGTGGCTGGCGACGCGGCCCTCGTCCGCCGCCCCGACGCCCTCGTCGATGGCGGCCAGCCGCCATTCCTCAAGGCTCATAGGCGCGGACGTGCTCATGGCGGCAGAGCCTTCTGCAGAGTCACAGATTACGGCGTCGATTCAGACGTTGAACCGGAAGTTCATCACGTCGCCGTCCTTGACCACATACTCCTTGCCTTCCGAGCGCAGCTTGCCGGCTTCGCGGGCGCCGGCCTCGCCGTTCAGGCGCACATAGTCCTCGAAGGCGATGGTCTCGGCGCGGATGAAGCCCTTTTCGAAGTCGGTGTGGATTACGCCGGCGGCCTGGGGGGCGGTGTCGCCGACGTGAATGGTCCAGGCCCGCGCCTCCTTCGGCCCGGCGGTGAAATAGGTCTGCAGGCCGAGGAGCGCATAGGCCTCGCGGATCAGCCGGTTCAGGCCGGGTTCGGCCAGGCCCAGGGTCTCCAGGAACTCGGCGCGTTCGTCCGGCGACAGCATGGCGATTTCGCTGTCGATCTTGGCGGAGATGACCACGGCCTTGGCCCCGTCCTTGGCCGCCCGCTCCACCACCTTGGCCGAAAAGGCGTTGCCGGTGTCGGCCGAGGCCTCGTCGACATTGCAGACATAGAGCGCCGGCTTGGCGGTCAGCAGCTGCAGCATCCGCCAGGCCTTCTCGTCGTCGGCCGGGACCTTGGCGGTGAAGGCCGGGCGGCCGGCGTTCAACTGGTCCAGGGCCAGCCGGACCAGGCGCAGCGTCGTGGCGCTGTCCTTGTCGCCGCCCTTGGCCCGCTTCTCCAGACCCGTCACCCGCTTTTCCAGGCTTTCCAGGTCGGCCAGCATCAGTTCGGTCTCGATGATGTCCAGATCGTCCAGCGGATCGACCCGGCCCTCCACATGGGTGATGTCGTCGTCCACGAAGCAGCGGGCCACGAAGGCCACGGCGTCGCAGTCGCGGATGGTGGCCAGGAACTGGTTGCCCAGGCCCTCGCCCTTGGAGGCGCCGCGCACCAGGCCGGCGACGTCCACGAAATTGATCCGCGCGGGGATGATCTCCTTGGAGCCGGCGACCTTGGCCAGGGCCTCCAGGCGCGGTTCGGGCACGGCCACGTCGCCGACATTGGGCTCGATGGTGCAGAACGGATAATTGGCCGCCTGCGCCTGCGCCGTCTGGGTCAGGGCGTTGAACAGGGTCGACTTGCCGACATTGGGCAGGCCGACGATGGCGACTTTCAGGGCCATCAGGTCCTCTGGATGTGGATCGGCTGGCGCCGGTGAGGCGGTCTTATGGCGAAGCGCGGAGCCTAACGCCAGCCCTAGAGCGGTTTGGCCGCGGCTAGGCCTGATTCAGCGCCGCCGCGGCCAGGTCGCGCCAGGCGCGGGCCTCACGGCGGAAATAGGGGTCGGCGCTCTTGATGCGGTCGTCGATCTCGCTGAGCGCCTCCTGTGCTTCCGCGCGGCGGCCCGTGCGGGCCAGGAAGGCGGCGTAGCGGCCATAGGCCTCCAGGCCGGGCAGGCGGCCCGCCGCCCAGTCATAGGCTGTATCGGCCTCGGCGTTGCGCCCCAGGCCCTCATAGACCCGCCCCAGCGCCAGGGCGGCGTGGGGCGTGCGGCCATGGTCGAGGTTCTCGCCCAGCTGTTCCAGCACCGGCAGGGCCTCGGCGAACCGGCCAAGCTCGATCAAGGCGTTGGCGCGGCCGAGCAGCAGCGTTGGATCGTCGGCGTGCACGCCTTGGGCCGCGTCGCGATAAAGGCTCTCGGCCTCGGCATGATGACCGAGCGCCATCGCGGCGGCGGCCAGGTGCATGGCGTGGGCGACGGTCGGGGTTTTGTCGTAGTCGGCCTTGGCGGTGCGATAGGCGCGCCCGGGATCCAGGGTCTGGCGGGCGGCCGAGCCCACCCGGCGCGCCGTGCGTCCGCCCAGCAGGCCGGGCAGAATGACGGCGGCGACATAGACCAGGCCTCCCAGCGTCGGGATCATCAAGATGATGTAGAGCCAGAACATCTCCTGCCGCGTGCGCACCACATGTACGCACAGCAGGATCGAGAACAGCAGCGAGAGGCCGAAGATGGGGATCATGCCTGGTCGTTTCCATCGCGCGCCGCCTGGCGCGGGTCCAGTTTGCCTGCCGGGGCCAGGCGCATCACCTCGGCCTGGTATTTCTCGTCTTCGCCGGCCAGCAGCAGGGGCAGGGCCTCGGCGCAGGCGTTGCACAGGGCGTTGACCCACTCGTGGTCGGCCTTGTGGAAGTCCGACAGCACATGGCCCATGACCCGGTCCTTGTGCCCGGGATGGCCGGTGCCCATCCGCGCGCGACGGAAGTCAGCCCCGATATGGGCGGTGATCGAGCGGATGCCGTTATTGCCCGCCGCCCCGCCGCCAGTCTTCATACGAAACCGTCCCGGCGCCATGTCGATCTCGTCATAGAAGACGATCACGTCGGCGGGGGTCAGCTTATAGAACTTCATCGCCGCGGCCACGGCCTGGCCGCTGTCGTTATAGAAGGTCTGGGGTTTCAGCAGCAGCACGCGGATCGGCCCTTGCTGGGCGTCCACCGAACCCTCGGCGGTCAAGCTCTGGAACCGCGACCGTTCCGGCCCGATCTTCCACCGACCGGCGATGGCGTTCAGCGCCAGCATGCCCAGATTATGGCGGTTGTGCGCGTACTTGGCGCCGGGATTGCCGAGGCCGGCGAGGATCAACATCGGGTCGGTTTGGAGGTTGGATCACCCAAGTTCCTCTCCCATTGGGGGAGGGGGACCGCGAAGCGGTGGAGGGGGCCTTGCCAGAGAGGTCTCAACGGCCGCGAAGACCCTCTCAGTCGCTTCGCGACAGCTCCCCCAACGGGGGAGCAGCCTCTGCTCGATGACCGCGAACCATCTTTGGACATCGCGCGGACCGGATGAGCTGGACCCGCCCAGCCGTCAGCTGGCGGCTTCGCCTTCCGCTTCGTCGGTCGCCTCGACCGACTGCATCGCCGAGGAGGTGGCGACGGAAGCCACCGTGGCGTCGCGGTGGTGCGCGGTCAGCTGGGCGCCCTTGGGCAGGGCGATCGATCCGGAGCGGATGCTGTCGCCGATGTCCAGACCCGTCAGGTCGATCATCAGTTCTTCGGGGATCGAATCGGCGGGAACCATCAGCTCCAGCTCGTGCAAGGCCACGTTCAGCGTGCCGCCGCGCTTCAGGCCCGGCGAGGCCTCGTGGTTCTGGAAGTGCACCGGCACCGAAATCTTGATCAGCTGATGCTCGCCGACTCGATAGAGGTCGAAATGCACCGCCTCGTCCGTCACCGGATGAAACTGGATGTCCTTGGCGATCACGGACTGTGACTCGTCGCCGTACTTCAAGGTCACTACGTGGCCCAACAGCTTGCCCGAGTGCAGCGCCTTGCGGAACTCGTTGGAGCGAACGGCGATGTTCACCGGGTCCAGCGCGCCGCCATAGAGCACGCCGGGCACCTTGCCGGCGCGGCGGACCTCACGGGCGCCGCCGGTGCCGGCGCGCTCACGGACTTCAACGTTCAGGACGATCTCGGCCATGGCCATGCTCTCGAAACGAAACGCCGCGCAAGCTCCGCGCGGCGTGGGTCGGATGAATAGGGGCGGCTAATTACACGCTTCCATCCCGGCGCGCAACGGCGCCGGGAGAACCGTCGCTCAAGCTACTGCGTTTTGTGTTTTTTCTTCTTCTTGTCCGCCCCCGGCGCGACATAGGCGACCTCGGTCGTGGAATGGGCCAGCGGCGCATAGACGGGCGGCGGGGCGCCGGCGGCGACCATCATGCACTGGCCGGTGTCCATCATCACGTGCTGGCCCAGGCAGAAGATGTCTTCATAGTGCGGTTTGGACACCGCCAGGCACTGGTACAGGTTCAGCTTGGCGTCGCCGAGACAATTGGCGGTGACCGGCTCGCCGACGATGGGCTCGATCCGCGCGGCCTGGTCGTCGCCGGCCTCGCCGAGGACCGCCAGCGCCGCGACCGCCAGGCCGCGGATCACCACCTGGGGATAAGGCTGGGTCGCCGCGGCGGCCGGGCTCAAGGTCATGGGCGCGGCCCCGACGGCGGCTTGTTGCAGGCGCGCGGCGTCCTGCGTCGAGGAAACCAGCGCCGTGCTCGAGACGCTCTTGGCGTCCGCCAGCCGCTGCTCGCGGTTCACTACCAATTGCTGCGACCAGCTCTGGCGCTGGATCGAATAGGCCGACTGTTTGACCAATTCGCCGCTGGAATAAAGCTTCTGTCCCTGGTCCAGCAGGTTCGTCATGATCAGGCCGGCGGCGCCGTCCACGCCCTTCAAGCCCACCACATAGTTCGGATTGCCTTCGATATCGTCGGTCAGCAGCGGACGCGACACCGGATTGGCGGCGAACACCTGAACTTCTTTCACAAAGGTCGGGTCCTGCAAGGCGATGATCGCGGCATAGGCGATTGAGCCGCGCAGCAGCTGCTGGGGATCGTAGCTGTCGCCGGTCTTCAGCGAGGCGGCCACGTCGTCGCCGCTCTTGAAGTCCGGCGTGATGGCCGCGACCTTGGTCATATAGGTCTGATAGGCCGCGGCGTCCTGGATCAGGCGGTCGGACAGGGTGATCGGCGGCGGGACCAGCGCGGGGGGCAGCGCCGGCGGCGGTGGAGGCGGCGGCGGGGTGCTGCAGCTGGACAGCAGCGCCGCGCCGACCAGGGCGGCGCTGAGCGTGGCGAACGCGCGCGGGATGCGTCGATTGGGTGTCATGGCTAGCCCAAGCCCTCTGAATACTGGACGTCGCGAATAGACGCGCGAAGGGTCCAGAATATGGCGCGGCGCCTCCGATCAGGCCGGATCAGGGCCGCGAATCGGCAGTCTAGCCGCTGAAACGCCTCGACGTGATATCGCTTCGCCGATTTCTATAGGAGCCTCTCCCCCTCGATGGGGGAGAGGCTGGAGTGGGGGTGCGTCCACAGTGGGTGACGAAAAAGTCTCGTTCGACGCCTCTCGAGTTCTTTGCCGCAACCTCGTGCGTTCACCCCCAACCCTGCCCTTCCCCCATCGAGGGGGAAGGGTTCTAAGGTGCTTAATCGAACAGCTTTGAGACCGACTCTTCGTTGGCGATGCGGCGGATGGCTTCGCCGATCAGGGGCGCGACGCTGATCCGGCGGATCTTGCCGCTGTCGTTGGATTGGGTGCTGGCCTCGATCGAATCGGTGACCACCAACTCCTTCAGCGACGAGGCGTTGACCCGCTCCATCGCCGCGCCCGACAGGACCCCATGGGTGACATAGGCGGAAACCTCGGTCGCGCCGGCCTTGATCATCGCCTCGGCGGCGTTGCACAGGGTGCCGGCGGAATCGACGATGTCGTCGAACAGGATGCAGCGGCGGTCCTTCACATCGCCGATGATGTTCATCACCTCGCTGTGGCCTGGCGCGGCGCGGCGCTTGTCGACGATGGCCAGGTCGGCGTCCAGGCGCCGGGCCAGCGCGCGGGCGCGCACCACCCCGCCGGGATCGGGCGAGACGATCATCAGCTCGCCGGACTGGCGATAATGGCCGCGAATGTCCTCGGCCAGCACGGGCGTGGGCAAGAGGTTGTCAGTGGGGATATCGAAGAAGCCCTGGATCTGGCCGGCGTGCAGATCCATGGTCAACACCCGGTGCGCGCCGGCGCGGGTGACTAGATTGGCGACCAGCTTGGCGGAGATCGGCGTGCGTCCGTCGGTCTTCCGGTCCTGCCGGGCGTAGCCGAAATAGGGCATTACCGCGGTGATCCGCTTCGCCGAGGCCCGGGTCAGGGCGTCGATGCAGATCAAAAGCTCCATCAGGTTGTCATTGGCCGGATAGCTGGTCGACTGGACCACGAACACGTCCTCGCCGCGGACATTCTCCTCAATGCGGACAAACACCTCGTTGTCGGAGAACCGGCGGACCTGGGCCTTGGTCAGCGGCAGATCGAGATAGTCCGCGATGGCTTGGGCCAGGCCGAGATTGGAGTTGCCGGCGAGCAGCTTCATGGTTGATTCCATCGTGACGGCTGACGCCTGCGGCTTCTAGCAGTCGCGGGCCGCTGGGCAAGCCCCGATCGCGGGCCGCGTCAAGGTGTCAGCATGATCGTTGACAATAGGCGGCCATAGTCCGGCTCGCCGCGCAGCACCGCGCGGCGGTTGGAGAAGAACCACGCCTCGTCCGCGCAGGTGTCGCGGCCGATCCATTCAGCCTCGTTCACCCCGGCTTCGGTTAGGCGTCGCAGCACATAGGCCGGCAGATCGAACAGGCGCTTGTCGTCGTGCGCGCCAGGGCGGAAAAAGCGTGCGTTGGCGGGCTCCGCGGCCAAAAACCGCTCAAGGAAATCCAGGCCGACCTCATACGATTCGGGGCCGATGCAGGGCCCCACCGCCGCGACCATCCGCTCTGGCCGCGCGCCCAGAGTCTGCATCGTCGCCACCGCCGAGGCTACCACGCCGCCGAGGGCGCCGCGCCAGCCCGCGTGGACGGAAGCGACCACCCGCGCCGCCGGGTCCGCGATCAGCACAGGCGCGCAGTCGGCCGACATCGCCCCGCAGACCAGCCCAGGCGTCGCGGTGACCAGAGCGTCGCCCTCCGGCGGCCCGGTCCAGGCCACGCCCGCCACCTGGGCGATCGCGGAATGGGTCTGATAGACGGTGCGCAACGCCGTGGGTTCGGCCCCGAACCAGGCCGTGATGCGCCGGCGATTTTCCTCGACCGTCTCGGCCTGGTCGCCCGAACCCCGCCCGACGTTCAGGCTTTCGTACAGGCCCTTGGACACCCCGCCCTTGCGCGTGAAAAACGCGTGGCGGATCCCCGGCAGGCCCTCCAGCAGCAACGAGCGCAGCGCCGGCGTCGCCGTCATTGGGGGTCTTCGAACCCGGGCGGCGGCGGGCAGCCCGGCTGGAACAGGCAGGCCGCCTTGAACAGGCTGCCCATCTGGTCCGCGTCGATCAGTCGCGCCAGCTGGCGGGCGATGGTCAGGGCGCGGTCGGGCTTGGCGCGCGACAGGGCCTGCGCCCGTTCGACGATCCCCAGCCGGCGCAGAAATTCCCCCTGATCGAGGATCGCCGCCGCCGCGCCCCGGGCCTGGGCGGCCCGCAGCACGCCTGGAAAATCCGCATGCACCGTCAGGTCCGCGCCGCCGGGATCGGCCAGCGGGTCGACCTTCCGGTGCCGGTGCAGCGCCTGCAGCGTATCGCCGGTTCCGGCGGCGTCGCGGCCATAGTCGATCAAGAGGGCCGCCCCGCCTTGATCCACGATGCGGCCGGCGAGGTCCGCGGCGAAGTCCATCTGGGCGGTGGAGACCTCGATGACCGCGCCAAGCGGCGCATCCTTTGGCAACTGTTCGCCTGGAAGCGGGGTCAGGCCGAAACTCAGCTCGCCGGCTTCATCCAGCCCGATCCCCCGTTCGGCGACGCCGCCGCCAGTGCGCACGAACTGGCGCACTGGCAGACAGTCCAGGAATTCGTTGGCGACGAGGATGATCGGCGCGTCGTCCGGCAGTTCGGCCAGGCTGGCGACCCAGGCGGGCGTCAGGGCCGCTCCCGCCAGGCGTTCGCGCTGAGCTTCGATCAGCGGCGCGCTGGTCTCGACCAGCCAGAGCTCTGCGGCGGCCAGAAAACCAGGATCCAGGCGTCCGGCGCGCAGGGCGTCGCTGATCAGGGTTCCATCGCCCGGCCCGGCTTCCACCAGCAGCACGGGGCCTGGCCGCCCCAACCCGCGCCAGGTCTCCACCGCCCAGGCGCCCAGCAGTTCGCCGAACATCTGCGAGATCAGCGGCGCGGTGATGAAATCGCCGTCCTCGCCCAGCCGCGGCCGGGTGGCGTAATAACCCTCCGCCGGGTCGTGCAGACAGGCGGTCATGAACCGGGAGATTGGCATCGGACCGCCGGCCAGGATCTCGGTCTTGAGGCGGTCCTTCAGGCTCATTCGGCGGGCTGCCGCGGCGCGGCCGGCTCCAGCCGCGCGGGCGGGTCGCGGCGCGATCGCCAGATCAGCCAGGCGCCGGCCAGCACCATCGGCGTCGACAGCAGTATGCCCATGGTCAGCCCGAACGGCATGTGATCGAAGCCCGCGTCAGGCTGGCGCACATTTTCCAGGCAGATGCGGAACACCCCGTACATCAGAATGAACAGACCGGTGACCGCGCCGCGCAGACGCAGCCAATGCAGGCGATGGGTCGCCAGGAGCAGGATCGCAAACAGCACCACGCCCTCGAGCCCCGCCTCGTAGAGCTGGCTGGGATGGCGTGGCAGGGCGTCCGGCGCGCCCGGGAAGATGATCCCCCAAGGCAGGGTGGTCGGCCGGCCCCACAGCTCGCCATTGATGAAGTTGGCGATCCGCCCAAAGAAAAGTCCGATGGGCACGCAGGGTGCGACCAGGTCGCCTAGCCGCAGCATGTCCACCCGATTGACCCGTGCGAAGGCGACGATGGCGACCACCACCCCCAGGAAACCGCCATGGAACGACATCCCGCCATGCCAGACCTTCACGATCTCCAACGGGTCCGACAAAAAGGCGCCGCGGCCGTAGAACAGCACATAGCCCAGCCGGCCGCCGACGATGATGCCCAGCGTCACCCAAAGGATCAGATCGTCGATCTGGGCGGTGGTGATGGGCGGCGCGGCCGGCGGCCAAAGCTTGGCGTTGCGGATCAGGCCGACGCCGTAGCGCCAGCCGAGCAGGATGCCGGCGATATAGGCCAGCGCATACCAGCGGATGGCGATCGGTCCGAGATGGATCAGCACCGGGTCGAAATTCGGAAACGGCACGGCGGCTCCTCGCTGGTTCGCGCAAGCGGTTCTTGAGGGGGCGGTTTAGCAGGCCCGGCGCGCGAGCGGGAGACGCGAGGTTTCGCATTTACCGCGCATTTGCCATATAGAGGGGACATGCAGACCCAAAACCCCTTCCTGGACGAATTCGCCAAGCTGACCACGGCCGCTCTAGGGCTGGCCCAGACCGCGGGCGAAGAAGCCAAAACCGCCTTTCGCGCCCAGGCCGAGCGGTTTGTGGTGGAATTCGATCTGGTCCGCCGCGACGAATTCGACGCCCTGAAAGCGCAACTTCAAGCGCTGCGCGAAGAAATCGCGGAATTGAAGGCCAACGAGAAGGCTGCCGACCAAGCCCAGAACGGGAGTTCCGCTCGCGCGGAACAAGAAGCCGGTTGAGACGGCCGCCGCGAAGCAGATTAGGCTACTGATTCATCAAGTCCCATCGGCCCGCGCCGGCGCGCCGATCGCCAAGTATCCACGAGGTCCCATGGACGCCCCCCAATCGGAAGAAGACGAAGTCGACCTGGGTTTCGACCCGCTGGACGTCGTCGAACATGTCCTGGCGGCGGAGAACCTGACCTTCGACCGCACCGAGGACGGCGATCTGGCCTTCGCCTTGGCCGGTGACTGGAAGGATTACGAACTGTGGTTCGCCTGGCGGCCCGAGGCCGACTGCCTGCAGCTTTGCCTGTCGCTGGACATGCAGGCGGACAAGTCGCGCCGAACGGATTCCTATGAGCTGCTGTCGTTGATCAACCAACGCATCTGGCTGGGCCATTTCGAGGTTTGGGCCGACGACGGCGAGGTGGTGTTCCGCCACGCCCTGTCGGTGCCGCACGGCGAGAGGCCGACCCTGGCTCAGGCCGCCTCGATGATCGACGCGGCGGTCGAAGCCGCCGACCGCTTCTATCCGGCTTTCGACTTCCTGCTGAAGGGCTCCAAGTCCCCGCAAGACGCCATGGCCGCCTGCATGTTCGAGACGGCCGGCCAGGCCTGACGTTCGGCGCCATTCAAGAACCCTTCCCCCTCGATGGGGGAAGGGCAGGGCTGGGGGTGAACACGCTTAAGACGGGGTGAAGAACGCGTGAGGCGTCTAACGCGATCTTTTCGTCACCGACTGTGGACGCACCCCACTCCAACCTCTCCCCCATCGAGGGGGAGAGGCTTTGCGGACGAGCGGAGAATGCGACCATGACCCCGATCCTGCTGCTCGGCGCCGGGCGCATGGGCGGCGCGATGATCGAGGGATGGGGGCGCGTCGGGGCGTTTGAACCGTCCGCCCTGATCGTGCGCGAACCGCAGGCCAACCCGACGGTTCTGGGGGCCCAAAGCGCCGGCGCGCGCATCAACCCGACCGACGAGGTGCTAGGACAGGCGTTCACGGTGCTGATGGCGGTCAAACCGCAGGTTTGGCGCGCGGCGACGGCGCCGGTGGCGCCGCTGCTGCACCCGAACGCCGTCATCGTCTCCATCGCCGCCGGCGTGCCGATCCGCGACCTGGCCCAGGTGTTCGCCGGCCATCCCATCGCGCGGGTCATCCCGACCACGGCCGTCGCCATCGCCAAGGGCGTCGCCTCGATCTATGCCGAGGATCCGGCCGCCCGGGCGCGCGCCCACGCCCTGTTCGATCCAGTGGCCGTCGGCGTCGATCTGGAGGACGAAGGCCTGATCGACGTGGCCACCGCCGTTTCCGGCTCGGCGCCGGCCTACTGGTACGCCCTGATCGAGGCGCTGGAGGCGGCGGGCGAAGCGCAAGGCCTGCCGCCCGAAGCCGCGCGCGCCCTGGTCCGCGCCACCATGATCAGCGCCGGCGCCCTTCTGGAGCACAGCGGCGAGGAGCCCGCGGAGCTGCGTCGTCAGGTCACATCCCCCGGCGGGACCACCCAGGCCGCGCTCGAAGTGCTGAACGCGGAGGGTGGATTTCCCCGCCTGGCCGCCGAGGCGGTCGCCGCGGCCGTTCGACGCGCGCGCGAATTGGCGGGAAACCCTTAAGATTCTCAACCGATAGATCGATGCGCGCGCCTGATCGGGCGTGTCATGAAAGCGCATCGGCTTGCGTGCGAAACGGGTCGGTGCCAAGGACGGCGGCGCACCGCGTCCGAAGGAGTTTCGATGAGTCGTTTTGTAACCTCGGCGCGGCCATCAGGCGCGTCCGCCGAGGCCGTGACGGACGCCTTGCGCCAGGATTTGACCGCCTATCGCCGTCCCAGTCGCGCGCGCGGCGCCGTCGAGGTGTTGATCACGGCGGCGCCCCTGGCGGCGTGCTGGGCGCTGGCCTGCCTCGCTGTGCATTTTCGCTTCTGGTGGGGCCTGGCGCTGGTGGCGCCGGCGAGCCTGTTTCTCTTGCGGATGTTCATGATCCAGCACGATTGCGGCCACGGCGCCTTCTTGCCGGATCGTAAGGTCAACGACTGGCTGGGCCGGGTGATCGGGGTGCTTACGCTGACGCCTTACGACTATTGGCGCCAGGCGCACGCCATCCATCACGCCACGGCCGGGAATCTGGATCGCCGCACCCTGGGCGCGGTCGATACGCTGACGGTGGCGGAGTTTCAGGCGCTGTCGCCGCTGCGCCGGCTGGGCTACCGGCTGTATCGACACCCGCTGATCATGTTCGCGCTGGGGCCGATCTTCGTGTTCGTGGTGCAGCACCGCTGGCCGGCGGGACTGATGCGCGCCGGCTGGCGGCCCTGGGTCAGCACCATGGCCACCAACCTGGCCATCGCCGCGGCCAGCGCCGCGGTGATCTGGGTGGTCGGGGTTCCGGCCTTTTTGCTGATCAACGTGCCGATGATCCTGGTCGCCGCGGCGATCGGCGTCTGGCTGTTCTATGTGCAGCACCAGTTCGAGGAGACCACCTGGGCGCGGCACAAGGACTGGAACCTGCGCGAGGCGGCGCTCAGCGGCAGCTCGCACTACGACCTGCCGCCCATTCTGCGCTGGTTCACCGCCAATATCGGCCTGCACCACGTGCACCATCTGTCCAGCCGGATCCCCTATTACCGGCTGGGCGAGGTGCTGCGCGATCACCCGCAGCTGGCCTCGATGGGACGGATCACCCTGCTGGACAGCTTCAGATCGGTCCCCCTGGCGCTGTGGGACGAGCAGGCCGGGCGGCTGGTGTCGTTCCGTCAGGCCCGCGCGGCGGCTTAAGCCGCCTCTAGTTCTCCGGCGGTCCGCAGCGCGCCGGCCAGCGCCTTCTCCCTGTGTTCGGGCGCGACCTGCACACCCTCGGCGACGACGAACTCCAGCCGGGTGACGCCGATGAAGCCGAACACCGTGCGGCCTGTGGGCCCGCGAGCACCAGTTCGACATCGCCGCGGCCCGGCAAAGGTTCGATCACGCGGCGGGTTGATCGGTCGAACAACCTAGTGTTCGATGAAGGGGTGTGATGCGCACTAAAACGACCCGATCGGATCGGACGAAGGTTGTTCCGGCCACTGCTAACATCCAGTGTCGGGCATGAAGCCAATGGCAAGGATCGACCCGTCGCCAGCGCGTGAGGCGACCCTCGAAGAATAACCCAGCCGGAGAAGATGCATGCCCATCCCCGCGACCGTCGGCGCCTTCGCCATCGTTCCGAGCAACGATCTGCGAGCGGCGGTCCCGTTTTGGGAGCGTCTGGGCTTCGCTCGGACCGGCGGCGATGAGAACTATATCATCATGACCGGCTGGGGCTGCGAGGTCCACTTGACCCAAGCCGGGGATGGCCTTTGGGCCGTTCCGGAGGAGCACAATCCCTTCGGTGTTTTTATCCGCACGCCCGATGTGGACGCCATCGCCGCGCGAGTGGACGACCTGATCATCCGCCCCGGCGGGGTTCTGCGACACCGCGAGTGGGGCCTTTACGAGGTCGGGGTGTGCGGACCGGACGGCCTCCTCGTCCGCATCGGCTGGCCATCCCGCCTCTTGCCGGACTTCGAAACCAAGACGGAAACCTGATGCCTCCAACCTCATTGCCGGTGAGGTTTTGATGTCCGCCGTCCACCCTCATGCGCCCTTCGGAACGTCCGCTCAAGGCGCCGAAGCTCAGGCGTTGGCCCGGGATCCTGCACGCTTCTCACAGCGCCCTTCCCGCGTCTGTGGCCGAGGAGACGCAGGGAGACCGGCTTCCACGCGGGTGCGACGCCGCCGGGTTTCCATCCCCCGCCGGCGCGCCCGCGCTCGCCCATGCCTTGAGCAAGTCGCCGCTCTTGTCTATCCGATCCGGATGGACCTGATCATGCAAGGCGCGACCAAGACCTGGATGCACCCGGAAACCGTGTCGTTGGGACGCCTGCCGGCGCGCGCGACGCTCTACCCCTTTCCCGACGCCGACGGCGCCAAGGCGTATCGGCCCGATGTGGCGCTTCCGGAATCCTCGCCTTATGTCCGCTCGCTGAACGGCGACTGGCGTTTCGCCCTGGTCTCGCGGCCGCAAGCCATCCCTGAAGCGTTCGCCCGGCCCGACTTCGACGATGCGGGCTGGGCCGATCTGCCCGTGCCTTCGAACTGGACCATGCACGGCTATGACCGGCCGCAATACACCAACGTCCAGATGCCCTTCGACACGGCGCCGCCCGACGTGCCGGACGAGAATCCGACCGGCCTCTATCGCACGCTGTTCGAGGTTCCGGCCGAGTGGGGCGGCCGGCGCGTCGTACTGCAGATCGGCGGGGCCGAGAGCGTGCTCTATGTCTGGGTCAATGGCCATCCGGTGGGCATGGGCAAGGACAGCCGGCTGCCCCAGGACTTCGACGTCACCGCGTTTGTCCGGCCCGGCGACGACAATCTGCTGGCCTGCGCGGTGATCAAATGGTCCGACGCCTCGTTCGTCGAAGACCAGGACCAGTGGTGGATGGGCGGCATCCACCGGGATGTGCGGCTCTATTCGACCGGCCACGCCTATCTGGCCGACGTGTTCGCCCGCGCGAGCCTGGACGACGACTATCGCGGCGGCCGGCTGAAGCTCACCACCAAGCTGGGATTCACCGGCCAGCCCGAGGACGGCTGGGCGGTCGAGGCGCAGCTCTACGATGATGACGGCCGCGCGGTGCTGGCCGAGCCCCTGCGCGGCGCGGTCAAGGCCGCGACCTTGGGCTACAACCCCTATCGCGGTCCGCTCGGCGAGATCACGTTCGAGACGCCCATCGCCGCGCCCAGGCTCTGGTCCAGCGAAACGCCCGCGCTCTACACCCTTGTGGTCAGCCTGAGCCGGAACGAGGGCGACGTGGTCGAGGCGACTTCCTGCCGGGTCGGCTTCCGCCGCGTCGAGTTGGGCGACCGCGAACTGCTGATCAACGGCAAGCCCGTGATGATCGCCGGCATGAACCGTCACGAGCACGATCCGGTGCGTGGCAAGGCGGTGACCCGCGAGAGCATGATCGCCGACATCAAGTTGATGAAACAGTTCAACGTCAACGCGGTGCGCACCTCGCACTATCCCAACGCCGAGGCCTGGTACGACCTCTGCGACGCCTTCGGCCTCTATCTGGTCGACGAGGCCAATCTGGAATCCCACGGCTTTCTGTTCACCCTCTGCCGCGACCCGCGCTACGCCGCCCAGTTCCTGGAGCGCGCGGCGCGGATGGTGGAGCGGGACAAGAACCATCCCAGCGTCATCGTCTGGTCGTTGGGCAATGAGAGCGGCTACGGGGCGGGCCACGACGCCATGGCCGGATGGATCCGCCATGCCGATCCCTCCCGGCCGCTGCACTACGAAGGCGCGGTCTGGGGCTGGGAAAAGACTCCGGCCGGGGCGCGGGCCAGCGACCTGATCTGTCCGATGTATCCGCCGATCGATGCGATCACGGACTGGGCCGAACAGAACGCGCCGAACGATCGCAGACCCTTGATCCTCTGCGAATATTCCCACGCCATGGGCAATTCCAACGGCAGCCTGGGCGATTACTGGGACGCCTTCGAAACCCATCACGGCCTGCAGGGCGGCTTCATCTGGGAATGGTGCGACCACGCCATCGCCAGTCGGACGCAGGATGGCCGTCCGTTCATGGCCTATGGCGGCGATTTCGGGGATACGCCCAACGACCTCAACTTCTGCTGCGACGGCATTGTGAGCGCCGACCGCGTCCCGCATCCTGCGCTCTGGGAGTTCAAAACCCTGGCCCAGCCGGTCGCGGTGCGCTGGCTCGACCCGGAAGCCGGGCTGATCGAGGTGCGCAGCAAGCGCGATTTCACCGACCTTTCGGACCTCAACGGAACGTGGTCGCTGGAGGTCGATGGCCTGGAGGTCGCGGCCGGCGAATTGCCGAGGCTGGAGACGCCCCCGGGCGCTGTGGAGGCGGTGACGATCGACGCCCCCCGCCCACGGGTCGGCGAGGGGCAGGAAGCCTTCCTGATGGTCCGTTTCACCTTGGCCGAGGCCGCGACCTACGCGCCCGCCGGGCATGAGGTCGCCTGGACCCAGTTGCCGATGGCCTTGCCGGTCGCGGAAGCCAAACCGTCCAAACCCCGTCGCCAACCACAGGACGAACTCGCCGTGCATGACGACGCCGACCGCGTGAGCGTGGCCGGCGAGGGGTTCGAGGTCATCTTTTCGCGCTCGTCAGGCGGCCTGGAGTGCCTGATCTGGCGCAATCGTCCGATCATGCTGGCGGGCCCCCGGCTGCAGGTCTGGCGCGGCGCCACCGACAACGACGGGATCAAGGGCTGGTCGGGTCAGACCCGCAAGGCCCTGGGCCGCTGGAAGGCCGCCGGGCTGAACGAACTGGCCCTCCACCCCGCCCGCGTCACCGTCGAGCGGGATAATGACGGCGTTACAGTGTCCCTGAAACAGGTCGCGTCCTGCGAAGCCGCCGCCGAGGCCTTGATCCACTGGCACGACTATCTGATCCGTCCGGATGGCCGCATCACGGTCCGCAACCGCTTGCAAGTCGATCCCGCCATAACCGACCTGCCGCGCCTGGGCGTCACGCTGGTCTTGTCAGAGGGTTTCGAAGACGTCGCCTGGTTTGGGCGCGGGCCGCTGGAAAACTACTCGGACCGCAACCGCGCGGCCTGGGTCGGTCGCTTTCACGGGACCGTGAGCGGCCAGTATGTGCCCTATGTCCTGCCTCAGGAGCACGGGAACAAGACCGAGCTGCGCTGGATCGAACTTGCCGGGCCGCACGCCACGGTCCGCTTCACCCCAGAGCAGGTCTGCGAAGGGTCGGTCAGCCATTTCACGCCGCGGGATTTGTTCGCCGCCCGGCACACCACCGATCTGACGCCGCGGGCCGAGGTTCTGGTCAATCTCGACGCGGCGCAGCGCGGCCTGGGTACGGCCAGCTGTGGTCCAGACACGCTGGAGCGCTACAAGATCGCCTCCGGCCAACATGCGCTGAATTTCGACATCGAGGTGCGCCAAATCGAACCGGCGTCCTGAGATCGCGCCGAGTTATCCGGCGGCTCGACAAAATGCCGCGATCCACGTCAAGCGACTCTTAAGCTCCCTGTGCTTAAAACTGCCGTCAGAGGGAACGCGCAATGACTCGGAGACAGGAAACTCAGGCGCCGAGCCAAACTCATTTTTACCTGGACGAGATTTTGTCTCCGGCCGCGTTGCTTGACGCGAACGGCTGCATCACCGGATCCAATGCGGCGCTATGCGAGGTCCTCGGCGAGGACGCCGATCGCCTGGCCGGTCGATCTCTGATCGAAGCCCTGGCGCGCGCGGCCGGCGACAGCGACGCGGAGGCGGGAACGACGGTCTTCCACCTTCCCCAGAGCGGAAACGGCGGCTGGTTCTGGCTGGAGCAGCTGCCGCTCGGGTCGCGGATGCTGGCGACGCTGGTGAACGTCACGCGCGAGCGTGGCGAGCTTGAGCAGCTCCGGTCCGCCTGCGCCACCCGCGACGGCCTGATGCATGACGCCGAGGTGGGCACCTGGCGCTACGATCCGAATGCCGAGCTCTACTACTTCTCGTCGGAGCTGACCCAGGGCTATGAGGATGCAACGCCCGCCGTCGATCTGGCCACCATGGCGTTGATCCAGCACCCGGACGACATCGCCAAGGACGCGGCGATCCGCGCCCGGATCACCCGCGAGGGCGGCGCGGCGGTGGACGAAATCCGCTTTCACAGCCCGCAAGGGGGCTGGCGGCACCTGCGGGTGCACTATCGCGCCGGCGCGCGAACCGCCTCGGGCCTCTACGAAATGTGCGGGCTCAGTCAGGACGTCACCCCGCTGGCCCTGGCCCGTGACGAAGCCAGGCTGGCCGCCCAGAGACTGAGGCTGGCGCTGAATTCGGCCGGCGCCGGGGTGTTCGAATATGACTATGGACAACAGCGTTTCTGGTTCTCGCCCGAACTGGCGATGGTCGCGGGTCCAGAGGCGCTGGTCGGCCTGACCAACCCGCTCAGCCTGTTTCATCCGGACGACCAGGCCGCGTTAACGAAGTTGAGCGCTTTCCTTGGCGCGGGCCGCAACGCCGAGCCGATCGAGGCGCGCCTGATGGGACCGGAGGGCGTCCTTTGGGTGCGGCTCCATTACGAGGTCGAATGCGGCGCTGACGGCGCGCCCGTTCGCGGCGTTGGCCTGGTGCTCAATATCGATAATCACAAGCGCCAGGAACTGGCGCTCGGCGAGGCTCGGCGGGTGGCCGAAGCCGCCACCGCGGCCAAGTCCAGCTTCCTGGCCTCCGTCAGTCACGAAATCCGCACCCCGATGAACGGCATCGTCGGCGTGCTCAACCTGCTGAAGCGCGAAGACCTGTCGAGCGAAGGTCGCGAGCTGTTGGAAGAGGCGCTCGGCTGCAGCGACATGCTGTCCCAACTGATCAACGATGTGCTGGATTTCAGCAAGATCGAGGCTGGCAAGCTGGAATTGGCGCTCGCGCCGACCGACCCCAAGGCGGTGGTCGAAGGCGTGCTGAACCTGATCCGCCCGCAGACCGACGCCAAGGACCTCTATCTGCGCAGCCGTTGCGACCTGCCCCCGGGCTATTGCGCCATCGACCCCGTGCGCCTGCGCCAATGCCTGTTCAACGTCGTTGGCAATGCGGTGAAGTTCACTGAGGCCGGCGGGGTTGAAGTCCGGTTGAGCTATGTCGGCGAGGGGATGGAGCGCAAGCTTCGCTGCGAGGTGGAGGACACCGGCATCGGCGTGCCGCAGGCGGCCCGCGCGACTTTGTTCGATCGCTTCCAGCAGGCCGACAGCGGCACGACGCGGCGGTTCGGCGGCACGGGCCTTGGTCTGGCGATCTCGCGCAGCCTGACGCGGATGATGGGCGGGGACCTGGACTTCAAAAGCCAGGAAGGCCGAGGTTCGACCTTCTCGTTCGAGATCACGGCGCCGCCGGCGCAGGCGCCCGCCCAGCGCCCCGCACACGGTTTCACCCAGGCCCCGCTGGCCGGGCTTCGGGTGCTGGTGGTCGACGACAATCGCACCAACCGGATCATCGGAACCAAGTCGCTGGAGGCGCTCGGGGCCTGGGCCAGCACCGTCGATAGCGGTCTCGCCGCGATCGAGGCGGTCAGCCTGCAAGAGTTCGACCTGATCTTGATGGACATCAACATGCCGCAGATGGACGGCCTGGAAGCCGCGCGGCGTATCCGGGCCATGGGCGGCGCGGTCGCCGAGACCCCGATGATCGCGCTCACCGCCGACGTCATGGGGCATCATCAGAGCGCCTACCTCGCCGCCGGCATGAACGGCATGGTGCCCAAGCCGTTCTCCCCGGCGCAACTGCTCGCGGAAATCGTCCGGATCGCCGGGATCGAAGACCCTGCCGAGGCGTCGAGCGCGGGATTGTCCGCGGCTGGCTGACCCGGCGCCCGGCGAGGCCGTCGGATTTAGATGAACCCTTCAGGCGTGGCCGCGTTCATGCTGCATTCAAGTCGTGCGGCCTAATTCCCACGTCGCTTCGATGAGTTGGCGGTCCTTTTATCGCCGCGCTCGAATGCATAAACTTTCGCAGGCTGCCGACGGCCCTCGCCGCCGGTCCCTGACGTGTCAGACAGAGGAACTCTGGAATGCGTAATAAACTTCTCATCGCGGGGTTCATGCTGGCGGTGACGCTGCCCGGCGCCGCCCTGGCCCAACCCTATGACCCCGGCTGCGTCCGCTCCAACGAGGACAACCACGCGGCGGGCACGGTTCTCGGCGCCATCGGCGGCGCGCTCCTCGGCGGCGCCATCGCTGGCCGGCATGATCGCGGCGCGGGCGTGGTGCTGGGCGGCGTGGGCGGCGCGGTGGCCGGCAACGCCATCGCCGGCTCCAACGACCATCCTTGCCCGGCCGGCTACTATTATGGACCTCCGCCTCCGCCCCCCGGCGGCGGCTTCTGGGCCGGCGCGCCAGGCGGCATCCATGAGCGGATCGACTTCATGCAGGACCGCATCAACCAAGTCGCCTCGCGCGGCTGGATTTCGCCGCATGAGGTTCGCGGCGCTCAGCGCGAGCTGAACTTCATCCGCAGCGAGGACGCCCGGCTGCGCGATCAGGACGGCGGCCATCTGCGGCCCGAGGATCGCGGCTATCTGCAGAGCCGGCTCGACGCTCTCGGCGCGCGCCTGCACTGGGCCGAACACAACGGCTGAGCCGAGCCTGGACCAACCTGGTTCCGGCCGTGCGCCGTCGCCCTTTCACGGATGGGCGGCGGCGTTCGCGCGCCGGGACTTGAAAACCGGGCCGGCCCTATCGATTTGACCGCAAGACCCGGAGTGCGGGCGAACGGCCTGGATGACACTGTCCGATCAAGGATAGGATTGGTCGAAAGGACAGGTCATGGACACCCTCGTTGAAACAACAGCCCGCGGGGCTCGGCATGCCGCGGCCGGCGGCGCGGAACACGATCCCCGCTGGCGTGCGGTCATGGCGCGCGACAAATCGAGAGACGGCGATTTCTACTATTCCGTCGCCACCACCGGCGTCTATTGCCGCCCCTCCTGCGCCTCGCGGTTGGCCAACCCCAAGAATGTCCGGTTCCACGCGACGCCAGCCGACGCCGAGCGGGCGGGTTTTCGCGCCTGCAAGCGTTGCAAGCCTGACGCCGCCTCGCTGGACGAGATGCACGCGGCCGCGGTGGCCAAGGCCTGCCGGAGGATCGAGGCGGCGGAGGAGCCGCCCGCTCTGGCCGAACTGGCGCGCGACGCCGGCCTCAGCGCCTATCACTTCCACCGGGTGTTCAAGGCGGTCACCGGCGTGACACCCAAGGCCTATGCGGCGGCGGGGCGCGCCGGACGGGTCCGCGACCAGCTGGCCCGCGGCGCCGGCGTGACCGAGGCCATCTATGACGCCGGCTACAACTCGGGCAGCCGGTTCTATGAGCAGTCGGACCAGATTCTCGGCATGACCCCCAGCGCCTATCGCGCCGGCGGGGTCAATGCGGAGATCCGTTTCGCCATCGCGGAGTGCTCGCTAGGCTCGATCCTGGTCGCCGCCAGCGCCAAGGGGGTTTGCGCCATCCAGCTGGGCGACGATCCGGACGCGCTCGCGCGGGATCTGCAGGACCGGTTTCCCAGCGCGGTGCTGATCGGCGGCGACGCCGGGTTCGAACGGCTGACGGCCAAGGTCGTGGGCCTGGTCGAGGCGCCGGCCTTGGGTCTGGACCTGCCGCTCGACGTGCGCGGCACCGTCTTCCAGCAGCGGGTCTGGCAGGCGCTGCGCGAGATACCGGTGGGATCGACCGCCAGCTATCGCGACGTCGCCCAGCGGATCGGCGCGCCCAAGGCGGTTCGGGCCGTCGCCCAGGCCTGCGCCAGCAACACCCTGGCCGTGGCTATCCCCTGTCACCGGGTGGTGCGGACCGACGGCGCGCTGTCCGGCTATCGCTGGGGCGTGGAGCGCAAGCGCGCGCTGCTGCAGCGCGAAGGCGCCCTCGAGGCCGTTTGAGCGGCGCGGCGGAACCTTTGCTGAGGGCGTTGTTCGCCGCGGCCGTCGCCGCGACGGCCCCGGACAAGGTTCTGGCCGCGCATCTGCCGCCCCAGCCCAAAGGACGGGTGCTGGTGCTGGGCGCCGGCAAGGCCAGCGCCGCCATGGCCGCCGCCGTCGAACGGGCCTGGCCCAGCGCCGATCTTTCCGGCCTGGTCGTGACCCGTTACGGCCACGGCGCGGTTTGCCGGCGAATCGAGGTGGTGGAGGCCTCGCACCCGCAGCCGGATTCGGCTGGGGAGGCGGCGGCGCGGCGCATCCTGGCCTTGGCCAATTCCGCGGGACCCGACGACCTGCTGCTGTGCCTGATCTCGGGCGGCGCGTCGGCCTTGCTGGCTCTGCCCGCCGAGGGTTTGACCCTGGCGGACAAGCAGGCGGTGGGTCGCGCCCTGCTCCGCTCAGGCGCGTCGATCGGCGAGATCAACGCCGTACGCAAGCATCTGTCGGCGATCAAGGGCGGCCGGCTGGCCTTGGCCGCGGCGCCGGCCAAAATTCTGACGCTGGCCATCTCCGACGTGCCTGGCGATGACCCGGCGATGATCGGATCCGGGCCCACCGTGGCCGACCCGACCACCTTCGCAGAGGCTCTGGCGGTGCTTGACCGCTACGGCGTCGCCGAACCCAGGGCGGCGCTGGATCATCTGCGCCGCGCCAGGGACGAAACCCCCAAGCCCGGCGACCCCAGGCTGGCCGCCTCGCAAACCCGGTTGATCGCCACGCCGATGATGTCCCTGCGCGCCGCTGCAAAGCTCGCGGGCGCCCACGGCGTGACGCCGGTGGTGCTCGGCGACGCCATCGAGGGCGAAGCGCGCGACGTGGCCGCCGATATGGCCGCGCGGGCGCTGCGGATCGCGCGGGGCGAGGATGCGGTCCAGCCGCCCTGCGTGCTGATCTCCGGGGGCGAGACGACGGTGACCGTGCGCGGCGGCGGGCGCGGCGGCCGCAACGCCGAGTTCCTGCTGGCCCTGGCCATCGCGCTGGACGGCCGCCCTGGCGTCCACGCCATCGCCTGCGACACCGACGGCGTCGACGGCAGCGAGGACAATGCCGGCGCGGTGATGCGCGACGACACCCTGGCGCGCGCGGCCGCGATCGGTCTGGATCCGCAGGCGCGCCTGGCCGACAATGACGGCTACGGTTTTTTCAGCGCGCTGGGCGACCTGGTGATGACCGGCCCCACCCGCACCAACGTCAACGATTTCCGCGCCATCCTGATCGAGCGCGCCTCGCCCGCCTGATACTGGGCGTTGGCTGAACATGAACAAAAGCTGAAGAACGCGGTTCAGGTTGGGTTCAGGCGGCCGGACCCATGGTTCTGCGCAATGACCAGGGCGACGACGCGCCCTAGGGGCTGACCGCTGAGTGGGGAACGTGCCGCATGGACCAGAAGATCGACCTCCTGCTAGGACGCCGCCTGCGCGGCCGGCGCCGGTTGATGGGTCTCACGCAGAGCCAGCTGGCTCAGATGGTCGGGGTCCGTTTCCAGCAGATTCAAAAGTATGAGGCCGGCGCCAATCGCATCTCGGCCGCCCGCCTGTGGCGCTTCTGCCAGGCGCTGCAGGTGGAGGTAGCCTATTTCTTTGAAGGCCTGCCCTCGGAGCATGGCGGGTCGTCCCGCGTTCGCGACGACGGCGACGAGCTGATGGCGCGGCCGGAGTCGATCGACCTGATCCGTGTCTTCCACCAGTTGGACGAACTGCCGCGGCGGCGTTTGCTCGACCTCGCCAAATCGCTCAACGGCCACCTGGGCGCCGTTTGATCTAATACCGGTGGCCATTGACTTTGACCGTTGGCGCTCCCCCCTTCGTCATCCTGAGCCGCGCCCTCTGGGGCGCGTGTCGAAGGACGCACAGACGGCGCCGCCAATGCGTCCTTCGACACGTCGCTTCGCGCCGGCTCAGGATGACGTCGTCAGGAGTCAGCCTCAATCGCCATTGGCATGAGGCCGCAACAGCGCGTCGCCGACCAGGTCCTGCAGCAGCGGGCTGTTCGGATAGGGGGTGTTCTTGTATTGCCGAAACCCTTCCGCGTAGCCGACGCCGAAGTCACGGCCGCGCCGGCGCGACCAGGCGATCATCGATCCCACATAGTCCTCGATGCCATGCTGTTTCAAAAGCCAGCCTTTCTGGCTTTCGTGCATCGCCAGCATGGCGCGCTTGGTTTCGAAATGGGCGTCGATGTCGACAGCGAACTCCGGCGGGGCGGGTCGGCCTTCGCGGTCGCGGCCGCCGATCGGGTCCATGAAATAGAGGTGCGGGATGGCGTCCAGCGGCGCTGAGGGCCCGGTCCTGTAGTTGGGCGCCGAAGCGGCGAAGCAGGCGTCGCGAACCAACAAGCTCGTGGCCTCGTGGTCGGGATGATAGTCGACCGGCGCCGAAGTGACGACGAGGTCCGGCCGCGCCCAGCGGACCAGCTCGGTCACGCGCCGCCTTGACGCATCATCGTTGAACACGGCCAAGTCGCCCAATCCCGCGCACCGGTATTCCGCCCCGATCATCGCCGCGGCGGCGGCGGCCTCGCGCTGACGGATGCGGCCGGTCTCCTCGGGCCCCAGGTCAGCGGAGCCGCAGTCGCCGGCCGTGACCGTGACGATAGCGATGCGGTGACCCTTGGCCGCCAGCAGGGCGAGCGTCCCGGCGCCCAGGGTCTCGATGTCGTCGGGGTGGGCGTGGATGGCGAGAACAGTGCTCATGAGTCCAGTTCGATATCTACGGTCAGGTGGGGCGGGCACCCCCCAGATTGGCCCCAGTCGGCGCGCGAGGAAAGGCCGCTGTTGCTCGCTAATTCGCTGACGTCAAAGGAATAAACCGAGTTTTTCTTGCCTCTCATAGGCAAGGCGGATCTCGGGTCTTGGTCGTGAGCGTTCGGAATTAAAGTGCATTTGCAATAAATGTGATAGCAATAAGCTGAGCTTTGGTATAGTGCGAAGTCACGCATGCCCTCTGGCCGGCCGCGCGACCGCAATTCTGAGAAGACTTCGATGGTTCAAGACGCTCCCATTCGCTTCCCGTTGACGCGACGCTCCCTGGCCAAGCAACAGACACGCCGCCGCCTGATCGCCGCCGCCAAGGCCCTCGTCGCCGAGCGCGGCTACGAAGCCGCCACCCTGCGCGATGTCGCGGCGATGGCGCAGGTGTCGACCGGCGCGGTCTTCGCCAACTTCGCCGACAAGGCCGACCTGTTCAATCAAGTGATCATCGAAGACCACGCCGACCTGCTGATGCAGATGAGGCGGATCGAGGCCGCGCAGGCCCCGACGCACGAGGCTCTTTTGGAGATGTTCGCCGCCGGCTACGCGCTTCATTCGGGGCAGATGTCGTTCGTGCAGGCCCAGATGGGATTTTCCTGGTCGAACAGCGGCGCGATGGAGCAGCACAGCCGCGCCGGCGTGCGGATGATCGTATCCTTCCTGGTCGAGGTGCTGCGCAAGGGCGTTCAGGCGGGGGAGCTGGCGGCGTCGATCGACGCCGTCCTGATCGCCGAGATGGCTTGGGACTGCTATGTCGCCAACTACCGCCGCGCGGTTTTTGACGGATGGGCGCTGGATACGCTGCGCGCGCTCATGTCCAACCAGATCGACATCCTGCTCGATGGCTATCGGACCTGCGACCTGCGGGCGCGTCAGCTCAACTGGCCAACTTCGGCGCGCGGCGCGGAGACGCCGCCGCGGGCGCGGCCGGCTTGGATGGCCGCGGGGCAGTGACCAGCGCTTCGCGGTTGAAATGGATGATGCTGTCGCGGGCCAAGGCGTCCGGCGCCAGGTTCTCGACCACCTGTTTCAACGTGCGCGCGGCCGCCCTGTGCGCCTCGTCCGGAATACCGTCCAATATCCGGCGGTTGAATTCGAACACGACCCCCAGGGCCTTGAGGTAGGCCGCGCGACCCTGCGGGGTGAGGTCCAACAGGACTTGGCGTCGATCATGGGCCGTGGTCTGCCGCTCCACCTGTCCAGCGGCCACCAGCTGGTCGGCGATGCGGGTCAGCGTCGTGCGGTCGATGGCGGTGAAGTGCGATAGCTCGGTCATGGTGCAGGCGCCGAAACGGTTCAGCACCCCCAGCACCCGGTAGCGCCCGACATTCAGTCCAAGCCCCTTCAGCCGGGCGTCCAGCGCCGAATCCCGGAACTGATGGATCGCGGCCAGCAGATGCAGCACATAGTCCGAGGCCGCGAAAGGGAATTCCCCCTCGGGGTCGACGGACGTCGGCCTGTTGTTTCGTCGCTCGGTCATCGCCGCCGATACTTGACGAATCGTCGTTCTTTCACAAGGTGTAACTGCAATCTATGTAGTCGCGAGTTGTGACACTCGATCGTTAGTTGCCGAGACATTCGGGCTCGTTCGGCGACACTCGGCCTAAGCCTCCGCTTGCAGAAACGCCATCATCGTTGGGATCGCCGCGCGGTCCTGCAGCATGAACATGTGGCCGCCTTCAAAGAACTGGAGGCGCGAGCCGGGGATGCGGTCCACCATCCCTTGCTGGGTCCGCGGCAAGGCGATGGCGTCGTATCGGCCCGCCGCGATCATCACGGGACAGGCGATCTGGGGCAACCGGTCCCAGGTGTCATGTCCGGCCCGCGCCTCCAGCTGGCGGCGCGCGCCCATGGCGTGGCCCGGTTCGTCGGCGAAGGGGTCGTCGGCGCCCATGGCCACGAATTGCGCATGGAGGTCGGGATGAGCCCTCGCCCAGGCCTCGTCGCGGCGCGTATCGGAGATGGGAACCAACAGGCGCGCGCGGTCCACCCGGTCCATGTGGTCGATCTCATGAAACGGGAAAGACGCCCCGCCGGCGCCGCCGGGCGAGGTGCAGGCCAAGATCAGCCTGCTCACCTTGGATGGGTGGCGCAGCGCCAGCTCCTGGGCCACCATGCCGCCGAACGAGACCCCGACCACCAGGGCCGTGTCCCAGCCGATATGCGCCATCAGCTCCGCCGTGTCGTCGGCGTAGCCGGCCATGGAATAGGGCGCGTCGGGCTTGGACGTCCGGCCCAGACCCCGCTGGTCATAGGCCAGAACGTCGAACGCCTTGGCGAAGGGTCCATCGAAAATGTTGGGCTTGGCCCGCAAGTCTCCGCCGGTGCCGGAGATGAATACCAGCGGCGGCCCCTCGCCCTGGCGCTCGTAATAGATCTCGATATCGCCGACGGCCGCGTGCGGCATGGGTCCCATACCTTCCTGAATGTCACGCTCCAGTGTGGCGCGACGGGGGGACGGCGCAAGCCTCGGCGCCGGTCTTTTGTGGACGCCGCGCGATTGGCGTGGCCTCGTGGGGCCAGACGGGACGGGGAGGCGCCTTTGGAACTGAAAGCCACGCGGTACGAGATCGAAGGCCGCATCGGCGTCATCACGCTTGCCAGGCCGAAACGCCGCAACGCTTGGACCGGCCGGATGCACACCGAGTATCGCTGGTGTCTGGCCCAAGCGGACCAGGATCCGGCGGTGCGCGTGATCGTGGTGACGGGCGATCCGGCCGGCCAGGCGTTCTGCGCCGGCGCCGATCTGGGTGCGCTGGAGGGCCACGCGGAAAAGGGACGCTACGATTCCGGCGTGGACGATACGATCGCCACGCCCGGCTATGGGGTGGACCCCGATTTCGACGCCAGCTTCGCCTATCACTTCGGCCTGGAAAAACCGGTCATCGCGGCGATTAACGGCGCGGCGGCGGGGGTCGGCCTGGTGCTGGCCGCCTTCGCCGATCTGCGCTTCGCCGCGGCGGGCGCCAAGTTCACCGCCGCCCACGGCCGCTTCAATTTTCCGGCCGAGTTCGGCCTGTCCTGGGTGCTGCCCCGGATCATCGGCCTGACCCACGCCAACGATGTCCTTCTGTCCAGCCGGGTCTTCACCGCCGAGGAGGCGCTGGCCATGGGCTTTCTGAACAAGGTCGTTCCCGCCGAGGCGTTGATGGACGCGGTGATGGCCTATGCGAACAACCTGGCCGACCAGGTCGCGCCTGGCTCCGCGCGGGAGACCAAGCGCCAAATCTACCGCGACCTGCACCGGGGCGTGGCCAGCGCCGTTACCGACGCCGAGCGATTGTTGGAGGCCATGATCAAGCACCCGGACTATGGCGAGGGCGTCAAGGCCTGGATGGAAAAACGCCGCGCCGAATGGACGGCGTGACGCCCCCTTCGCCCTGAGCCCGTCTGACTTTCAGGCCGGCGCGACCGCGCTGTCTCTCTCCTCGACCGGGATGGCGTCATAGACGGTCGCGGGCGTGATGTTCAGCCGGCGGCGCGCGGCGTCCAAGGGCTCGCTCAACAGCTGCTCGTAATCCTCGCCCTGCAGCCACCTGGCGGCCCGGCCGCGCTGATAGCCCTGCCAGATGGCCTTCCTGCTCCTGGCGCTGGACTTCAGCGCGGCGCCCACGGCGATCAACGCCCAGCCCAGACTGCGCGTCTGGGCGTAGGAAAACGCCACCAGGCACGCTTCGCCCAGGCCGTCGCGGTGATAGCCGGACAGGATGTGCCAGATGTCGTGGGAATCGCGGGTGCGCCGGCCGAACCAGGCATGGGGGTGGCGCATCTCGACCATGGATTGCCGCTGGCGGCTGATCTCGGCGAGCCCTTCGGCGGAGAGGTTTTCGCTGCGGATGAAATCGCGATAGGCGCCGCCGACGGTCCCCGCCGCGAAGCTGTCCAGCCACGCGTCGTCCATCAGCCGTTCGGCCAGCTCCACCCGTTCATAGGCCAGGCGCCCGCCACCCGGCGTGGTCAACAGGCGCCGATAGCCTTTCATTGTCGAGTCGCCGTTCAAGGCGCGCATGATCTCGAACACCTGGCCGGTGTCCTCCTTGTCCGACAGCAGCCGCCGCAGCGCCCTCAGCGCCGCGCTCCATTGCCGGCGAGGCCGCTCCATCGGGGCGTCCGCGAGGGGAGCCTGGGCCGATCGCTGCGTCGCGGTCATCGCTCCGGTCATGGTCATTGGAAACGCTCCGTTGAATGTCGGTGGGTTGGAGTTGAATGCGTCATGCGGTGTAGGCGGCCAGGCCTTCGGGGGTCAGCAACGCGCCGACCATGTCGTGGATGACCCACCCGCAGGCCTCCAGATCGACCGCTTCGCCCCAGACGACCTGCAGGACCAGGCCCTGAAAGACCGCCACCAGGGCGCGCGACACCGCGACGGGGTCGATCTCGGGTCGGATTTGGCCGGTGTGCTGCCCTCGCTCGATCAGACGGACGATCGCCTCGCGCACGGTGGTCAGGCCATCGACGACGCTGGCGTGAATGCCGGGGTTGCGCAGCGCCTCGGCCCAGCCCTGTACGCCGACGCGCCGGCCGTCGAGGCGGCCAGGATCGGTCAATTTCGAGCCATGCAGCTCGATCAGCGAGAGCAGGCCCCGGATCGGGTCCTGTTCGCGCTGGGCCAGGGCGGTGAGCAGGGACTCGCTCTGGTGCCGATCGTCCGCCAGGGCGGCGATGATGTCATCCTTGGTCGCGAAGTAGAGATACAGCGTCCCCTGGCTCACCCCGGACTCGCGCACGATGTCCGCGGTGGTCGTGTTGTGGAACCCGTCCCGCGAGAAACACCGAAGCGCCGCGTCCAGAATCTGCTGTCGGCGGGTGTCGCGCTGAGCCTGAGAGATCTTCGGCATGGGTCACCATAAAAACTGATGGATCAGTCATTATACGGTGAAACACTTCTCGTCAAGCCCGATGATGGTTCCGTTCGCGGACCCCTGACGAATACCAATGGCCCTTGGCGTTGGCCTTTCGAAGCCTCCCAAATTCCTCATCCTGAGGCGCCCGCGAAGCGGGCCCTCGAAGGACGTACTGGCGGCGCGGCGCGTGCGTCCTTCGAGGCTCGCCGCGCTGCGACGAGCACCTCAGGATGAGGAGCTAAGAGTCAGCTTCAATGGCTGTTGGTGTAACGCCAGAGCGACGTCGAGGCAGGCGGTATGGCCTGCGAAAGCCACTCCACCTGCACATCCACTGCCGGTCGTCGCTTTCACTATGGAAATTCGGCCCTTGCGCTGGCGCCGACGGCGCGCGGCCGGCCGCCCCACCTGGCGACATACGGCAGCGCGAACAAGTAGAGACCCGTGAACAGCAGCAGGAAGAGCGGGATCAGCGCCAGCAGGTAGATCCACGAGGGCGGGTGCTTTTGTCCCAGGACGACGATGACGACGGAGTTGGCGACGAAACCCAGAGTGAAGGCGATGGCCAGCCACCGATGGATCTTTCGGATCCAGCTATTCAAGTTCACGGGGAGCCCTCCCGGCTCGAAGTTGAAGAGGTTGGGGCGTACTCAGGAGCCGCGGCGCGCCTCGATCAGCTTCCATCCGTTCCCGGACGGGTCGCGAAAACTGGCGTCGACGGCGCCGTAGCGGTCGACCGGCTCCTGCGTGAACTCCACGCCGCGGGCGTGCATCCGATCGTACGCCGCGCGGCAGTCGTCGACCGTCAGCACCAGCGGCGGCATGGCGCCCTTGGCCACGGCTTCGCGCAGGGTTTGCGCCGTCGCCGCATCGACCAGCGGCGCCTGCGGGGTGAACAGGCCGAGCTGGAACGACGGCTGGTCCGGGTGCTGCACGGTGAGCCAACGGTAGTCGCCGTTCCTCGCATCGGTGTGGACCTCGAATCCGAGCTTTTCGACATAGAACTGAAGCGCCTCATCCTGATCGCGGACATAGACGCCGACCACCTCGACACCCTGGCTCATGGGAACTCCTTTGCTTCTTCGGCCCCGTTGATACCGGCCGCCTCCTGCCGCCGCTTCTCCGAAACTGCTATTGTGAGGTGGGGCCGACGGGCGGCGATCAGGTAGCAGGCCGGAACCCGCTCCCGCTCCCCCGGTTCGGTCCGCTCGTGGGCGCGCAGTTCGCTCGGGCTCGCGCCGGTGACGTCCCGGAACGTGCGCCCAAACGTGCCCAAACTGTTCCAGCCGGTCTGGAACGCGATCTCGATAATTGGCAGGTTCGTGTCGCGCAGCAGCGCCTTGGCCCGCTCGATCCGGCGTGTGAGCAGGTAGCGGTGCGGCGGAAGGCCGAAGGCGTCCTTGAACGCGCGCGCAAAGTGGGCCTCGGAGACGCCGCTCACGCGGGCAAGCCCGCGGACGGACCATTCCTGGTCCGAGGCGACGTCCATCCGGTCTTTCGCGCGCAGCAGGCGGCGCAACAGCTCGGGATCTTGGGCAGGCGTACTCCTCAAGCTTCGTAGCCCTATATCCAATGACCCCCTCACGCTTACATTCGTTCTAAGAGGTTGAAGGAACGCAATCCACCCATCGGTCCGGACTGGAGACGGTAGAAATGGCGGCCCGGGAGGGACTCGAACCCCCGACCTCCGCTTTAGGAAAGCGCTGCTCTATCCTGCTGAGCTACCGGGCCGCGACGCAGGCGGTGATAGCGTAAAGGTCGGCGGGTGCGAAGGGTGTTGATCGTGTTGAGACTGGGGCTGGCCTTGGCGGGGCTGCTGGCGTTGGCCGCCTGCGGCGATGGGACCGGTCTCGATCGGCTGGCCGCCGGCGAGCGTGGCCGTGTGGTCGAGGTGCGGTCGGGCGATGTGGTCGTGCTGCAGCCGGGGCAGGTGGTCCGCCTGGCGGGGCTGGAGACGCCTCGGCGGGATGAGCCGGGCGCGGACGCCGCGCTGAGCGACCTGCGCCGGCTGACCGAGGGCCGCGAGGTCGAACTCTTCTATGGCGGCGCGCGCAAGGACCCGTTCGGCCGGACGCTGGCCCAGGTCCGGCTGGCGGCCGGCCGGCGCTGGGTGCAGTGCGCTCTGCTCGGCGACGGCGTGGCGCGGGTGCGCACCTTTGCCGACAATCGCGCCCTGGCGGCGCCGATGCTGGCCTGCGAAGCCGAGGCGCGCCGACACGCACGGGGACTGTGGGCCACAGCCGCGAACGGGGTGCGGCTGCCCAGCGAAATCGACGACCGGGCGTCGGGCTTCCAGATCGTCGAGGGACGGGTGACCCGGGCGACGCCCGCGGCCGGCGGCGTCTACCTGGACTTCGCCGATGCACGAGGCGGCTTCGCGGTGCAGGTCGCCGCCCGCGCGACGCCGGACCTGCGCAAGGCGGGTCTCGAGCCCAGCGCGCTGGCGGGACATCTGATCCGCGTGCGCGGCGTCATCGGCGGCGACGGCCTGATGCGCGTCGATCACCCCGAACAGATCGAGTTGCTCAGCGAGCGGTAAATCCAATTCCCCCCCGTTGGGGGTAGCGGATTTACACATCTTTGGAGCCGGCGTGGCGTCCCTTCTCCCCTTGCGGGTTTCGCAGCGGCCGGCGAAGCCGGTCGACAGGCAAAGCCTGACGAAGCGAAGACGGGTGGCCCGCGCAGCGGGTCGGATGAGGGGTGTTTACGCGAAAGCCGCCTGCAGACGCCTCCGACCCGACCGTGGATATATCGGATGGCTGGGAGTCCACACCCCTCATCCGTCGGCTCCGCCGACACCTTCTCCCGCAAGGGGAGAAGGGTTAGGCGGACGAACTCGAAGATGTGTGAACCCGGCTGCCCGTCGGGGAAGGGCGAACCACACGAAGTGTGGTGGAGGGGGACTCGCCGGAAAGTCCGAGCGGCGGCAATCCCCCTCAGTCGCTTCGCGACAGCTCCCCCAGAGGGGGAGCAATAGATCAGGCCGCCTTTTGCAGCGACTTGTTGAGGATGCCGATGGCGGCGTCGCGGTCGATCTGTTCGATCGCGGCCACTTCGCGGGCCATGCGGTCCAGCGCCGATTCATAGAGCTGCCGCTCGGAATAGGACTGTTCCGGCTGGTTGTCGGCGCGGTGCAGGTCGCGCACCACCTCGGCGATCGAGATCAGGTCGCCGGAATTGATCTTGGCCTCATACTCCTGGGCGCGGCGGCTCCACATAGTGCGCTTGACGCGGGCGCGGCCCTTCAGCGTGGTCAGCGCCTGGCTGACCACCGTGCTCGCCGCCAGCGGGCGCAGGCCCGCGGTCTTGGCCTTTTTGGTCGGTACGCGGAGCGTCATCTTTTCGTGGTCGAAGGTGATGACATAGACTTCAAGAGACAGGCCCGCGACTTCCTGATGCTCGATCCCGGCGACCGATCCGACGCCGTGGGCCGGGTAGACGACATGATCGCCGATGGAGAAATCGTGAGCGCTCTTGTTCATGAGTTATTCCTTTTTTGTCGTTCATGCCCCGTCTTGGGGCGGATCCGTCAACGCCGCGCTGGGTCAAAAACGTTCTCGCCCCGCGCAAAGGCGGGTGAGAACAAGCCCGAACTCCAAATATTGCCTAAGACACCTTTGCCTTCGGTCAGGCGCGCGTCGGTCAGGACGGCTTCATCTTCACCACGACACGGGGGGCGCTGGGAGCGCCTCCCTGTCGATTACGACACTATCACAAAAATGAGCACGATGAAAGGGTTGCAGGCCCTGACTGGGATTTTCGGGGCGTTCAGGAGCCTCGGCCGGGCTTTTCGCTGAAGTATTTTTCGAATTTGCCGGTCTCGCGCTCGAAATCGTCGGCGTCGGCGGGCGGCTGGCCCTTAACCGTGATGTTCGGCCAGACCTTGGCGAATTCGGAATTGACCTTCAGCCACTTGCCATCGGGTTCGTCCTCGGTGTCGGGCTTGATCGCATCGACCGGGCATTCCGGCTCGCAGACGCCGCAATCGATGCATTCGTCCGGGCTGATGGCCAGGAAGTTCTCCCCCTCGTAGAAACAATCGACGGGACAGACCTCCACGCAGTCCATGTACTTACATTTGATGCAGGCGTCGGTGACGATGTAGGTCATCAAGAACTCTTGGGCGGCGGCGCCGCGCGCATGGGGCGGCGGGCGCCTTATTTGAGGTCTGGGCCCCGCTTGTCAATGCCGCCGTTCTAGGCGCCGGGTGAGATATCCTGCAAGGGCGCATAGAGGCCGCGGGCCTCCGCCGCGGGGCCGCGACGTTCGCCCACGTCCTCGACCCGGACCGCGACCAGCCGCCCGCCCAGGGCGAACACCAACCCGTCGCCCGGCCGGATCGTACGGCTCGCCTTGTCCAGGCGCGTTTCTGCGCCGGCGCGCGACAGGCGCACCTTGCCGTCTTCGACGAAGCGGGCGGCCAGCGAGCGGCTTTTGAAGAACCGGGCGCGCCAGAGCCAGACGTCGACGCGACATCCCTCTTCCCCGCTCATGAGGCCTCGTTCATGACGGCCGCCGTCCGGCGCGCGGACCCGACTTCCGCCTCCTGAGTCGACGAGCAGCCTTGGGGGCGGGCGCTAGGTCAGCCAGAGCAGCGAAGGGTGAGAACGCGCCGGCCTTTGGCGCTGCAACAGCGGCCCTGGCCTGTCGCCGCCGCCATAGGACCGGCTGACCCGCCGCCGGTTTTTCCGTCGGGATGAACCCCAGTCCGCGCAGGATCTGGTCCGTCTGTTCCGCGGTCCAATCGAGGCTGGCCAGGGCGGCGGCGTCCAGCAGCGCGCCGCCGGCCTTTTTTGGCGCGGCGCGGATCACGCCGTCCAGCCGCTCCAGCGCCTCGACCGGAACCGCCAGGCCCGCGATCGCGCGAAGCCCCCAGGCCGCCAGGGCCGCGGCCGTCGGCGGCGTATCCGGCAAGGTGGTGGGCGCGTCGGATCTCGGCCGCCAGTCAGGCGCGGCCAGCTGGGCGAAGGCCCGCGCGAAGCCTTGGGCCTCGGGCGCCAGCAGGTCCGGAAGGTAGAGGCTGAAGGCGCCGAAACGCACGCCCAGGCTCCTCAGCATGCGCCGCTCGCCCTGACTGAGCGCGCGGATTTCGGTTTCGACCGGGCGGCGATCCATCACCCCTCCGGCCTCGGTCAGGCGGTAGGCCAGACCCCGCGCCAAGCCCTTGATGCGACCTTCCGCCACAGCCGCCTTCAACGCGCGCAGCCGTCGCAGCCGACGGCTGGCCTCGGCGGCGATGAAAGCCTCCAGCCGGCGCGCCGCGCGCTCGCGCACCGGCGCGGGACCCAGTTCGCCGAACAGACGCACTCGCGGCGAGAATGGCCCGCCGCCGGTCAGCTGGCCGGCGGCCTCGCCGCGCCACAGGACCAGGCCGTCAGGCATAAGCGCGAAGGCCTCGTCCGGCTCGGCGGCCAGCCGGCCCAGGCGCCGTGCGATTTCGGGCCCTACCGCGCGTTCGGCCGCGCCGCGCAGGGCCCGATCTTCCAGCGCCGAGGCGCCGTGGGCCGGCTCGAACCGCACGCCCTCCAGGCGGCCGACAAAATGGCCCTCGACGGTGACCGCCCCGTCGCCGCCCACGCCGGCCAGCAGGGTCTCGCCCACGTTCAGGCCGCGCATCAGCGCGCTGGTGCGCCGGTCGATGAACCGCTGCATCAGGCGCTCGTGCAGGGTGTCGGACAGCCGGTCCTCCAGCGCGCGCGTACGGCCCTGCCAATGAACCGGGTCGGCCAGCCAGTCGGCGCGGTTGGCCACATAGGCCAAGGTTCGCACGCTGGCCAGGCGCGCCGACAGGGCGTCGATATCGCCGTCGACGCGGTCCAGGGCGCGGAACTGGCCGTCCAGCCAGTCGGCCGGCAGGCGCCGGTCGCGTTCGGTCAGGTGGCTGAAGCTCGTACGGACGAACCGGACATGATCCTCCAGCGTGGTCTTGCGAAAGTCGGGGGTCTGGCAGACCTCCCACAGGCGATAAAGGTTCGTGCGGTCGCGGCAGCGGCGGGCGATGTCTTCGTCGGCGGCCAGCTGGCGCAGCACCGTCTCGTCCAGCCCCTCCTCCGACAGTTTCAGGCCGGCGGCCGGCGGCGGCTGCGACAAAGACCGCAGCAGGCCGTGCAGGGACTGGAAGTCGAGGCGCCCGTTTCGCCATTCCGCCGCCGGGACCTGGTCGAAATGGTGCTGCTCGACGGCGGCGACCAGGTCGCTATCCATCTGCGGGCAGTCGCCGGTGACGCCGAACGTCCCGTCGCGGCGGAAGCGGCCGGCGCGGCCGGCGATCTGGCCGATCTCCTGGGCGTAGAGCCAGCGCGTACGCTTGCCGTCGAACTTGCGCAGTCCAGCGAAGGCCACATGGTCGACATCCATATTCAGGCCCATGCCGATGGCGTCGGTCGCCACCAGGAAATCGACCTCGCCGGACTGGAACAGCGCCACCTGGGCGTTGCGCGTGCGCGGACTCAATGAGCCCATCACCACCGCCGCCCCGCCGCGCTGGCGGCGGATCAGCTCGGCGATCGCATAGACCGCCTCGGCCGAAAAGGCGACCACGGCGCTGCGCCGCGGCAGGCGGGTCAGCTTCTTGGAGCCATCGTAACCGAGACGCGAGAAGCGCTCGCGGAACACGATCTCGGCGTCTGGGGTCAGCCGGCGGATCAGCGGGGCCATGGTCGCCGCGCCCAGCAGCATGGTCTCGAACGTGCCGCGCGCGTGCAGCAGCCGGTGGGTGAACACATGGCCGCGTTCGGGATCGGCGCACAGCTGGATCTCGTCCACCGCCAGGAATTCGACCTCGCGGTTCAGCGGCATGGCCTCGACGGTGCAGACGAAATATTGCGCGCGCGGCGGGACGATCTTTTCCTCGCCGGTGATCAGGGCCACGCACCGCGCGCCCCGCGCCTTGACGATCCGGTCGTAGATCTCCCGCGCCAACAGCCGCAGCGGCAGGCCGATCATGCCGGACGCGTGACCCAGCATGCGCTCCACCGCCAGGTGGGTCTTGCCGGTATTGGTCGGCCCCAGGACAGCAACAAGACGCGAGGGGCCGGCCCCCGTCGGACGATCACTCATGGTCTGAAGGTGGGGGACGACTCAGGCGCTGACAATCGGGAAGCCAGGCAGAGAACGAAACTATTTCAGCGGATTGAATATCGACACAGCTCGCCCGGCAAAGCCTCTCCC
>Ga0302314_10001637_pt1 | contig 41809 bp, 39 predicted proteins | sample III_Palsa_N2_3_FD_200533 | JGI IMG/M metagenome (GOLD analysis project Ga0302314, IMG submission 200533) | Peat permafrost microbial communities from Stordalen Mire near Abisko, Sweden - III_Palsa_N2_3 | ecosystem: Environmental > Terrestrial > Soil > Palsa > Peat permafrost | place: Sweden... | reverse complement strand
CTGGGACGGCGGCATGTACGAGGTGGCGGCGTTCGCGCGCAACATCACGAACCAGATCCGCGTGACCGGCGGCATCGACTTCAACAACCTGACCGGCTTCATCAACGACCCGCGCACGGTGGGCGTGCAGTTCAAGGCGACGTTCTAAGTAAGATCCTCGACCTCGACCTCGGCAGCCGCGCGCGACTCGAGCCTCGCGTGGCCGCCCCTTTTTCCGGGAGATCTTCTTGAAGCACCTGTTCATCGCGGCCGCGCTGGCGCTGGGCGCCGCAGCGGCCTTCGCCGCCAGGCCGTCGGCCAAGGCGGCCTGCCTCACCGAGTGCACGCCGCGCGTCGGCATCGTGTCGGCCTTCGGTCAGGAGGCCGACATCCTCGTGGCGCAGACGCAGGCGCCGCATGCCTGGGTCATCAACGGCAACCGCTTCACGACGGGCGTGCTGCGCGGCGTGCCGGTGGTGATCGTGCTGAGCGGCGTCAGCATGGTCAACTCGACGATGGTCACCCAGCTGATGGTGGACCACTTCAGGGTGCAGCGGCTCGTGATGTCGGGCATCGCCGGCGGCGTGAATCCGGCGCGCCACGTCGGCGACGTCATCATCCCCGACCGCTGGGCGATGCCGCTGGAGGTGTTCTGGAACCGCGACAGCACGCTGCCCGCCACGTGCGGCAAGGCGGCTGACGTCTCGTGCCTGGGCCTGAAGCTGGCCAGTGCCGACGGCAAGCCCGTGCCGCCGTTCAGCCTCGCGACGCCCGCGGGCGCGGTACCCACGGGCCTGTTCATGCGCGAGAACTTCGTGATGACCGCGGCCAACGCGCCGGGCGGCGAGTTCCGCTTCGACTATCCGGTCGACGCCGAGATGCTGGCCGTCGCGCGCGAGATCAAGCCCGTGCTGGCGCGCTGCGGGCCGAAGGCGACGAAGACGCCGGGCGCCGAGCCCGATCCGGCGCTGTGCGTGAAGACCACGCCGCAGGTGATCGTCGGCGGCCGCGGCGTCTCGGGCACGGCCTTCCTCGCCAACCCGCAGTACCGCACCTACCTGTTCGAACAGCTGCAGGCGCAGACCTTCGAGATGGAGACCGCCGCGCTGGCGCATGTCGCCTACGCCAACCACATCCCGTACATCGCGTTCCGCAGCCTCAGCGACCTCGCCGGCGCCGAGGAGTTCAACGCCGATGCCGTCGCGCTGTTCGCGAGCGGCCTGGCTGAGACCAACGAGGCCGCCGTGACGCTGGCCTTCCTGGACGGCTGGCACCACCGCAAGTGATGCGTCCGCGCCGGCGTCACGCGCGGGCGCGGACGCGATCCGCGAAGCTGAACGGCGCCTGAGGCGCCCGTAAGGTTTCGACCGCGAGCGCGACTAACGTCCGCGACGTCTTTTGTCCGCCGGAACCCGGCGGACGGACATACGGGGCACCGTATGTAAAGTTGGCGATCCGTGTAAGAGATCAGGAGCGTTGTCGACCAACGGAGGTCGCGGCCAGAGCCGGCCGCGGCGCGCGGATCCCGAACGGGGACGCGCCACCTCACTCCAGGAGAGACATCCCATGATCCATCGAATCCTCACTGCCGCCGCGGCGGCCGTCCTGCTGCTCGGCGTCGCGACGACGGCCTCCGCCGAAGGCCGCGCGAGCCTCGTGCTGACCGCGTCGAACGCGACCACCAACGAGCTGCTGGTGCTCGACACCACGGGCACGGTGCTGCGGCGCATCCCGACCCAGGGGCAGGGCGGCGTCTCGGGCAACGCCGGCGGCATCGCGGCGAGCCGCGATCGCGTGGCCGTCGTCAACTTCGGCTCGTCCAACGTGTCGATCTTCGAACGCGACGAGGGCGGCCGCTACTTCCGCCTCGAGCGCGTGATCCCGACGCTGGGCAGCCCGGTCAGCGTCGCGTTCGGCAACGACCATCTCTACGTGCTCACGACCACCCACGTCGAATCGCATCGCGTCGGTCCGGCGGGCGTGCTGCCCAACGCCGACGGCCAGGCGCAGCTGCTGCATTCCGACGCCACCGCCGCGCAGGTGGGCGTGGTCAGGGGCGCGCTCGTCTTCACCGAGAAGAGCAACGCGATCGAGAGCGCGCGGCTGTCCGGCGACGGCGCCGTGGCCGGCAGCGCGACGCTCGTCGCCAACATCCCCGCCAACGTGAACGCGCCGTTCGGCCTCGCCACGCGCGGCGACGACGCCTACGTGACGATCGCGCACGCCGACGAGATCAGCCTGGTGCGCAACGGCACGGTGCTGACCGTCACGCCGTCGGTCACGCAGCATGCGCCGTGCTGGGTCGCGCTCGAGGGCGCGTTCCTGTTCTCGGCCAATTCGCCCAGCCAGTCGGTGTCGCGCTACGCCGTCTACGGACAGAAGATCGTGCAGGACGCGGCGGTGATCGCGCAGTTCGTCGGCAACCCGACCGACATCGTCTACCACGACGGCTTCGCCGCGGTGATCGACGCCGCGGGCACGGCGTCGCGCGTGTCGGTCTTCAAGGTCGACCAGGACGGCAACTTCGCGCTGCAGGGCGTGGCGGCGCTGGCGAGCACGGCCACCAACGGCCTGGCGATCGTCGACGCCGACAACGGGCGCTGAGGACTTGTCCGCGATGGACGCCGGCCGCGCGCAGGCCGGCGTACCATCGGCGCTCCGCGCGCACGAGCGCGCACGAGCGTGACGCGCGACCCGCGCGGAGCGCGACTTGAGTTGGAGCGTCCCGACCCGACATGGAAGGGACGTTCACGCAGGAGAAACGAGATGCCCGAGTACAGGAAGACCCCCGAGGCGCTGGCCAAGCTGACGCCCATCCAACGCCACGTGACCCAGGAGAGCGGCACCGAACGCCCCGGCAGCGGCGAGCTGCTGGACAACAAGGAAGCCGGCATCTACGTCGACATCGTGTCCGGCGAGCCGCTGTTCGCGTCCTCGGACAAGTTCGAGTCTGGCTGCGGCTGGCCCAGCTTCACCAGGCCCATCGAGCCGGCTTACGTCGAGGAATTGCGCGACACCTCGCACGGCATGATCCGCATCGAGGTGCGTTCCAGGCACGGCGACAGCCATCTCGGCCACGTGTTCCCCGACGGCCCGCGCGACCGCGGCGGCCTGCGCTACTGCATCAATTCGGCGTCGCTGCGCTTCGTGCCGCGCGACCGGATGGAAGAGCAGGGCTACGGCGAGTACCTGAACCAGGTGGAGGACGTGCAATGACGACGGAACGCGCAGTGCTGGCCGGCGGCTGCTTCTGGGGCATGCAGGATCTCATCCGCAAGATGCCCGGCGTGAAGGAGACGCGGGTGGGCTACACCGGCGGCGACGTCGAGGACGCCACCTATCGCAACCACGGCACGCATGCCGAGGGCATCGAGATCCTGTTCGATCCGGCGGTGCTGAGCTATCGCGGCCTGCTCGAGTTCTTCTTCCAGATCCACGATCCGAGCACGAAGAACCGCCAGGGCAACGACAAGGGCACCAGCTATCGCTCGGCGATCTACTACACGTCGCCCGAGCAGAAGGCCGTGGCCGAGGACACGATCCGCGACGTCGACGCGTCGGGCCTGTGGCCGGGCAAGGTCGTCACCGAGGTCGAGCCCGCCGGCGCGTTCTGGGAGGCCGAGGCCGAGCACCAGGACTATCTCGAGCTGTTCCCGAACGGCTACACCTGCCACTTCCCGCGGCCGGGCTGGAAGCTGCCGAAGCGCCAGGCGTGACGCCGGGTTGCCGCGAGGCGATCGCCATGCTCGGGTAAGCTGGGGGACGCGGTCGAACGGCCCGCGTCCCCACTTCCCGTTCCATGAAGATCCTGTTCATCCACCAGAACTTTCCGGGCCAGTACAAGCACATCGCGCGCCACCTGGGCGCCGTGCCGGGCAGCCAGGTCGTCTTCATCACGCAGCGCGAGGAAGGCAGTCTTCCCGGCGTCGGCAAGATCGTCTACCGGCCCGGACGCAAGGTCGCCGACGGCCTCCATCCCTACCTGCACGACACCGAGGCCGGCGTCATCAACGCGCAGCACGTGGCCCGCGAGGCCCTGCGCTTGAAGGAGGCGGGCTTCGTCCCCGACGTCGTGCTCGGACACAACGGATGGGGCGAGCCCTGGTACATCAAGGAGGTCTGGCCGGACGTGCCGCTGATCGGCTACTTCGAGTTCTTCTATCGGCTGCGCGGCGCCGATGTCGGGTTCGAGCCCGGACCGCCGGTCGGCTTCGACGCCGGCCCGCGCCTGCGCACCAAGAACATCGGCAACCTGCTGGGGCTGGAAACGGTGGATTTCGGGCAGTGTCCGACGCAGTGGCAGAAGTCGCTGTATCCGGCGGAGTACCAGTCCAAGCTGCACCTCGTGCACGAGGGCGTCGACACCGACGCGCTGCGGCCGGATCCGCTCGCGCGGATCGCGCTGCGCGAGGGCGGCCCCGAGTGGACGGGCGCCGACGAGATCGTCACCTACGTCTCGCGCAACCTGGAGCCGCATCGCGGCTTCCCGAGCTTCATGCGCAGCCTGCCGAGGATCCTGGCCGAGCGGCCGCGGGCGCAGGTGCTGGTCGTCGGGGCCGACGGCGTGAGCTACGGACCGCCGGCGTCGGCCGGCAATTCCTTGCGCGCCATGATGCTGGCGGAGCTGGGCGACTCGCTCGACCTGTCGCGCGTGCACTTCCTCGGGCAGGTGCCGTACTCGTCGTTCGTGCGGATCCTGCAGATCTCCAGTGCGCACGTCTACCTGACCTATCCGTTCGTGCTGTCCTGGTCGATGCTGGAGGCCATGTCCATCGGCTGCCTCGTGGTCGGCTCGGCGACGCCGCCGGTGCAGGAGGTGATCCGCGACGGCGAGAACGGCGTGCTGGTCGACATGTTCTCGCCGCCGCAGATCGCCGGACGCGTCATCGAGGCGCTCGCCGACAAGCCGCGCTTCGCGTCGCTGCGCGAGGCGGCGCGGCGCACGATCGTCGAACGCTACGACCTGCGCCGCATCTGCCTGCCGGCGCAACTGGGCTTGCTCGAGACGGCGATGGCCAGCCGGTCCGGGGCGCGCTGAGCGCCGCGTCCGGCGCAGGTACTCAGCGCGCGTTCGGGTTGTTGACCATCCCGTTGGCCGCCGCCCATTCGGCGACGTCGTCGCGCCGGATCGCCGCGGCCATCAGCGCCGGGAAGGCGTCGGGCGTGCAGGCGAACGACGGCATGCCCAGCGTGGCGAGCTTGGCGGCCAGCGCGTGGTCGTACGCGGGCCGGCCCTCGTCGCTCAATGCCAGCAGCGCGATGCACTGGACGCCGCTCTCGACGAGCTCGGCCGCGCGGCGCAGCAGGCTGGCCTCGACGCCGCCTTCGTACAGGTCGGAGATGAGCACGAAGATGGTGTTGCGCGGCTCGCGGATCAGCGTCTGGCAGTAGCTGACGGCGCCGTTGATGTCGGTGCCGCCGCCGAGCTGGACGCCGAACATCAGCTCCACCGGATCGTCGAGCTGGTCGGACATGTCGGCGACGTTGGTGTCGAACACCACCAGCTTCGTGGACACCGCCGGCAGCGACGCCATCACCGCGCCGAGGATGCTCGCGTAGACCACCGAGTTGGCCATCGAACCGCTCTGGTCGATGCACAGGATGATCTCGCGCTGCGGCTTGCGCGACTTGCGGCCGTAGCCGTGCAGCGTCTCCGGGACGACCGTGCGGTACTCGGGCTGCCAGTGCCGCAGGTTCGCACGGATCGTGCGGTGCCAGTCGATCTCGGCGTGGCGCGGCCGCCGGTTGCGCTGGCTGCGATCCAGCGCGCCGCTGATGGCCGAGCGCATCGGCTCCTCGAGCCGCTTCATCAGGTCGTCGACCACCTGCTTGACGACCATCCGCGCCGTGTCCTTGGTGCCGGCGGGAATCACCCGCGACAGCGCGATGAGGCTGGCGACGAGGTGGACGTCCGGTTGCGCGCTGCGCAGCATCTCGGGCTGCAGCAGCATCTCGCGCAGGTTGAGCCGTTGCAGCGCGTCGTGCTGCATCACCTGCACGACCGAGCTCGGGAAGTACTTGCGGATGTCGCCCAGCCAGCGGGCCACGCTGGGCCGCGAGCCGCCGCGGCCGCCGCGCGGACCGGCACCGCCCAGCCCGCCGGCGTTGCCCTGCGCGTCGTAGAGCGCGGTGAGGGCCTGGTCCATCTCGACGGCCGGCCCGGCGAGCGGCCCGCAGGGCTGCTCGGCCTCACTGCCGATCACCAGGCGCCAGCGCGCCAGCCGTTCGCGCTCGGGGATCGGACTCATGCGGCATCTCCTTTCGTGGCCGGCGCGTCGGGCAGGCCCAGCAGCGTGCGCAGCAGCGGCAAGGGCAGGGCGGCGCATTCGGCGTCCCAGGCGGCGAAGACGTCGTCGCCGCTCGCCGAGCCCGGCGCCGCGGACTGCGACGCGCCCGGCTTCCGGCGCGCCTTCTGCGAGAGGTCGTGCAGCTCGCTCGCCGCGAAGGCCGAGAACGTGCGGCGCACCAGCGGCAGCACACGGATGAAATGGTCGTCGGTGAGGCCGGCGAGCCACTCGTCGACCAGCGACCAGACCGTGGCGTCGTGCAGCAGGACGACCGCGTTGCGGTTCAGGAAGCCTTCCAGCCACGCCGCCGCATGCGCCGGTTCGGCGCCGGCCGACAGGTTCAGCGACATCGCCTGCGCGGCCGCGTCGGCCGACCAGTCGCCGGCGTCGAGCAGCAGCCGCGTCGCGACGCCCTTGAGCAGGTCGTGCGCGCCGACCTGGTCGGCGACCTGGCCCAGCGCGCGGCGCCAGGCCTGCGTGGCCTCCTCGCCGTCGCGCAGCGCGATGGCCGCGTGGGCCGACAGCACCAGGCCGCGCAAGGTCTCGGCCGCGCTGTCGTCCAGGCCGCCGCAGGCCACGGGCAGTCCGATGGCGGCGCGCAACGCGAGGCCGTCGAGCACGTGCGACACCAGCGCCGCGTCGGTCCCGCGCACGTTGCCGTAGCGGAACACGTTGGCCAGCGGCGGCAGCGTGGCCAGCAGCTGCGCGGCATCGCCGGTGAGGGCGGCGCGATCCTCGAGCGCCCTGGTCGCGGCGGCGACGGCGCGGTCGAGGTCGGCCAGCAAGGCCTGGTCGACCAGCGCCGACAGTTCGGCCAGGCTGCCTGCCTCCGCACAGCGCGCCTGCGCGCGCGCCGTGGCCGCCTGTTCGACGGTCTGGCCCCACAGGCCGGCCTCGATCAGGCGCAGCGCGAACTCGGGCTGCCATTGCAGCGACCAGATCTCGTGGAAGGTGCCGCGCGCCGAACGGCCGACCCTGGCGACGCGGCCCCAGGGAACGTCGAGCAGCGCCAGCCGGTGCAGCAGGTGGCTGCGCGCGAGGTCGTTGTCGTTGCGCAGGTCGAGATCCAGCGATTTCTGCAGGGCCTCGGGCTTGAGCCGCAGGCGCTTCTGCAGGGCCTCGACGTCGCGCTGCAGCGGCACGGTGGGCACCGTGGGCGGCACGGCGCCGAGCCGGTCGCCGACGACCAGCGCGTCGCGGACGAAGTGGAGCGTGGCGTCGTCGCCGAGCGTCAAGACGGTGCGGCTGGCCTCGTCGAGCTCGGGCAGGCCGGGTGCGGGACGCTCGCGCAGCGCGGCCAGCGCGTCGGCCAGGCGGGCGGCCTCGATCAGGTGGGCCGACGAGCAATCGAGCTCGCGCTCGCGCATCAGCCGCGCCACGCGCGCCAGCCAGCCGACGGCGCGCCGGCCGGGACGGTCGTGCGTGTTCCACAAATGCTCGTACCAGCCGGGCGACGCGATGCCGGCGCCGTAGCCGCTGGCGCGCGTGAGATGGCGGTACGTCCACGGCACCCAGGTCGACTGCACCTTGAGCTTGGGCAGCCCCTTGAGCAGCGCGGCGTCGGCCTTGGCCGTGACGCTGCCGCGCAGCGCCGGCAGGTGCCACGCGCCGCAGACGACGGCGATGCGTTCGAAGCCTTCCTTCTGCGCGGCGCGCACGCACTGGCGCATGTGCGCCTCGCGCCACGCCTCGCGTTGTGCGGCCTCGGGCGTCGGGTGCCGGTCGCCCAGCTCGGAGCGCAACGAGGCCATCGCCGCGGCGATCGCGTCGAACAGCTCGGTGCCGTCGGCGCGCTCCTCCACCATGTGGTTCCACCACGATTCGCCGTCGTCGTAGCCCGCCGCCCGCGCCAGCCAGCTGAGCGGATCGCGGTGTTCGAGCGGCCCGGCGGCCTGCTCGTCCGGCGCCGGCCGGACGTCGATCGCGGGCTCGGGCCCGCCCTCGACGGGCTGCGCGGCCAGGGCAGCGGCCACCGCCTCGGCCGCTGCCATCTTCGCCTCGAGCGCCTCGCGAGCCGCCTTCTCCAGCGCCAGTTCGTGCGTCAGCGGCAGGTCGATGAAGCGTGCCGGCGCGGCGTGGGACGCGGCCCAGCGCAACGCCTGCCACTCCGGCGAGAACGTGGCGAACGGATGGTAGACGGCCAGCTTCGGCTCGTCGGGGCAGTAGCCGAGCAGGGCGACCGGCGGCGTCATCGCCTCGTCGAGCACGAAGGCCAGCAGGTCGTCGGACTCGGGCGGTCCTTCGATCAACACGCAGTCCGGGCGCAGCTCGTCGAACGCGCGCAACAGGCTGCGGGCGCAGCCCGGGCCGTGGTGGCGGATGCCGAAGAAGTGCGTCGCCGGCTCGGGCCTGCGTCCGGCCGATGGTTCGGCCGAGGTCGCGGGTGGCGCGACGGCGTCGTCGTGGTCGCTCATGCGGGCGTGCGCCGTGTCAGTTCATCTCGCGGAAGGCGCGGTACAGGTCCTTCCAGTCGTCGCGTTCCTTGACGACCGTCTCCAGGTACTCGTTCCAGACGACCTGGTCCTGCACCGGATCCTTGATGACGGCCCCAATGAGGCCGGAGGCCATGTCGTGCGGGCGCAGCACGCCGTCGCCGAAATGGCCGGCCAGCGCCATGCCGCTGTTGATCACCGAGATCGCCTCGGCGGTGGACAGCGTCGAGCTCGGCGACTTCACCTGCGTCCTGCCGTCGGCCGTCTTGCCGCTGCGCAGCTCGCGGAAGATCTGCACGATGCGCCGCACCTCCTTCAGCGCCGGCGGTTCGGCCGGCAGCTGCAGCGCGGCGCCCATCTCGGCGACGCGCTTGACGACGATGGCGACCTCGTCGTCCTCGCTCGCCGGCACCGGCAGCACCACCGTGTTGAAGCGGCGCTTGAGCGCGGCGGAGAGCTCGTTGACGCCCTTGTCGCGGTTGTTGGCCGTGGCGATGACGCTGAAGCCGCGCACCGCCTGCACCTCGGAGGCCAGCTCGGGGATCGGCAGCGTCTTCTCGGACAGCACCGTGATCAGGCTGTCCTGCACGTCGGCCGGGATGCGCGTGAGTTCCTCGACGCGCGCGATCTTGCCCAGGCGCATCGCGTTCATCATCGGGCTGGGCACCAGCGCCTTTTCCGACGGCCCGTTGGCCAGCAACTGCGCGTAGTTCCAGCCGTAGCGCAGCTGTTCCTCGCTGGTGCCGGCGGTGCCCTGGATCAGCATCGTGGAGTCGCCGCTGATCGCCGCGGCCAGGTGCTCGGACACCCACGACTTGGCCGTGCCCGGCACGCCGTACAGCAGCAGCGCGCGGTCGGTGGCCAGCGTGGCGACGGCGATCTCCATGAGCCGCGCATCGCCGATGTACTTGGCGCTGAGCTCGAAGCCGTTGTCCAGCTTGCCGCCCATCAGGTAGCGCACCACGGCCCAGGGCGACAGCGCCCAGTTGGCGGGACGGGCGCGGGTGTCGTGGCGACGCAGTTCGGCCAGTTCCTCGGCGAACTGGTGTTCGGCGTGCTGGCGCATCACGGAGGTGGAAGGTGCGGTCATGGTGTGGGCTTCAGGGAAGATGGGAGTCGAGGGCGCGGCGCGCCTGGATGATCTGGCGGCCCTCGTGGCGCGCGCGGCCGACGGCGGCGGATTCGGCGGGCGGTGCGGGCCAGTCGTTGAAGTCGGCGAGCAGCGCCAGCGGCAGCACGCAGCACAGGTGGGGCAGGGTGCGGGCGACGGCGTCCTGCGCGTGCAGGGTCGGGTGGTGGGCCGCCGGGTTGCCGGCGGTGGTGTCCAGCGCCAGCACCTGCTTCACGCGCTGGATGACCAGCGCGGACAGCCGCGGCGAGACGGTCTCGCCGGGCCGGCAGCTCGTGACGATGGAGAAGACGTTGGTCACCAGCGGCGCGTCGGCGGACTTGAGCTGCGCTTCGAAGTAGCGCTCGCGCACCTCGGGCGAGACGACCCACAGCACCAGCTCGCGATCGCCCAGCACGGCGCGCGGGCCGGTGTTGCCCGCCCAGTCGTCCAGCAACGCCTCGGCCCACGCGCGATCCGGCGCGCGGCGCAGCACGTCGCGCCACGCCATCCAGAGCGGCTCGGCCCACTCGCTGCCGTCGGCCCAGGCGGCCAGCTGTTTCGGCGCCAGGCCGGTGTGCGCCGTCCACCACGCGAGCGGCACCTGGCGGGCCAGCTGGTACAGCCACCAGGCGCGCTGGCCCATGTTGGCGATGCCCGTGGTCGGCTCGATCTGGTCGGCCTTCCAGTCGTCGGCGGCCGCGGCCGGGGGTTCGATGACCCAGCGGCGGCCGGTCAGCAGCGTGCCGCGCGACATCAGCGCCGCGATGCGTTCGCCGGCGCGACGCGGATGCGCCGCGTCGGGCAGGCGCAGCAGCAGCTCGAGGGCCACGGCGCGCACGTCCTGCGCGCGGTCGGCGCGCAACTGGTCGAGCAGCGGTTCGTCGGCCATGCCCAGGCCCACGGACAGGCCGCGCGCCAGTTCCGCGCGCTCCTTGGCAGGCAGCTCGGGCAACGCCGCGACGAAGCGATCGCGCGCCGCGGCCGGGTCGCGCGCGCGCTCGCCCGCGAGAAACGCCTTGCGCTGCTCGAGCGTGCCTTCGTCCCAGTGACGCGGATCGTGGTCGTCCGCCGCGACGACGCCGGCCGCGAATGCCCAGTCCTCGCGTTGCCGCGCCAGCCACACGCCGCGCTCGCCCAGCAGCGGCTGGATCGTCGGGCGCAAGGCCACCGACTGCCGCGCGAGCTCGAGCGCCACCGGCAGCAGCGCATGCGGCAGGCGCAGGCCGGCACGCCCGAAGCGCAGGAAGAAGTCCTGCCTGAGCCGATCGGGGCCGTCACGCAACGCCCAGGCGAACCACTGCGCGACGGCCGGGTCGTCGGCGACGGGCCGGGTGTCGGGCGCCGCCGGTTCGGGCGCTTCGCGCAGGGACGCCTGCGGCCGCGCGCCCGCCAGTGCGCAGACCGCCAGGATGCCCGCGGCGCGCAGGACGTCCGCGGCGGCCTGGTCGACGCCGGCACCGGCGTCGGGACGCTCGACCTGCGCGAGCGCCGCGATGGCCGCGCCGATCTCGCCGGGCCAGCGCGGCAGCGGGCCCGACTGGCGATCAGTGCCGACCATCGCCACCGGCAGCAGGGCCGACCAGGCCGCGGCGTCGCGCATCATGGCGCCTCCTGGATCCAGGCGGGCCGCCCGCCATCCGCCCACGCGGTCAGCGGCTGGACGGCGGCGCCGTCCCATTCGGCCGCGAGCGTGACGGGCGCGCCGCCCGTGCACGCCAGCAGCCGCCAGAGATCGCCATCGCCCACGCGCAACGGCCAGGTCGATCTGCCCTGGCGCAGCCACGGCGTGTCGTCGGCGACTTCGATCACGACGTCGCGCAGCAGCAGGGGATGCCATGTGATCCACGGACAGGCGGCGACGCGTTCGGCGACCTGCCGCCACGGCGTGTCGTTGGAGCACGTGCCGGCCGCGTCTTGCAGGACGTCGCCGGCCGCGCAGGCATCGCTCGCCTCGCCGCGCTCGACCGCGAGCGCGCGCAACGGGCTGGCGCTCGGAAAGAACGCGAGCGTCGCTTCGACCGCCGTGCCCGCGAACCAGACCTGCTCGAAGCCGCGGCCGGCGAACGCGTGATCCAGCAGCCAGCCGGAGCGGCCGCTGCGCACGCCGTGCAGCCATACCCGGCGCTCGGTCAGCTTGTTGGCGCGCTCCTCGGTGGCGCTGCCCAGCACGAGCCAGCGGTCGGCGACGCGCTCGCCGCTCGCCGACACCTCCGCCTGGTCGTGCGGCCAGCCGGCCAGCGTGCGCAGGTCGGCCTGCCGGGCCGGCGAGAGCGACTCGCGGCGAGCGAACGCGTCGCAGGCCAGTTGCAGCACGCCCAGGCCCTGCAGCGTGCGTTCGGGCCAGTGTTCGTCCCGGCGCACGCCGGCCATCGTGTCCTGCAGCCGAGCGCCCAGGCCCGGGGCCTGGGCGTCGACCATGCGGGCCGCCATCGTCGCCCAGGTCTTGAGCGCGTTGGCGTCGAGCGAGCCGATGCCGCGCGCGAGCTGGTCGGCGAGAAAGCGCTGCAGGTCGAGGGCGGCGCCCTCGATGCGCTTCCAGCGCTGGCCCTCGCGCTTGGCCGCGGCCTGCGGATCGACCGGCGCGGCCGCCTTCTCGGCCTGCTGCGCCTCCTTCTTCTGCGCCTTCTGGCCCCGCGAGGCGAGCCATTCTCCGACCCAGGCCGGCGGCTCGCCGCCGACGAAACGCGCCCCGTGCTCGACCCGCAGCAACAGCAGCGCCAGGCCGTGCTTGCACGGGAACTTGCGGCTGGGGCACGAGCAGCGGAACGCCGGCCCCGACAGGTCGACCTGCGTCTGGTACGGCTTCGAGCCGCTGCCCTGGCATTCGCCCCAGGCGGCCGCGTCGTTCGCGCCGAGCAGCGGCCACTTGCCGGGCGCCACGAGCCCGCGCGCCGCCTTGGCGGACGCGTCGTCGGGCGCGAGCGCCGTCACTTCCTCCACGGTCAGCGTCATGCTGGCGTGTCTCCCCGGTTCTTTGTGTGTTGGCGTCCAGTCTACGAGACGTTCATGACATGCCCGGCGCGCGCGCCCGGGGATTTCCACCAATTCGGCGGCCGGCGCGGTTCAGCCGAACTCGTTGCGGCTGATGAAATCGACGAACGCGCGCAGCGGCGCGGGCATGTAGCGGCGGCTCGGGTAGTAGAGGAACGGCCCGTTGAACGGGCGCCACCAGTCCTGCAGGATGGGCTCGAGCGCACCGCTGTCCAGGTGCGGCTGCAGCCATTGTTCGAACAGGTGGACGACGCCGCTGCCGCCAATCGCCGCGTCGACCGCGAGGTCGGTGGCGGTGCCGATGCGCACGGTCAGCGGGCCGCTCGGCTCGATCTTCACGACCTCGCCGTCGCGTTCGAACTCCCATGCCGGCGCCGCGCCGCTGGGGAAGCGTCCGCACATGCACGCGTGCTGCAGCAGTTCGCGCGGGTGGGCGGGGCGGCCGTGGCGGTCGAGATAGGCGGGCGCCGCGGCCGTGGCCGCGCGCTGCTGGCGCGGGCCGATCGGGATCGCGATCATGTCCTGCTCGAGGCGTTCCTCGTAGCGGATGCCGGCGTCGCAGCCGGCGGCGAGCATGTCGACGAAGCTTTCCTCGGCGATGACGTCGAGGCGGATGTCGGGGTAGGCCGCGAGAAAGGGCGGCACGATGCGCGGCAGCACCAGGCGCACCGCGCTGACGGGCACGTTCAGGCGCAGCGTGCCGGCGGGGCGATCGCGGAAGCCGTTGACGACGTCCAGCGCGGCCTCCACTTCGTCGAGCGCGGGCCCGAGCCGCTCGAGCAGCCGCGTGCCGGCCTCGGTGGGCGCGACGCTGCGTGTCGTGCGGTTGAGCAGCCGCACGCCCAGCCGGCCCTCGAGCCGGCGGATCGCCTCGCTCAGCCTGGACGCGCTGCCGCCCGCGGCCCGCGCGGCTTCGCGAAAGCCGCCGGCCCGCACGACGGCGACCAGCGCCTGAAGATCATCCAGCTCAGCGGCCATTGTTCTGTTTTCCGCACAACCCGTGCCGATTGAGCCATCTTATCGCGCAGGCAGCAGCTCGCTACATTCGCTGCAAAGCGAAAGGATTCCCCATGACCGACATCCGCAAGGCAGGCACGTTCACCCTCGGCGACCGCAAGGTCGGGCGCATCGGCTACGGCGCGATGCAACTCGCCGGCCCCGGCGTCTTCGGGCCGCCGAAGGATCGCGCGGCCGCGCTCGCAGTGCTGCGCGCGGCGGTGGAGCAGGGCGTCGACCACATCGACACCAGCGACTTCTACGGCCCGCACGTCACCAACCAGATCATCCGCGAGGCGCTGCATCCGTACCGCGACGACCTCGTCATCGTCACCAAGATCAGCGCCCGGCGCGACGACAAGGGCGGCTGGATCCCGGCGATGTCGCCGGCCGAGCTGCGCCGGGCCGTCCACGACAACCTGCGCAACCTGGGCCTGGACGTGCTCGAGGTCGTCAACCTGCGCAGCATGCTGGACGTCCACGGCCCGAAGGAAGGCTCGCTCGAGGAACCGCTGACGGCGCTGGCCGAGATGCAGCGGGCGGGGCTGGTCAAGCACATCGGCCTGAGCAACGTGACGAGCCTGCAGGTGGCCGACGGCCGCAAGATCTGTCCGATCGTGTGCGTGTAGAACATGTACAACCTGGCGCATCGCGCCGACGAGGCCCTGCTGCACGAGCTGGCCGGGCAAGGCATCGCCTACGTGCCGTTCTTCCCGCTGGGCGGGTTCACGCCGCTGCAGTCGACGACGCTGTCCGACGTGGCCCGGCGCCTGGACGCGACGCCGATGCAGGTCGCGCTCGCCTGGCTGCTGCAGCGGTCGCCGAACCTGTTGCTGATCCCGGGGACGTCGTCGGTGGCGCACCTGCGCGAGAACCTCGCGTCGGTCGACCTGGTGTTGCCAGCCGACCTGGTGGCCGAACTCGACGGCATCGCGCAGGGCGGGGCCGCGCACTGAGCGCTCAAAAAAAGAGCCTGGCACGCCGGCCAGGCTCGAGTCCTCGTCGAAAAGTCGCCTGAGATCTTCGAGGGTCGGGATCTGCAACTTGATCAGGCTGCGATCTGGAACGGAGCTGACGCAGCGCCAGGCTCATGGCGCGAGCCAGCGGCCTTGTTGCGGCCGGGACTCGCTCAGCGATCGTCGAGCCCCATGCCGTCGAGGATCAACGGGATGGCCTTCTCGACCCGCGATTCGCGCGTCGCGGACTGCTTGGCACCCGTGAAATGGAGGTGGTACTGGCGTTGGCGGCCCGGCGTCAGCCGGTGGAAGGCCTCGCGCAGCGCCGAGTTCCGGTCGAGCTTGTCCTGGAATTCGGGCGGGTAGACGAGATCCGTGCTCTTCTTGAAGACGACCTTCAGGCCGGCCTTCTCGACGTCGACCGCCTGCCTGACGAAGCCCTTGATCGCCTTCGCGAGCCTGGCGATCTCCGCGCTCGACGTGAAGCGCATCTGGCGCGCCGACTGCGAGTTCTCGCCGGGCTGGATCAGCAGGCCCTTCGGATCCTTCAGCAGCGCGCCTTTCATGAAGAGCAGGGCGCAGGTGTCCTTCAGCGGCATGATCAGCACGACGTTCGTACCCTCATGGGTATAGGTCGGCTTGCCCCATTTCAGCGCTTCGCCCAGGCCGCAGTCCAGCAGGATGGCGCGCAGCGCGACGCGCTCGTCATGCCAGGTCCTGGCCTTGGCGAACCAGGCGTCGAGATCGGGGTTCGGTGGGCTCATCGGGGCATCTCCCGCCGGCGATGCGGCGTCTCGGGCCGGGCGTGGGTCGACAACGGTCGCGCCGACTTACTGGCCGTGGACCCGCTGCTGCTGGATCATCGCGGCGTCGTGCTGGATCTGCTGGCGGATCTGCTCGTTGGCAGCCGCGTCTCCCGCCGGATCCACCGTTCGGCAGACCTTGACCGGGATCGTGGAACCCGTCGGAATCTCGCGGTGGCAGACCACGGTGGGCGCCGCGGGTGCACTCGCGGGCGCCGACGCGGCGACCGCCACGGCCTGGGGCGTCTCCGTGTCCGCGGCGTGGGCGGCGAAGACGGGGAGCAGGCAGGCGGCCAAGGTCAGGTGTGCTTTGAACATGGTGACGGACCTCGGGGCGAAGCCGGGCTTCCGGGATGCATGGATCGATGAATATACCGCTTGGCGAGCGGCACCGAAATCCGCAGGAGCGATGACATCCCTGCAGCCTGCGCAATGCAGGTGCGATGCGGCGCGCGCCTCGCGCCTGGCGTGAGCGCCGCATGCCGATCCCAACTGCTTCGACGCTCGATTGATTGCCGACGTCGATGGACATGGCAGGCCTCGGCGCACGCGCCTGTCGTCTCCGCGACGAGCGATCCGCAGTCGAGGGCAGGCCTTCGATGCGACGACGCAACGCAGGCCGCGCGACGTGTGCAGCAGGCGGTTAGCCTTACGAGACGCGGCGCATACTCACAGCACTCTTCGATGGATGCATGCCGTGACTGAACCGCTCGCTCCCGCTCCCGGATCCAAACCGGCGCCTGATTTCGCCGCGGACATCGCACAGCTTCACGAAACGGCCGGCCAGGACAGGGCCGAACTGGTACGGCTCCAGCAGGATGTCATCCTTGCGCAGATGCGGCTGGGCGCCGGGCAGGGCGCTCAGCTGGAGACGGCCAAGCAGCAAATCGTCGCTTCCCTGCTTCAGACGCGCGACGAGGCCCTGAACGCGGAGCGAGCAGAAGCCGGCGCCGCAGCCTCTCAGCGTGAGTTGAGCGACATGTTCGATCTCTCGCGCGATGCCTTGGTCAAGATCGCTGCCGATGGCACGATTGTGGAATTCAATCGGCAAGCCGAGACGACCTTCGGCTGGTCGCGTACCGAAGCCCTCGGTCTCCGCGTGGACGCGCTGCTGCCTGACGATGATCGTCTCGTTTTCGAGGCACTGATCGAGAACTTGACGAAAGGCGTTCCTGGCGGCGACTCGCCCGGAGCCTGGCCAAGCCTGCATGCGCGCCGCAAGGATGGAACCATTTTTCCGGCGGACGTCGGGTTCAGCCTCGTGGAAGGCGGCGACGCGCGCATCGTGCTGGCCGCGTTCGACGACACCAGCGAGCGCGAGGAGATGGCGGAGGCGCTGCAACAGAGCGCGCAGAGGTACCGTCAGACGCTGGATCACCTGCTCGAAGGCTGCCAGATCATCGACACGGACTGGCGCTGCCGCTACGTCAACGCCGCCGCCGCGAGGCAGGCGAGACGGCCCGCGCAGGCACTCATCGGCCGCAGGCTCAAGCAACTCCACCCCGGCATCGAGTCGACCGAGATCTTCGCGCTGATCGAGCGCTGCATGGCTGATCGGACGCCGCAGCGCCATGAAGTGGACTCCGTCTTTCCCGGCGGGCTGAAAGGCCGGTTCCAGGTGAGCGTCCTGCCGACCGCCGACGGCATCTCCGTATTCAGCGTCGACATCACGGAACAGGTGCGGGCCCGGGAGGAGGTGCGAGCGATCAATGCCGATCTCGAGCGCCGCGTCGTCGAGCGCACGCAGGAGCTGGAGCACGCCCGCGAGGCCGCCGAGGCGGCCAATCGCGCCAAGAGCGTTTTCCTGGCGACGATGAGCCACGAGATCCGCACGCCGATGAACGGGGTCATCGGCATGATCGAGGTGCTCTCGCACACCGAGTTGTCTCCGGGCCTGGTCGATACCGTCCGCACGATCCGCGCGTCGGCGTTCTCCCTGCTGGGCATCATCGACGAGATCCTCGATTTCTCCAAGATCGAAGCAGGGCGGCTCGACCTCGAGCAGGAGCCCGTCGCGCTGCACGAGATGATCGAGAGCGTGTGCGACACGCTGCTGCCGATGGCGCAGCAGAAGGAGGTCGACCTGCGTCTGTTCATCGACCCGCGGCTGCCGCTGCAGGTCCTCGCCGATCCGACACGCTTGCGCCAGGTGCTGATCAACCTCGTCAGCAACGCCGTCAAGTTCAGCGTCGGCCGCCCAGGCCGGCGCGGAAGCGTGTCCATCCGCGCGGAGTTGCGAGCCGGCGCGGCTCCGGCGCTTGTACTACGCGTGATGGACAACGGCATCGGAATGTCGTCGAACGCCATGGCGGCGCTCTTCACGCCGTTTACGCAGGCCGAGCCCTCGACAACGCGACGGTTCGGCGGAAGCGGCCTGGGCCTGACCATCTGCAAACGACTGGTCGACCTGATGCACGGCGACATCCAGGTCACGAGCGAGCCCGGGGCTGGGTCGACCTTCGTCGTCACCTTGCCGATCGAGCCGATTGACGTGGAGCCCGTGTCCGCGGAGCCAGAGGTCGACGGGCTCGCGTGCGTGCTGGTCGGCGCGCACGCGAGCGATGCCAGCCTCCAGGCCTACCTGGGGCATGCCGGCGTGGCTGTTGCGCTCGCGCCCGACGCCGATGCCGCCATCGAGGCGGCGCGGGGGATGGCGTCGCCGGTATTCATACATCGCGGCTCCCTGGTTCAGGAAGGCGAGACACCGCCGCGCGATGTGTTCTCCGTGGTCGCCGACGCGCGACACGTGGTGCTCGACCCCGAGCGACGGGGTGCAGTGCGTCGCGTGGGCCAGGACGTGGTCGCGGCGGGCGGCATGTTGCTGCGCCGATCGGAATTGCTGCGTGCGGTGGCAGTCGCAGCCGGCCGGCTCTCGTCCGACGATGAGCAGGAAGGACAACCGCGTGCGCTGCTGCAGATGCGAGCCACGCCGATGAGCGCCGAGCAGGCGCGCGCGCAGGGCCGTCTTCTGCTGGTGGCAGAGGACGACGAAGTCAACCAGACCGTGATCCGCCGGCAGCTCGAGATGCTCGGCTACACCGCGGAGATCGCCTCGGACGGCAAAGCCGCCCTGGACATGTGGATGGCCGGAGACTACGCCATGCTCCTGACCGACCTGCATATGCCGACACTCGACGGCTGCGAGCTCGCCGAGGCCATTCGCCGTGTCGAAGCCTCACGTCCGCCGGGAGGTCGCGGTCGAATGCCCATCCTGGCCCTGACGGCGGATGCACTGCGGGGCGAGGCCGCTCGGGCCCTGGCCTCCGGGATGGACGAGTACCTGACCAAGCCGCTGCAGCTGCGACTGCTCGGGGAGGCGCTGGAAAAATGGTTGCCGCTCGGAGATGGCGGTGCCATGGCCTCGAGTTAGACGGGACACCATGAGATAGAGCAATGTCACGTTCGCTCGCTCCAGTCCAAGGCCTTCATGGCAGGGGGCGGTGGCGTCATCGGAAGACCATCGTCACGGCAGCGACAGCATGCGCCGACAAATCGAACTCGACGTCCACATGCCCGTCGACCCGGCGCCAGATCAAGGGATCGGCCTGGAGTTCGGAGGCGGCCTGCAGGCGTCGAACCTGGTCGACGCTCGGATGCATCGGCGAGCCCATCGCGATCCAGGAGCGCTTCGCGTTGGCGTGATCGTCGTCGATCAGTTCGATGAAGACGGCGCTAGGGTCGGCGGCGGTATCGAACGACAACGCGACGGTCTGCGCCTCGATCGGATGCTGGGGGAACGCGTGGTTCGTGCACAGCGCGGTCACGCTGCGGTTGTCTGCCCGTGCCACCGTGACTCGCACGGTGTCGTGGATGCCTTCCACGACCAGTTGCTCCTGGCCGAGCCGAGCGAGCATCTGCACGGCGCGGTAGCTGGGCTTGGCGACGTTGTTCACCGTCAGCAGGCCGAAGCCGCCATGGAACGGCACGGACGAGAAGTAGTTCTCGTCGAAGATGTCCGAGAACGTCCAGTAGCTGTAGGCATGCACGAGGTGCGCGACGTCGATGAAGTTCTTGGCGACGAAGGCCGCTGCATAGGGCTCGTCGTGCAAGGCGAAAAACGGGTTGGAGGTGGTGCTCCATTCCGTGTAGTAGACGGGCAACCCGTTCGCCTCCTCGCAGGCCTGCTCGGTGCGATGCAGCAGCACGTCGGCACTCGCGAGCGCCAGTTGATGCCCGGTATCGTCGCCAGGCTTGCCGAGCGCGTCGGTCGGATAGTGGTGCGTGCTGACGAAGTCGCAGGCGACCTTCTGGTCGGCGCAGAACTTCAGGAACTCGGGAATCCATTCGTCGTTGGCGGTGGCCGGACCGCCGACCTGCAACTGGGCATCGATCGCCTTGATCGTGGTCGCGGTGTGCTTGTAGAGATCGAAGTAGCCCGCCTGGCCGCCGGTCCAGAACGCCTCCAGGTTGGGCTCGTTCCAGACCTCGAAGAACCAGGACCGGACTTCATCGAGGCCGTAGCGCTCGACACAATGCCGAACCAGTTGGTCGATCAAGGTGCACCACGCGGCCGGGTCGCGCGGCGGCGTGACGTTGCCGCGGTAGCTGAAGACGGTCTGGTCACCGGAGGCAAGTGTCGTCGGCATGAAGCTCAATTCGACGAAGGGCTTCATCCCGATGCCGAGCAGGAAGTCGAACATGACGTCGACGTTGCGGAAGCCGTAGATCTGCTGGTCCTGTTCATCGAGCAGGACGGCCATGTCGTCATCCAGGATGCCGTGGAAGCGCACGTAGCGCACGCCCAGTTCCTCGCGGACCCGCCGCATCTGGTGCTGCCAATCGGCACGCAGCGTCATCCGGGCGTGGTTGCTGCCGATCGTGTGCGACCAGACGTGGTGCAGGGGAACGCTGGTCGCGGACAGATCGCAGGTGAACTGGGGCATCGAAGACTCGGGTAGGCGCGATGAAGAGGCAACGCGCCGGGATGGGCTTGCGCGTCCGCATTGCAAGCAGCGAACCCGACAAGCGTGCCGTAGAAGCCGGCCACACCGTTCCCCGGGTGTTTCCCAGGCGACCGATCGACCGGGCCCGCACCGAGACAGCAACGGGACAGCTGGTCGAAAGCTTCGCGCAGCCGTGCGTTGCCGATCCCTGCAGGATTGACCGGACCTGCAGGCAGTTGTTGCAGAGGCGCGCGGCGCTCGCGTGCGGAACGCGCGGTCATCGCATGGATCGCGGCTTGCCACGGCTCGGCATCTCCCTCCGGAAGCAAGAGATGACCGTCTCGCTGGACATGCCATGTCGACCGACCACTACGACCTGATCGTCATCGGCTCGGGCCCCGGCGGTGCATCGCTGGCGCACCGACTGGCGCCGACGGGCAAGCGCATCCTGATCCTCGAACGCGGCGGCTACCTGCCGCGCGAGACCGGCAACTGGAACTCGAACGTGGTGTTCGTCCAGGGCCGCTACCAGGCGCCGGAGACCTGGTTCGACGGCGGCGGCAGGGAGTTCCATCCGGGACTGCACTACTACGTCGGCGGCAACTCCAAGGTCTACGGCGCCGCGCTCTTTCGACTACGCGAACGCGACTTCGGCGAGATCCGCCATGTCGACGGCCTCTCGCCGGCATGGCCCGTTCGCTATGACGAGTTCGAGCCGTACTACGCCGAGGCCGAGCAGCTGTTCCACGTTCACGGGCAACGCGGCGAAGACCCGAACGAGCCGCGCTCGAGCGGCCCGTTTCCGTATCCCGCGGTCTCCCACGAGCCGCGCATCCAGACGCTCAGCGACCGGCTGGGCGGAGAAGGCCTAAAGCCCTTCCACATGCCGCTGGGCATCCTGCTCGACGAGAAGGACGGCCATCCCACGCGCCAGAGCGCCTGCATCCGCTGCGACGCGTTCGACGGATTCCCCTGCGCGCTCGACGCGAAGGCCGACGCGCAGGTGACGTGCGTCGACCCGATGCTGGAGGCGCACTCGAACGTCACGCTGCTGACCGGCGCGCTGGTCACGCGGCTCGAGACCGACGAAGGCGGCAAGCGGGTGTCGGCCGTCTGCGTCGAGCGACAAGGTCGCGACGAGCGCTACTCGGCCGACGTCGTCGTGGTGTCCTGCGGTGCCCTCAGCAGCGCGCTGTTGCTGCTGAGATCGGCCTCGCACGACCATCCGAACGGCCTGGCCAACGGCTCCGACCAGGTCGGCCGCAACTACATGCGCCACAACCAGTCGGTGCTGATGGCGTTGTCGCGCGAACCGAACGAGACGGTGTTCCAGAAGACGCTTGCGGTCAGCGATTTCTACTTCGGCGCCGACGACTGGGAGTTCCCGCTCGGGCTGATCCAGATGACGGCGAAGTCGCACCCGGACCAGATCCGCGCCGAGGCGTTGCCGTCGTGGATGGAATGGATGCCCGACATGCCGTTCGACATGATGGCCCGGCACTCGATCGATTTCTGGCTGTCGAGCGAAGACCTGCCGCGGCCGGAGAACCGCATCCGCATCGACGCCGACCGCCGGGTCGTGCTCGACGTCACGCCCAACAACATGGAAGCGCACGACCGCCTGCGCGCCAAGCTCAAGAACCTGTTGAAGCCGATGGGCGCGCATCCGCACCTGTTCGACCGCAACCTGTACTTCGGCAAGGGCATCCCGATCGGTGGCACGGCCCACCAGGCCGGCACCGCGCGCTTCGGGACGAATCCACGGACGTCCGTGCTCGACGTCGACTGCAAGGCGCACGAGCTGGACAACCTCTACGTCGTCGACGCGGGCTTCTTCCCGTCGATCGGCGCCGTCAATCCGACGCTCACCATCATCGCGAACGCGCTGCGCGTCGCCGACCGCATCCGCGAACGGCTCGGCGCGTGAAGCCGACTCCCCCATCTTCCAACGAACAGGCCATCGAATGACCACTCCCGACACCGCACCCGCGTCCGCATCGAAGCGGCCCGTTCCGAACCCGCCGATGCCGCAGAGCCTGGTTGGCCAATGCGCGCTCGTCACCGGCGCCAATTCGGGCATCGGCCGCGAGGTCGCGCTCGGGCTGGCGAAAGCCGGCGCCGATGTCGCCGTCAACTACGTGACCGATCCCGATTCCGCGCAGGCGGTCGTCGCCGAGATCCTCGCCATGGGACGCCGCAGCCTCGCTGTGCATGCGGACGTCGGCCAGGAGGCCGACGTCGAGGCCATGTTCGCCAAGGTGGTCGCCGAGTTCGGCACGCTGCACATCATGGTCTGCAACGCGGGCCTGCAACGTGACTCGGCCTTCGACGAGATGACGCTGGCGCAGTGGAACACCGTGATCGGCGTGAACCTGACGGGCCAGTTCCTCTGTGCGCGATCCGCCGTGCGGGAGTTCAAGCGCCGCGGTATGACCGACGTGTCGACGGCGCTCGGCAAGATCCTCTGCATGAGCTCGGTGCACCAGCAGATCCCCTGGGGCGGCCATGCGAACTACGCGGCGTCCAAGGGAGGCGTGATGCTGCTGATGCAAACCATGGCGCAGGAACTCGCGCCGCTGCGCATCCGCGTCAACAGCATCGCGCCCGGCGCGATCCGCACGCCGATCAACACGGCCGCCTGGAACACGCCCGCGGCCTACGACCAGTTGATGACGCTCGTGCCCTACGGCCGCATCGGCGAACCGAGCGACGTCGCGCAGGCCGCGGTCTGGCTCGCCTCGGACGCGGCCGACTACGTGACCGGCACGACGCTGTTCGTCGACGGCGGCATGACGCTGTATCCCGGCTTCCAGGACAAGGGTTGAATGCCAAGATGAACATCGCACCGCATCTGCCGATGCTGCTGCTGGTCGCGCGCGTGCTGCTCGTGTGCATGTTCCCGTTCAGCGCGATCGACAAGGTGCTGCACTGGAACGGCGCCCTTGCGCAGGCCAACTCGTCCTGGCTGCCGGGCGGCCCGGTGTTGCTCGTGCTGGCGATGATCGCGGAGGTCGCCACGCCGATCTGCATCGTCGCGGGCTGGCACGCCGACTTCGCCGCGCTGGTGCTCGCGGCGTTCTGCGTCGCCACCGCGTTGCTCTACCACCCGTTCTGGAAGCCAGGCGACTTCTGGGCGCAGGGCGACAGCGTTGCGCGCAACCATTTCTGGGACTTCACGAAGAACCTCGGCCTGGCCGGCGGCTTGCTGCTCGTGGCGCTCGGCGCAGGCTTCACGGGAGCGTGACGATGAGCGACAAGAACGACGCGACACCACCCCGGACGGGCTACTGGCATCTTTGGACGGACGCCGAGGGCGTCAGCCATCAATCGCGGTGCGAACTCACGCAGTTCGAGCATCGGAGCATGGGCGGCGCGGCGCCGCAGTGGAACGACCAGGTCGCGCAAGGCGAAGCCACGGTGATCTTCTCGGTGCAGCCGGTCGGCTGGATCGGCGACTGGCACCAGAACCCGAAGCCGCAGTGGATCGTGCCGCTCAAGGGCCGCTGGTGGGTCGAGGCGATGGACGGCCAGCGCGTCGAGATGGGGCCGGGCGAGATTTCGTTTGGCGAGGATCAGCATTGCGTCGCCGGTGCTGATGGCCGGATCGGACATCGCTCGGGCACTGTCGGCGGCGAGCCTGCGCACTTGATGATCGTCCAGCTGCACGTCGACCCGGTCGGCGCGGCCTGCCATTGGAAATGAGCGTGGACGACGCTTCATGACCGCGCGCGTCGAGCCTCGCTACGAGATCGTCGATCCGCGATTCTCGTCGTTCGTCCTGGCCAATGCCGCACTCGAGACGTTGGTCGACGACTGCCGCTGGCTCGAGGGCCCTGTATGGTTCGCGGATCACGACCTGCTGCTGGTCAGCGACATCCCGAACGATCGCATCCTGCGCGTGACCGAGCGGGCGGAGGTGTCGGTCTTCCGGCAACCGGCTGGATACCCCAACGGGCATGTGCGCGATCTCGGAGGTCGGTTGATCGGCTGCTCGCATCAGCATCGCTGCCTGTTTCGAACGGGCCTCGGTGGCGAGGTCGAGACACTCGTCGATCGCTACCGGGGCCGCCGGCTGAACGCGCCCAACGACGTCGTCGTCAAGGGCGACGGCACGATCTGGTTCACCGATCCGCACTACGGCATCGAGACGGACTACGAAGGCGGCAAGCAGGTGGCCGAGTGGCCCCCATCCGTCTACTGCCTCGACCCGCGGACCGGCCAGCTGACGGTGGTCGCCGACGACTTCGACGGACCGAACGGCCTGGCGTTCTCGGCGGATGAACGAACGCTGTACGTCGCCGAGTCGGGCACGCAGTTCGTCACCAACCCCAAGCGCCGCCTGCGCGCGTTCGATGTGGCGGCGGACGCGCCGCGACTCAGCAACGGTCGCGACTTCTGCAAGATCGAGCCGGGCTACGCCGACGGCTTCCGCTGCGACAGCGAAGGCAACCTGTGGTGCGGCGCGGGCGACGGCGTGCACGTGATCTCGCCCGACGGCGAACTGCTCGGCAAGATCGTCCTGCCGGGCAGCGTCCAGAACCTCTGTTTCGGCGGCCGGCATCGCAGCCGGCTGTTCCTGTGCGCGAGCGGCACGCTGTTCGCGCTCAGCGTCAATCGGCGCGGCGCGCAGCGGCCATGACGGCATCGGCATCCGGCCCGATGGCTTCGGACCGGGAGGGGCGAGTCTTCCGCATGGACTCGTTTCGGCGCACGGTCACCGACCTCGATCGCGCCGTCGAGTTCTACTGCGACGCGCTGGGCTTCGACCTGGACATCGTCGTTGCAGGCGATGTCTCGGGTGCACGACGCGCCGTGTTGACGCTGGGCGACGAGATCCTGGAGCTGACCGCCGGCGCGGACGCGATGGCATCGGCGCACAGGCCGCACGGCACCTCTTCGTCGAGCATCGGCTTCCAGCACATCGCGATCGTCGCGGCCGACATGCCGGCGGCATACGCGCGCCTGATCAAGTACGCCCCGCAGGCCATCTCGACCAGCGGCCCGGTGTTGTTGCCGCCGTCGACGGGCAGCGTCACCGCGTTCAAGTTCCGCGACCGGGACGGCCATCCGCTCGAGCTGATCCACTTTCCGGCGGGCGCCGGCGATCCGAAGTGGCAGCGGCCTCGCGTGGCGGGCCCGACGATCGGCATCGACCATTCGGCGATCGTGGTGGCCAACGCCGACCTCAGTATCTCTTTCTACGCCGACCTGCTCGGATTTTCGGCGGCGTCGCGTCAGCTCAATCGGGGGCCAGGCCAGGACGCGCTGGATGGGGCATCCGGAATCGTGGTCGATGTCGTCGCGTTGACTGCGGCCGAATCGGCGACGCCCCATCTGGAACTGCTCGGCTATCGACATCCGACGTCCGGGACCCCGAGTCGAGAGTTCGGGCGACGCCGGGGGGCCGATCAAATCGTCTGGGCGGTCAGCGGATTGGCGGACATCCGAGCGCGCCTTGCAGTTCGTGACGACGGGCGAGATCGCGTATCCCCTGCTGCCCAGCGAACCGGCGAGCTCCTGGTCTTCGATCCCGACGGTCATGCGCAATGCCTCGTCGACCGTCCGCCATTGCATGACGGCAGGGCCGTTTGACGAGGCGACCCGTGCGACGCCTCGTCAGCTCGGCAAGCCGGTCGACGGCGCGGCTGACGGCGGCCTGATCGCTTCCGTAGCGGGTCGTGCCTGCTCTGCCGGTGCCGCCGCGGGATGCAGGACGACCTCCATCGGCGTCAGCGGCGCGCTGGCGGCCTGAACAGCGGAGCGCGTGCCCTCGGCAGCACGCGCATCGAGACTCGCCTCGTACTGCTGCCACCGTTTGGCGCGTTCCTGCGCGCTCAGACGAGCGGCGAGCTCGAATCGCTGCCTCGCACGTTCGCGACGTTCCTGCGGCAGATGCTGCCAGGCCTCCATGCGCGCCTGCGCCCGCGCGACCGCGCTTGCGGGCATGCCCTGCAAGCGGTCGGCGACGTGGATCCAGCGCGCCTGCGTCGTCGCGTCCAGCGCGGCCCAGTGCTGGCGCAGCGGCGCCAGCGCACTCCGCTGCGTCGCGGACAGTGTCGACCAGCCGGCGTCGCTCGGATCGGCACTGGAAGGGTTGGCCGGAACGGCCACGCTGCGGGTCGGCGGAGTCGATGCCATGTCGATGGCGGCGGCTGCGGCGACGCTGCCGATCAGGCCGGCAATGGCCAGGAAGCCGATCGCGAAAGCTCGTCGATCCGAGCCCGCCGGGCGAACGAAACCAAGCAACTTCCTTGGGGGCTTCTTCTGCTTCACGATCGACTCCTGCGCTGAATTCGCGGCCTGGCGCGCACGTCAAAGTATATTCGTGCAAATGTACGAGCGGCTTGAGCGAATTTGGTTCCTTTGCCGTCTTTGTTCACGCCAGGGGCCGTCGAACCACGCCGTCCGCCCCGTCAATGCGCCCGCGCGCCGGCGGGATCGGATCGATACAGGGCCTCCAACCCCGAGGCTTCCGCCGTGCCAGCGGGCGATGTCGGTCGCAGCCCATCCCCCACGGCGTCGCGCAACGCCTCGCCGGACCAGGGCAAGCCATCGCTGCCATACAGGCTCCGGTCGAGCGCCAGGATCTCGGCCGAGCCGCTGCGCAACCGAGCGGCGAGCGCCACGAGACCGCGCGGCGGGTCGTCGGGCCATTCGACGCGGCCGAGGTCCAGCAGCGCCTTGGCCGCGGCGTGCCGGTCGCCGGCTGCGCAGGCCTGCCGCAGCGCGCGCAGGAAGGCTCGCTTGCTCGGCCGCGCCGGCGCCGGGGGCGGCGAGTCGGTCTGCGGCCTCGACATGGGGGCGCCCGGCACCGCCCTCACGCGCGAACGCCGAGCGACCACCGCTGCGATGGCGACGAACGCGATCGCCCCGAGCCCGCCCGCCAGCCAGCGCCATTGCGCCCGAAGCTCGCGCCATGCCGTCGCGATCCCGTCCCCATCGAAGCCGGTGCGCGATGTCGCCGAGGATGCCGCCGGCGATGCGTTGCCCGCCACCCGCGGCGGTGCCTGCGCCGTGGCGGCGCCGCCGGCCCCCGGTGCGACCTGGAGGCGCATGGCCGGCAGCGTGGCGGTGCGCTGCTCGCCGGCGCGCGTGTCCCACCACGCGACGTCGATCGCCGGCACGTCCAGCGCGCCGTCGGCGGACGGGATGTAGGTCACCGTCTGCTTGCTGACGGCATCGACCGACTGCCCGTCGATCTTCGTCTGGTTGTCGGCTGACTCCGGATACAGCCGCGCGTTCGCGGGCGCGGCCGGTGCCAGCGTCGGGATCTGCGACGCGGCGACACCTCTGGCCTCGATCGTGATCACGCGCGCGACCGGTTCGCCGACGCGCAACTGCGGCGCCGCATCCCGCCAGCTGTCGTGCAGCGTCACGGCCTCTGCCGGCAGCCAGTCGCCTCGCGCGGCGGACGGGCGCGGCTTGACATCGAGCGTCAACTCGCGCGATCGCGCGGCCAGCGGACGCGTCTGCTGCGGCGCGCCCAGGTTGGCCATCAAGCCGTTGCGGAACATCGGGTCGTTCGCGAAGGGCGAGTTGCGCAGCATGCGCGCCATCAGGTCGTCGGCGGGATCGTCGTCCTGCGCCGACCCCGGCGTCAGCGCGACCGGTACCAGGGCGGTGCCCTCGAAGCTCGCGGGCGCGATCTTCAGCGCGCCGCTCTTCTCGGGCGAGATGACGTAGCGGCGCTCGATCACGGTGTAGTCGCGGCCGCGGCGGCTGGCCGTGTAGCGCTGCTCCTTTCCGACCTGCTCGATCGCCGCGTCGGGCGCTTCCGGCGCCTTGAGCTCGCCGCCCTGGACGCTGCCGTCGACGAACAGGCGTACCGTATAGGGTATCGACTGCTGCACGAAGGCGGACCGGCCGGCGGGAACGGTGTCGACCTCCAGGAACGCATGCCCCGAGGCTTCGGCCTGCGCCGCCGCGGAGGGCGGCGTCACGGTCAGGCCGATCGCCGCGGTGCGATCCGAGCCGACGGCGATGGCCGGGATCTCGATGTCGCCCGCATGCAGCGGCATCAGTCGAATGGTCCAGCGCATTCGATCCGAGCGCGTCCCGTTGACGATGCGGGTCTCGCTCGACGCTTCGGAGCCCAGCAGCGAGAAGTCCTTGCGCAGCGGCGCCAGGTCGGGCTCGACGCCCGATGACGCGGAATCGCTCACGATGCTCAGCGTCAACGGCTCGTTGACCGCAACGGTCGTGCGATCGAGTTCGGATTGCACGGCCGCCCGGCACAGCCCGGGCGCCGCGACAACGGCCAGAGCGAGAAGTGCGGACGGCCAGGCCGTTCGCCGCGACGGAAGGGATTTCAATTTGGGCATGCCGGTCACCTCGTCATTTCGTTGCGCGCTGGCCGCGGCCATCACTCGTCGTCCGCGGTTGGCTGACTCGCGCGGTGACGATACTGGTAGAGGAACTTGCGCCGCAGCAATCCGCCCGGATCGTCCGGGATGCGCCGCAGCCACTGTTCGGCGGCCTGCTTCTCCTCGCCTTCGATCGGCTGGGCGTCGCCCGAAGGCGCGGAGGCCGCGGGTCGGCCGGTGGCAGCCGTGCCGGGCATCGGCTGCGCTGGCGGCTGCGCCGAGGCGTCGTCGCCCGGCTTGCCGACCTGTTGCGCGGCCTTCGCGAAGTCGTTCCCGGGCGGCTGTGGCTGGGGGTTGCCTGCGGCGGTGCCGGCCTGACCATCGCGTCCGTTCGACGACGACGGTTGACCCTGATCGCCAGGCTTCGATGACGGCGTCCTGCTTTGCGAAGCGCCGTCCCTGGCCACGCTCGCCTGGCTCGACCCCGAATTGCCTTGCGAGCCCTGCGGCTGCGGGCCAGCGTCCGACTTCGATGGCGTGCCCTGCTGCCCGGCTTGTTGGCCGCCGCCTTGGTTTCCATGGCCCGGCTTCGAGCCGGCGGACTGCTGTTGCTGTTGCTGTTGCTGATTTTTCGATGGCGGTGGCTGCTGCTTCAACAAAGCCTCCACCGCGGCCTTGTTGGCTTTCGCATCGTCGTTGGGCGGGGCCTCGGCGATGGCCTTGTCGTAGGCGGCGATGGCGTCCTGGTAGCGACCGAGCCGGGCCAGCGCATTGCCGCGGTTGTAGTCCGCATCGGCGCCGGTCGTCCGCGAAAACTCGTCGAGCGCGAGCTGGTAGTCGCCGCGCTTGTAGTCGGCGCTGCCGCGACGGGCCGCATCCGGAGCGACGGCCGCGGCCTTGGCGTAGTCGCCGGCTGCCAGGGCTTTCGAGGCCTGCTGGTCGGGCCGCTGCCAGATGTCGCTCCAGGTGGCGGCCATCGCGCCTTGTGCCGGCAGCGCGAGCACGGCCAGCAGGGCGGCGCCGACCAGCCAGTTGCGACGGAAGGCGAGCGCGGCCAGGGGCAACAGCAGCAGGACGATGAACGGCCCGCGCTCCTTCCAAGTGGGCGCCACCGATCGGGTCTGCGTGGCATCGGCCTGGGCATGCCCCGCGCCAGCGTCGAGAAGGGACGACAGGCCGGTGCCGGCGTCGGTGATCGGCTGGTACCGGCCACCGCCTGCACGCGCGATCGATTCGAGCGCGGCGGCGTCCAACCGCGGCACGTCGATGCCGCCCGTCTCGTTGCGCACCAACCGGCCTTGCGCATCGGTCAGCGGCGCACCGGCGGGCGTCCCGACGCCCAGCACCGAGATCGTGTAGCCCTCGCTCCTGAGCGACGCCGCGGCGCGTTGCGCGGCCGCCGCCTTGCCGGCATCGACACCGTCGGCGATCAGCAGGATCTGTCCGCTCGCCACGCCGGCCTGGTGCAGCAGGTCGCCCGCCTTCCGCAGCCCGAGATCGGCGCGGCTCCCGTCCACCGGCATCAGCTCGGGCTGCAGCACCTTCAGCAGCGCGCTGATCGTGTTGGTGTCGCGCGTCAAGGGCGCGACGGTGAACGCATCGCCCGCGTAGGCGACCAGGGCCGTCTGGCCTTCGGCGGCCTGTCCCAGCACGTCCTCGACCTTGTAGCGTGCGCGTGCGAGCCGCGACGGCTTCATGTCGGCGTCGTTCATCGAGCTCGAGAGATCGAGCACCACAACGCGCGCCGCGTTGGTCTGGAAGACGGGCTGCGGCCTGAGATCCCAGCTGGGGTCGGCGAGCGCGAGCGTGGCGATCAGCCAGCCTGCCGACACCAGCGTGAATCCGCTCCGGCTCACGGCGCTCGTGCGATCGACCATCATCAAGGGAAGCAGCCGGGGGTCGACGACACGCCGCCACGCGTTGCCACCGCCTGCGCGGCGGAACGCGCACCACGCCAGCAGCGCGAGCGGCAGCAGCGCAAGCAGCCACAGCGGCCGGATGAAGTGGAAGTGTTCAAGCATGGGAGGCTCCGTCGAGCTGCCTGCGGGGCCACCACGCGAGCGAGGACAGCGCGATCAGCACGCTCAGCGCCAGCGCGCCGCCCAGCGGCCAGAAGTAGAGTTCGTCGACCGGGCGCCAGCTCTGTTCGTCCTTGGACTGCGGCACGATCCGGTCGATCAGGCCGTAGATCTTGCGCAGCGAGGTGACGTCCGACGCCCGGAAATATTCGCCGTGGGTCTTGCGGGCGATGGCCTGCAACGCGACCTCGTCGAGGTCGTCGTCGCCGCCCTGCGGCAATCCGAACGCACCGGCGCTCGCGCGGTCGGCACCGACGCCGATGGTGAAGATCCGCACGCCTTCTTCCGCCGCCAGGTCGGCGGCCTTGAGCGGACCGATGCTGCCCGAGTTGTTCGCGCCGTCGGTCAGCAGGATCAGCACGCGATTGCCGGCCGGCTCGTCGCGCAGCCGCTTGATCGCCAGGCCGATGGCGTCGCCGATGGCCGTGCTCTGTCCGGCCAGGCCGATCTGCGCCTCGTCGAGCAGCGTGAGCACGGTCTGGCGGTCGAAGGTCAGCGGCGCCTGCAGGTAGGCCTGGTCGCCGAACAGGATGAGTCCGAGCCGGTCGCCGACGCGGCGCTTGATGAAGTCGCCGGCGACCGCCTTGACGGCCGTCAGGCGGCTCACGGCGTCGTCGCCGCTGCGCATGTCGGGCGTCTGCATCGAGCCCGAGAGGTCGACGGCCAGCATGATGCTGCGGCCGGTCAGCGGCAGCCGCACCGTGTCGCCGACATGCTGCGGCCGTGCCGCGGCGACGACCAGCAGCACCCAGGCGAGCAAAGCGACGATCAGGCGCAGGCCGTGGCGTGCGCCGCGGCCCTTGCCCGAACTCGCGCGCCACGCGCCGGCGAACGGAAAGCGCAGCGCCGGCGGCTGCACCGCGCGCGCGGGCGGCAGCAGCATCGCGAGCAGCGGCAAGGGGAGGGCGGCCAGCATCCACGGCCAGGCCAGGACGAAGCTCATGAGACGCTCCTCGTGTTGGTCTCGACCCAGCCGCGCACGAGGGCGGAGAATCCTTCGACGTCCATGTCGCGCGGGATCGATCGTTGATAGGGCGCGGCTGCGAGCACGCGGCCCGGGCCGGCGGCGAACTGCCCGTCGCCGCCGGACTCGTCCAGGAAGCGCAACCAGGCGGCGCCGGTGAGTCCCGCCACGCGTTCGCGCGGGAAGCGCGAGAGCGCCAGGCGGCGCAGCAGCAGCGAGATCGACGCGAGGCGTTCGCTCGAATGCTCGCGCGCGAAGTCGGCCTCCAGCGCGGCCAGTGCGTCCAGGATGCGACGGCGCGCGCGTTCGAGGCGACGGCGTCGCCACGCCACGGCGCCGACCCACGCGAGCAGCAGCAGGATCACGCCGGCCAGCACCCACCAGCCGGGCGCGGGCGGCCAGAACGGGGCGGCGGCCGGCAGGTGGATGTCGCGCAGCTGCAGCGACGGAGCGGAAGCGGCGGCGGCAGTCATGCGGCAAGGCTTTCGGCGAGTGGACGCGCGATGCCGCCTGCCAGAAGCTGACGCACCTGGCGCACGATGTCCTGGTCGGTCATCAGCCGCGAGAGCGCCACGCCGTGGCGTCGCATCAGCTCGTCGACGTCGCGGTGATGACGATCGAAGTGCGCCTGGAAAGCGAGTCGCGCGGGGGCCGAGCGGAGGTCGAGCACGCGGCGCCCCGAGCCGATGGCCACGCCGTAGCGCGCCGGCGGCGGCGGTGCGAGTTCGATCGGATCGACGATCTGCAGCGCGACGACGTCGTTGCGGCGGCGCAGGCGGTGGATCAGTTGGCCGCTTTCGGCATCGATACCGGCGAAGTCTCCGATCAGGAAGACCTGGCTGCCGGGACGGCTGACGCGACACAGCCGCGCGAGGCCGCTGTCGAGGCTGGTCGTCGCGTGCGCCGCGTCGAGCGCCGCGCGCGGATCCGTGTGAGCCACGACCTGGCGGATGAACTGCAGCGCGCCCTGGCGGCCGCCGCGCGGCGGCAGCTCGCAATGCGCGCCATTGGTCAGCACGGCGCCGAGGCGATCGCCGCGTTCGACCGCGGCCCAGGCGATCAGGGCCGCCGCGCGCGCGGCGGCCGCGGACTTCAGCATGCCTTTCGTTCCGAAGAACATGCCGGGATGGAGGTCGAGGAACAACAGGATCGGGCGCTCGCGCTCTTCCTGGTACAGCTTGATCTGCGCGGTGCCGGTGCGCGCGGTGACGCGCCAGTCCATGTGGCGCACGTCGTCGCCCGCCTGGTAGGCGCGCGACTCCTGGTAGTCCATGCCGCGCCCGCGAAAGCGCGATGCGTGGGCACCCGCGAGCTGGGCCTTCGCCGAGCCGGCGCGCTGGAAGTCCAGCGTCGACGCGTGGCGCTGCAGGTCGACCAGGTCCGCGATGCGCTGCCACGTCGCCGGATTCAGCGCGGGGCCTTCGGCAGCCCGATCGTCGCGCGCGTCGCGCGGACGGAACCAGTGCCTGGCCATGTCACGCCACCGGGACGAGTCGCAGGAGGTGATCCAGCAGCGACTCCGGCGTCACGCCGTCGGCCTCCGCCTCGAACGACAGCAGCACGCGATGGCGCAGCACGTCGTGCGCGACGGCCTGGACGTCTTCCGGCGCGACGTAGTCCTTGCCCAGCAGCCACGCGCAGGCGCGGGCGCAGCGGTCCAGCGCGATGGTCGCGCGCGGGCTCGCGCCGAAGGCGATGCGGCCGGCCAGCGCCTTGTCGTAGCGTTCGGGGTCGCGCGTCGCCAGCACGAGCTGCACGATGTACTCCTCGACCGACGCGACCATGTGCATGTCCAGCACCTCGCGGCGCGCGGCCAGGACCTGCTCGGTCGACAGCTGCAGCGGCGGCGCGGCCGGCGCGCCGAAGGCCCTGCTGGCTTGCGTGCGCGCCAGGCGCAGGATCGCCCGCTCCGCGACGACGTCGGGATGCCCGATCCGCACGTAGAGCAGGAAGCGGTCGAGCTGGGCCTCGGGCAGCGGATAGGTGCCTTCGTGTTCGATCGGGTTCTGCGTGGCCATCACCATGAAGGGCTGCGGCAGCGCGTAAGTGTTGCCGCCGACGGTGACCTGATGCTCGCCCATCGCCTCGAGCAGCGCCGACTGCACCTTCGCAGGCGCGCGGTTGATCTCGTCGGCCAGCACGAGGTTGTGGAAGAGCGGGCCGGACTGGAACACGAACTCGCCCGTCGCGGGACGATAGACGTCGGTGCCGGTGAGGTCGCCGGGCAGCAGGTCCGGCGTGAACTGCAGGCGCTGGAAGTCGCCCTGCAGCGCCGCGGCCAGTTCCTTGATCGCCGTGGTCTTCGCGAGGCCCGGCGCGCCCTCGACCATCAGGTGGCCGTCGGCCAGCAGCGCGATCAGCAGGCTGTCGACCAGGTGCTCCTGGCCGAGGATGCGGGTCTGCAGGTGCTGCCGCAGGTTGCGGAACGCGAGGTGGTTCGCGTTGGCGGCGAAGGGGTCCGGCGCGAAGGCCGATCGTGTGCTCATGTCGTTGACTCCGTGTGGCGCATGTCCATGGGAGTCATTGCAAGCCGCGATACTTAGAAATTCCTTAAGCGCCTCGCGACAGACGGCCGGGCGATCACTTCCTGTCGATCCGCGCATTCAGGATCTTTCCCCCCGCGAGCTGGCACTGGCCGTGCGCGCCGCCGCTCATGCCTCGCGTGGCCGCGTCGAGGTCGAACCGGCAGCGCATCGCCTGCCCGGCCGCGTCGCGCAGGTTGGCGATCACCTTGCCGCTGTAGTAACGCGTGAACTGCTCCGACGCCGACGGGCTGTCCCAACCCGTGACGCCATAGGGCCAGTCGCCCCAGCCCTCGTTCCAGCCGGACCAGAACGGCCCCAGCGACTCGCGCCGGGTCTGCAGCGTGATCTCGATGAACGGGCCGGTGAACGTCCGGTTCGGCAAGGTGGCGGTCAAGGTGCCGCTGAGGCCGTCGTCCTTGCTCTGCCAGGCGAACAGGACGGGTTCTTCGCCGTGACGCGCCGGCGAGAGGTCGCCGCCGCCCATGCCGGTCGAGGTGGCGGCACATGCGGCCAGCGCAGACAGTGCCAGCGCGACAGCGCCATGACGCATGGCGGTTGGGTCGGGAATGCGAGGCATCGACTTGTCCTCTGGAGATGGACGTCCGATCGATCGGTCTGCGATCAATCGCCGCCGTAGATTCCGAAATCACTTTCGGTATCAAGCACCGATTCGTCATAGACGTGCGAGTTCCTGATCGCCTCGCGGCTGAGTTGCACCGCCGCCTTCGAATCCACCCAGTCGACGTCCGTCACGAGGTCGGTGGCGATCAACACCCGGTAGCCCAGCCACAGCCAGCTCCCGGTCTCGACGACGAGGTAGCGGACGATCCATGCCTGGTCGTCGAAGTAGAAGTCCTTGACCTTGCCGACCGTGCCGTCGGTGGCCCCGATCGAGAATTTCTCCAGCTCCTTCGTGCTGCGCAACATGACGGCTCCCGTTGAAATCGAAGCTGAAAGCTCGCGGCAGGCGGCGGGCCCGCCGCCTGCCGCGACCGCCAGCTTCGCGTCGGTGGAACTTGTGGCGACATCGCGGAACGAAAGCGTGACGGCCTCGAGACCGCTACCGCATTTGCGTGGGGCAAGACGGGGACATCGGGCGCTTCGAGCTCGAGGCCGTCCCATGGTTGCGAACCGGAGGAATTGGCGTGCGACTGCTGGTGGTTGAGGACGATCCGATGATCGGCGAGGCCGCGACGGAACTCCTGCGTGCGGAGCACTACGCCGTGGATTGGGTGCGAGACGGCGAGATGGCCGAGACGGCATTGCGCACCCAGACCTACGACCTGGTGCTGCTGGATCTCGGGTTGCCGCGCCGCGACGGCTTGAGCGTCCTGCGCTCGCTGCGGTCGCGCAAGCAGCGCATCCCCGTGCTGATCGCCACGGCCCGCGATTCCCTTCAGCAGCGCGTCGAGGGACTGGACGCCGGTGCCGACGACTACGTGCTCAAGCCCTATGAACTTCCCGAGCTGCTCGCGCGCATCCGGGCGCTCCTGCGCCGTGCCTCCGGGCGCGCCGAGCCCGTGTACGAGCACATGGGCGTGGCTATCAATCCCGCCACCCGCGAGGTGACGGTGGGCGGCGCGCCCGTCGCATTGTCCGCACGCGAGTGGGCCGTGCTGGAACCGCTGATCGCGCATCCGGGCCTCGTCTTGTCGCGCGCGCAGCTGGAGGAAAAGCTCTACAGCTGGAAGGAAGACATCAGCAGCAATGCCGTGGAGGTCTATGTGCACGGCCTGCGCAAGAAGCTCGGCGCCGATCTCATCCAGAACATCCGGGGCGTCGGCTACCTGGTGCCGAAGGCGGCTGCCTGATAGTCGATGAGCCGCCGCCCGTTCTCGATGCGCGCGCGCCTGCTGTGGCTGCTGCTGGCCGCGGTCGTGCTCGCCGCCATTGCGCAGGCGCTCGTCGCCTACAGCACGGCGCACGTCCAGGCCAACGGCATCTTCGACTATCACATGCAGCAGATGGCGATGTCCCTGCGCAGCGGCGTCGCGGCCAGCGCGCCGGCCTCGGAAGGCGACGTCGTCGAGCAGGGGCATCGCACGGACTTCGTCGTCCAGGTATGGACCTCCGACGGCCTGCTCAAGTACCAGTCCTCGAACGTGACGCAATTGCCCGAGCGCAGCGAACTCGGATTCTCGGATGTCGATTCCGACGGCGTCGCCTACCGCGTCTTCTCGCTGCGTTCCCCTTCGCAGGTCATCCAGGTCGCACAGGACATGCGGGCGCGCGACGCCATGGCGCGCACGCTCGCGTGGCGGACGATGACGCCAATCCTGGTGATGGCGCCGCTGCTGATGCTGATCGTCTGGGGCGTCGTCAGCACGTCGCTGAGGCCGGTAGCCCGGGTTCAACGACAAGTGGCCACGCGCCAGCCCGACGAACTCGACGAAGTCGGCGAGGACGGCCTGCCCGAAGAGGTGCGGCCGCTGATCCACGAACTCAACCTGTTGTTCGGCCGCGTGCGGCAGAGCTTCGAGGAGCAGAACCGCTTCGTCGCCGACGCCGCCCACGAGCTGCGCTCGCCGCTCGCCGCGCTGCGGCTGCAGCTCACGAACCTGGAACGCGCCGACGACCCGGCGAGCAGACGCCAGGCCACGACCCGCCTGTCCGCCGGCATCGAGCGGGCGACACGACTCGTCGAGCAGTTGCTGACGATGGCGCGCCAACAGGCGTTGTCGGCCAAGGGTGCGCCCGCGAGCGACTTCGAGCTGCTGGAGGTCGTGCGTGCAGCGGTCATCGACGCCGCGGCCTTCGCCCGCGCGCGGCGCATCGACCTCGGCCTCGGCCGATCGGACGATGCGCTCGTCGCCGGAAGTCCCGACGCCATCCGCACCCTCGTCGGCAACCTCATCGACAACGCCATCAAGTACACGCCGGAGGGCGGCTCGGTCGACGCCGAGGTCCGCGTCGACGGCACGCGCAGCGTCCTCAGCGTCGAGGACAGCGGGCCCGGCATCCCCGAGTCGGAACGCGAACGCGTGCTCGATCGCTTTCACCGGCTCGCAAGCGAGGAGACGGTGGGCAGCGGATTGGGCCTGGCCATTGTCAAGGCGATCGTCGATGCGCACGGCGCGACACTGAGGCTCGATCGCTCCGAACGCCTGGGCGGCCTTCGCGTCGTGGTCACTTTTCCAGAAGGCGATCGACGCGACCCCGGGTAGCCGTCGTGCGTCGGTGTCGAAGCACTTAAGCCTCGTCTAACCCGCGATCCCGAGCATGGCTCCGGACACATCCCGTGTCGAAGGAGTCGACGATGAAGACAGCGTCCGTGCAGCATGGACCGGATTTCAACGCGCGCAACGCGTACATCCGGGGCGAGGCGACGCTCGCCGTCGTCGGCATCGGAGCCTTCGACGAGGTCGCCGCGAACCTCGTGGCTGCGATCGAAGGCGCGGGCCTCGAGATCGTGCATGTCCACGAGGCCGATCGCCTGTTGCAGCAGCGCGGCCTGTCGCCAGGGTTCAGGTGCCGCATCTACGAGGTCTGGAGCGCCGCGCTGGCCAGCGAACTCCTCGAGTTCGACGCCGACCTCTCTCACGCCCTGCCTTGCCGCATCACGCTGCACGACCAGGGCGGCGTCACGACCGTCGTCGCGCCCCTGCCGAGGCAAGTGATGGCCGAGTTCTCGCACGCGACGCAGGTCGGCCGGATCTCGAGGCGGCTCGAGGAAAAGCTGCAACTGCTGATGCGTGCGCTCTGCTGACGCTCGGCCCGACTTAAGAACCGTCTAAGCAATCGGTTCCAGAGTGAATCATCGATCGACGCCATGGCGTCGCCACCTCATCAAGGAATTGACATGAACACCCGACCCAGAAATCCCGCTCGTCCGGCCTTGACCGCGCTGGTCGCCGCGACGCTGGTGGCGACCGGTGCCGCGCTGGCCTACGGACCGACAGCCCACGCAGCCAACGTGGCCTCGTTGGCGAATGCGGCCAACGTCATCGCCACGCCCGATTTCTCCGTCATCGCGCAACAGCAAGGGGCGGCCGTCGTCAACGTCAGCGTCAGCGGCAATTCCGCGGCGATGGCACAGGGCGATGACGATGGCGACGGATTTCCCGGCCTGCCGACGCGCCCGATGCGCGCGCAGGGCTCCGGCTTCATCATCAGCCCAGACGGCCTGATCCTGACCAATGCACACGTCGTGCACGGCGCCTCCGACGTCACGGTGAAGCTGATCGACCGCCGCGAGTTCCAGGCCAAGGTGCTGGGCTCCGATGCGAAGACCGACATCGCCGTGCTGAAGATCGACGCGAAGAACCTGCCCGTGCTCAAGATGGGCAAGGCGGCCGACCTCAAGGTGGGCGAGTGGGTGATGGCCATCGGCTCGCCCTTCGGCTTCGAGAACAGCGTGACCGCGGGCGTCGTGAGCGCCAAGGGGCGCTCGCTGCCCGGTGACTCGGGCGTGCAATTCATCCAGACCGATGCCGCGGTCAATCCCGGCAATTCGGGCGGCCCGCTGCTCAATGCCCGCGGCGAGGTCGTGGGCATCAACTCGCAGATCTACAGCCGCAGCGGCGGCTTCCAGGGCCTGTCGTTCGCGATCCCGATCGACCTCGCGACGCAGGTCAAGGACCAGATCGTCGCGACCGGCCATGCGACACACGCCCGGCTCGGCGTCGCGATCCAGGACGTCGACCAGGGTCTGGCCGACTCGTTCAAGCTCGACACGCCAGCAGGTGCGCTCGTCTCGAACGTCGAGCAGGACAGCCCCGCGGCCGCCGCAGGCCTCGTGTCGGGCGACGTGATCCGCAAGGTCGACGGCCAGGCCATCGTCGCCGCCAGCGACCTGTCGGCGCTCATTGGCCAGTCGCGACCCGGGACGACGGTCTCCCTCGACGTCTGGCACCAGGGCAAGGCGGAGGAACTGCACGCGAAGCTGGCGGACGCGAAGGACAGCCAGATCGCCTCGAACGACCCGGCGGCGTCCAAGGGCAAGCTGGGCCTAGCGCTGCGACCGCTGGATCCGGACGAGAAGCTCGCAGCCGGTGTCGACCACGGGCTGCTGGTGCAGGACGTCGTCGGCGCCGCGGCGCGCGCCGGCGTCGAGCCCCATGACGTGCTGGTGGCCGTGGACAGCATTCCGGTCAAGAGCGTCGATCAGGTCAGGAAGATCGTGGATGGCTCGAAGAAGGCCGTCGCACTGCTGATCCGCCGCGACGGCAACACGATCTTCATCCCCGTGCATTTCGGATAGCCGGAGGCGCAAACGGTCTTCCAGTGCTCGAGCGGCGCACTGCTTCGATTCGCTGCTCACAACTCCTCGAGGAGAATGAAATGAGAGTCACGATCACCACCCTGGCCCGCGCCGGCCTGCTAGGCGCGCTCACCACCGGATCCGCCCTGGCGCTCGCCGCCCCGCCGCTGCCGCCCGTCCAAGACCAGGGCAGCGTCGCTTACCTGAGCGGCGGCATCGGGCAAGGAGAGGCCCGGGCCATCGAGGGTTCCGAAAGGAACTGGCCGCTGACGCTCGAGTTCGCGCAGCGGGACCGCAATCACGGGGACTTCGTCGCGAATGTCGCCGTCGTCGTTCGGGATTCCCACGGGCACACGTCGCTGCATGCGACGTCGGAGGGGCCTTTCATGCTGGCCCGGCTGGCGCCCGGACGCTACGCTGTGGACGCGACGCTCGACGGGAAGACGCTGCATGAACGGGTTGCGGTCCATTCCGGCGCTCCAGCGAAGGCGATCTTCGTCTGGCCGGCAGGCACCGACCACGACAACGGCTGAGGCTTGGGTTCGGCTAGGCAAGACAAGGCTTGCGTTCGCGATTTGGGCGCTCGCCAGTTCCAAGCGGTCAGGGCGCGCCGGGAGGCGTGCTCACCACACTGTGTAGACCATGATAATGCCGGCGCCGACCATCCGGGTCAGCGCGAGCAAGAACAGCGTGTCGGCGATGTTGACGAGCGTCGGCGCCAGCCGCGCGTGCTTGGTTCGCGACGCGAAGAAGATGAAACACGTGCAGACGAGAAACAGCAGCGCGGAACCGGCGAGGATGTCGTCCGCGATCGTGCGCACCTCGTTGCCTCGCCCAAGCGTGTGGAACAAGGTGACGCCGGTGATCGACAGACCAGCACCTTGGCCTATGCCGTCGGAGTGACCGGCCAAGTCAGCGTTTGGCCGCCGGGCCACGCACCACTGCCGCCCGAGCTCTACAGTGGACGCGGCAATGTGCCAACTCTGCAGCGCTTGGGCGAGGCTTCGCACGAGCGACCTGTATCAATGAAGGAATTGGCCCTGGCATTGCCCGAGGCGCAATGGCAAACCCTCCAATGGCGTGAGGGCACCAATTTCACGCTGCGATCGCGCTTTGCCAGAGTCCGGGTACGCGCAGCGCATCGCGATCAAAAGCGCAGACAACTTCGTCCTGAGCAATGGGCGTTCATCGAGTGGCCCGAAGGCCACAAGGAGCCAATGAAATACTGGCTATCGACCTTGGCCGAGGACATCCCGTTCGAGCGCCTAGTGCTGGAAACCAAGATGCGTTGGCGCATCGAGCGCGACTACCAAGACTTGAAGCAAGACCTCGGGCTTGGGGACTACGAAGGTCGAGGCTGGCGCGGCTTCCACCATCACGCCAGCCTGAGCATCGCCGCCTACGGCTTCCTGATGGCCCAGCAGCTTCGACATCCTGATGATGTCGGCAAAAAAACGCTGCACATCGCCAAGAACCTGCCTTACCCACGCATTGCAAGCCTCGCGGAAGCCCAGCGCACGCAGCGCCACGTGCCCTCGTCGATAACGAGCTTGCGGCTGCGTATCGCCGCAGCCTTGCTCACGACGCTGCCAAGGTGTCCGTGCTGCCTGCGCAGAAACGCAAGGCTCCGCTTGTGACCCAGTAAGACTAGCCCCTGATGTACCACCAGCCGTGGATCATGTTGCGAGGGATGGTGGGGCCGACGGGCCCCCGGCCCCAGTAGAAGTCGCCATAGTTGCAGACGCCGAGGGTGACGCCCTGGTCGACGTTGGTCATCGGGCCCATGGCGGCGGCCGTGCCGATGTCGGTGGCGTCGGTGGCGCTCAGCCACGACTGGACGACCGTCTGCGCGCCAAAGGTGATGCCCAGGATCTCGAAGCCCAGGATGCCGAGCACGAAGTCCGAGACGAACGGATTGCTGTCCGCAGCTTCCGTATCGAAGGCGAGGACGCTGTGCAGCCCGTTGAACGCCGGGCCCCAGTTCAGCCAGGGGGAGGTGTCGTACTCCAACAGGTTGCAGGCGTACATCGGAAGCCACTGCAACCGGTCGTTCGGATAGGGCGCGCCCCAGGAGCCGGCGTAGGGGACGTCGTAGTTCGAGCTACCGATCTCCACGGTGACCGACGAGCTCGGTGCCAGCACGGTGCCGCCGGCCCCGGTGTTGTACTGCGACGGGGCCGCGCCCGGGTACATCTCGGCGAAGGCGGTCGGGTTGGCGTCGCCGATGTAGAAGACGATGTTCGCGGTGTTGATCCCCCAGTTGCTGTAGTCGGCGTCGCCCGTGATCCAGGGATGCGCGCC
>Ga0302314_10001635_pt1 | contig 41823 bp, 33 predicted proteins | sample III_Palsa_N2_3_FD_200533 | JGI IMG/M metagenome (GOLD analysis project Ga0302314, IMG submission 200533) | Peat permafrost microbial communities from Stordalen Mire near Abisko, Sweden - III_Palsa_N2_3 | ecosystem: Environmental > Terrestrial > Soil > Palsa > Peat permafrost | place: Sweden... | reverse complement strand
CTCGGTCCAGGCCAACAGGGCCGAGTCGGGTGAGAAGGCCAGCCCGGTCGGCTCGGCGTTGGTGCTGCGCGAGATCTCGGTCGCGGCGCCGGACTCGACGTCCACCGTCAGCAGACGCCCGTCGTCACTGGTCAGAGCCAGGGTCTTGGCGTCCGGGGAGGCCGCGAGCTCCAGCACCCGGCCGAGCTCGCCGTGCAGGATCCGCCGCGGCTCGGCGCCGTCGCCCGGGATGAGCTCGAGACCGTCCTCGCCGCCCGCGTCGGAGACGCAGACCACGGTGGAGGTGCCCGGCAGGATCAGCGGCAGCCGCGCGCGCACGCCGGGACGGTCCAGCAGCGCCCGCGCCGGACCCTGCTCGACCGGCAGCCAGTGCGCCGAGCCGCGCACCTCGGCGGCCACGATCCGGCCGGTCTTGCACAGCGAGAAGTGGCCGAGGAAGGACTTGGCCGAGACCGGGAACGACGCGCGCCCGGAGCGTACGCCGCCGAGCTTCACGTCGAGCTTGACCGGCCCGGCGTCGAGCGATTCGAGCAGCCACAGGTCGCCCGCGCACTGGTAGACGACGCGGGCGCCGTCGGTGGTGGCGTGCCGGGCGTAGTACGGGCCGTGGTCCGTGTGCCGACGCAGCTCCGAGCCGTCCGGCAGCGCCGAGTAGACCGCCGCGGAGCCCTCGTGGTCCGACATGAACACGACCCGCCCGGACACCCACATCGGGTTGACCAGGTGGTTGCCCACCCCGACGAGGATCCGCTCGTACTCGGCTCCGTCCGGCGAGTACCAGATCTTGCCGCCGGTGCCGCCGCCGTACCGCTTCCACTTGGCCGGCTCCCGGTAGAGCGAGCTGCCGACGAGCACCGCGCCCTCCGGGGAGATCGAGACGTCCGAGGCCGGGCCGTACGACAGCTCGCGCGCGGGCCCGTCCAGCGGCACCGCGAAGGGCCACACGCGCATCCCGGCGTGGTGGCCGTGCCAGCCGGTGACCAGCACCTCGGTGTCCGAGAGCCAGCCGCGCACGCCCGCGGACTCGAAGCCGTCGCTGCCCCAGTAGGTCAGCCTGCTGATCGGCCCGCCGTCCACCTCGACCGCATAGGCCTCACGCGCGCCCTCCCGTGCCGCGGTCCAGGCCACATGCGTGCCCGCGGGGTTCAGCCGCGGATTGATCGGCGGGGTGCGGTCCGAGGTCAGCCGCCAGGCGCGGGCGCCGTCGGCCACGGCCGCGTCCACCGGGGCGAGCCAGACGTCGTCTTCGGCGACGAATGTCAGGAGGTTCCCGGAAAGGTGCGGGAAACGAAGATACGAGTTCTCTGCCACGAGGCCGACTCTAATCATCCGCGCGATTGCGCGTCGAGGCGGTTTCGGAACCGGGCGGGGGCAGCGGCGGCGGTGTCGAAGCGGGGGCGCGCTCCAATGCCTCCAGCGCCAGCCGGACCGCGGTTTCGAGCTGCGGATCGCGACCGGCGGCCCAGTCCTGCGGCGTGATCGACACCTCGACGTCCGGGTCCACGCCGTGGTTCTCCATGTCCCAGCCCACGTTGTCGTACCAGCTGCCGTACTTCGGCTGGGTGGTCCGGGTGCCGTCCACGAGCTGGTATCTGCCGTCGATGCCGATGACCCCGCCCCAGGTGCGCATGCCGACGACCGGGCCGAGCGCGTAGCGCTTGAACGCGTTGGTCACGATGTCGCCGTCCGAGCCTGAGCACTCGTCCGCGATCGCGACTATGGCACCGCGCGGCGCGTCTCGCGGGTAGCGGATCGGCTCGCGGCGCCGCGTCAGCCGCCATCCGCTGAGCCTGCGCGTCAGCTTCTCGATCACCAGTTGCGAGGTGTGCCCGCCGTTGTTCGAGCGCACGTCGAACACGATGCCCTCGTGCGAGAACTCCGCGTGCAGATCCCGGTGGTACTCGGCCCAGCCCGGCGACATCATGTCCGGGACGTGCACGTAGCCGAGGCGCCCGCCGGACAGCTCGTGCACCTTCGCGCGGCGGGTGCGGATCAGGTCGTGGTAGCGCAGGATCCGTTCATCGCCGGTCGGGATCACCACCACCCGCCGGTCTTCGGCGCCCGCCCGCCGCAGCGTCAGCTCGACCGGCTTGTCCGCCTTTCCGGCCAGCAGGGCGTTCGGGCCGCGCACGGGGTCGACCGGGCGTCCGTCCACCGCGGCGATCTCATCGCCCGCGCGTGCCGCGACGCCGGGCGCCTCGAGCGGGGACCGGCCCTCGGCCACCGAGATCTCGCCCGGCAGAATGCGCGTGATGCGCCAGCCGCCGTCCGCGTCGAGCGCGAGGTCGGCGCCGAGCAGGCCCTGCGCGAGCGCCGGATCCGACGGCTTAGCGGCGGCGATGACGTACGCGTGCGAGGTGCCAAGCTCCGCGACGACCTCCCAGAGCAGGTCGTGCAGGTCGTCGACCGAGCCGAGCCGCTCGACCAGCGGCCGGTAGCGCTCGCCCATCGCGGCCCAGTCCACGCCGTTCATGTCCGCGCGCCAGTAGTTGTCGCGCATCAGCCGCCAGTTCTCGGCGTACATCTGGCGCCACTCGGCGACCGGGTCGACGCTCACCCGGATCCGGTCCAGATCGACGCGGACCCTCGCGTCATCGTCCTTGAGCTCGACCGGACGGACCGTCAGCTCCTTGTCCTTGCGGTACGCCAGGCGCGTGCCGTCGGCCGAGACGGCGAACGAGTCGAGCGCGCCGACGAGCGTGGACCGCTTGCGCTTGGCCAGGTCGTAGCCGACGAGCTCGGGCTTGGGCCGGTCCGCGCCGGCCGCCAGGGCCTCGCCGAGCACGCCGCTGCGCGGCACGTCGAGCCAGGCCACGCCGCCCTCGATCGCGCGCAGGCCGCGGTAGTCGGCCGCCTCCACCGGGAAGGGCACGACCCGCGAGCCCAGGCCCTCGAGATCGAGGACTACGGGGGTGACCTCGTCGTCCTCATCCTCGTCCTTCTCCGCCGGCTTGGCCGGGCGGCCGTTGAGCTCGGGGTGGAAGGGGGAGGGGGTGTCGGCGGCGAGGGTGACCAGGTACGGCCGGACGCCGGGGAGGAATCCGAGGTCGAACATCTGCGCGTCGTAGACGGTGTCGAAAGTGCGGTTCGACAGGAAGACGAGGTACTTGCCGTCATGCGTGAACACGGGTGAGTGGTCGTCGAACCGATGCGGCGTCACGTCCACGACCTCGCCGTCCGCGAGCCGGGCGAGCCGGACGTGCCGCGCCTCCGATTCCGGCATCCAGCTCTGCGCCCAGGCGAGTAGCGCCGAGTCGGGGGAGAAGGCCAGGCCGCGCGGCTCGTCGTTGGTGCTGCGCGCGATCTCGGTCGCGACGCCGGACTCGGTGTCCACGATGTGCAGCCGGCCGTCGTCGCTGGACACGGCGAGCGTCTTCGCGTCCGGGGACACCGCGAGTTCCAGCACCCTGCCGAGCTCGCCGCTGAGAATCCGGCGCGGCTCGCCGCCGTCGGCCGGGATGAGGTCGATACCGTCCTCGCCGTCCGAGTCCGAGACGCACACGACGGTCTCCTCGCCGGCCAGCAGCAGCGGCAGCCGCGCCCGGGTCCCCGGCTCGGCCAGCGCGGCGCGCGCGGGCCCCTCCTCGACCGGCAGCCGGTGCACCGTGCCGCGCACCTCGGCCGCGAGGACCCGGCCGGTCTCGCTCAGCGCGTAGTGTCCGAGCCCTGATGCCGCGGAGACGGGGAATGGCGCGCGGCCCGAGCGCGCCCCGCCGAGCCGCACGCCCAGCTTGACCGGCTCGGCGTCGAGCGATTCGAGCAGCCACAGGTCGCCGGCCTGCTGGTAGACGACGCGGGTGCCGTCGGTGGTGGCGTGTCGTGCGTAGTATTCGCCGAGCTCGGTGTGTCGGCGCACGTCGGTACCGTCCGGCAGCGCGGAGTACAGCGCGCCGATACCTTCGTGGTCCGACAGGAACGTCACGCGTCCGGCCACCCACATCGGGTTGACCAGGTGATTGCCCACCCCGCGCAGGATCCGCTCGAACCGCGCGCCGTCCGGCGCGTACCAGATCTGGCCGCCCCGGCCGCCGAGGTAGCGCTTCCACTGCGCGGGCTCGCGGTTGCCCACCGGGTTGAGCAGCACCGCCCCGTCCGGCGCGACCGAGACATCGGCCGCCGGGCCGTACGGCAGCACCCGGGCCGGTCCGTCGAGCGGCACCGCGTAGGACCAGACCCTCTTCTGGGTGAAGTTCTCCGGCCAGCCGACCACCAGCACCTCGGTGTCCGAGAGCCAGCCGCGCACGCCGTCGTGTCCGGAGGAGGGCTTGCCCCAGTAAGTCAGTCTATTGATCTCGCCGCCGTCGACCGGCACCGCGTACGCCTCGCCCACGCCGGTCCGCGTCGAACTCCAGGCCAGGTGGGTGCCGGCCGGGTTCAAGCGCGGATGGGTGACCGGCACGCGGTCCGAGGTCAGCCGCCAGGCCCGCGCCCGGCCCGCCACGGCCTGGTCGAGCGGGGCGAGCCAGACGTCGTCCTCGGCGGCGAAGGCCAGCAGGTTGTGAGCCAAGTGGGGAAAACGTAGGTATGAGGAATCAGCCACCCCCTGACCCTACGCAGTCGTGCGGTTCTGGGTCGCGCCCCGCGCCAGGGCCGCGCTCGGCCGCGGTGTCCGGACGAGACGCTAGGCTCGGACCGGTCGTCAGTAGGCGACCGCGAGTAGGCAAGACGGCAGACGGTGGAACGAGGAGAGATGTCGGCACCCGACACAGCGGCCAAGCAGACGGCCACGGCCATCAACCTGCGCATCGCCGAGGAGCTCAAGGCGGCGCCCGGCCAGGTGCGCGCGGCGGTGGAGCTGCTCGACGACGGCGCGACCGTGCCGTTCATCGCCCGGTACCGCAAGGAGGTCACCGGCGGCCTCGACGACACGCAGCTGCGCACCCTCGAGGAACGGCTGGGCTACCTGCGCGAACTCGAGGAGCGCCGGGCCACGATCCTCGAGTCGATCGACACGCAGGGCAAGCTTGACGACGCCCTGAAGGGACAGATCCTCGCCGCCGACTCCAAGGCGCGGCTCGAGGACATCTACCTGCCGTTCAAGCCGAAGCGGCGCACCAAGGCGCAGATCGCCCGCGAGGCAGGGCTCGAGCCGCTGGCCGACGCGCTGCTCGCCGACCCGAACCTCGACCCGCAGGAGCAGGCGGCGTCGTACGTGGACGCCGAGAAGGGCGTGGCGGACGCGGCGGCCGCGCTGGAGGGCGCCCGCTCGATCCTGGTCGAGCGCTTCGGCGAGGACGCCGACCTCGTCGGCGAGCTGCGCGAGCGGATGTGGGAACGCGGCCGGATGGTCTCGAAGGTGCGCGAGGGCAGGCAGGAGGCGGGCGCGAAGTTCTCCGACTACTTCGAGTTCGCCGAGCCGCTCACCAAGATCCCCTCGCACCGCGCGCTGGCGATGTTCCGCGGCGAGAAGGAGGAGATGCTCGACCTCGTCTTCGACCCCGAGCCCGAGGACGCGGAGCCCGGCGCCCCGGCCGTGCGCTCCGGCTACGAGGTGCGCATCGCCCAGCGCTTCGAACTCGAGGACCTCGGCCGTCCGGCCGACCGCTGGCTGCTGGACACGGCCCGCTGGGCCTGGCGCACCAGGATCCAGATCCGGCTCGGCGTGGACCTGCGGATGCGGCTGTGGCAGAACGCCGAGGACGAGGCGGTCCGGGTCTTCGCCGCGAACCTGCGCGACCTGCTGCTCGCCGCCCCCGCCGGCACCCGGGCCACGCTCGGCCTCGACCCGGGCCTGCGCACCGGCACCAAGGTCGCGGTCGTGGACGACACCGGCAAGGTCGTGGCCACGAACACGATCTACCCGCACGTGCCGCACCGCAAATGGGACGAGTCGATCGCGATCCTCGCCAAGCTCTGCGGGCAGTTCAAGGTGGACCTCGTCGCGATCGGCAACGGCACCGCGTCCCGCGAGACCGACAAGCTGGCGGCCGAGCTGATCGCCAAGCATCCCGAGCTCAAGCTGACCAAGGTGATGGTGAGCGAGGCGGGCGCGTCGGTCTACTCGGCCTCCGCCTACGCCGCCGCCGAACTGCCCGAGCTCGACGTGTCCATCCGCGGGGCCGTCTCCATCGCCCGCCGCCTGCAGGACCCGCTGGCCGAGTTGGTGAAGATCGACCCGAAGTCGATCGGCGTCGGCCAGTACCAGCACGACCTCGCCGAGACGAAGCTCTCCCGCTCGCTGGACGCGGTCGTCGAGGACTGCGTCAACGGCGTCGGCGTGGACGTGAACACGGCCAGCGTGCCGCTGCTCACCCGCGTCTCCGGCATCGGCGAGTCGCTCGCGAAGGCGATCGTCGCGCATCGGGACGGCAACGGCCCGTTCCGCACCCGCGCGGCGCTCAAGCAGGTGCCGCGGCTCGGCCCCAAGGCTTTCGAGCAGTGCGCGGGCTTCCTGCGCATCCCGGACGGCGACGACCCGCTGGACAGCTCCTCGGTGCACCCGGAGGCGTACCCGGTGGTCCGCCGGATCGTCACGTCGGCGGGCACTGACATCAGGGCACTGATCGGCAACGCGAAGTCGCTGCGCTCGCTGAGGCCCGAGCAGTTCGTGGACGAGACCTTCGGTCTGCCGACGGTCACCGACATCCTGAAGGAACTCGAGAAGCCGGGCCGAGACCCGCGTCCCGAGTTCAAGACGGCGTCGTTCAAGGACGGCGTGCACGAACTGAAGGACCTCGAGCCGGGAATGCTGCTCGAAGGCGTGGTCACGAACGTCGCCGCCTTCGGTGCGTTCGTAGACATCGGCGTGCACCAGGACGGCCTCGTGCACGTCTCGGCGCTGTCCAAGAACTACGTCAGCGACCCGCGCGAGGTGGTCACGACGGGCGACGTCGTGCGCGTCAAGGTGCTCGACGTCGACATCCCGCGCAAGCGCATCGCCCTCACGCTGCGCCTGGACGACGAGGCCAGGCCCGGCGCGGGCGGCGGCGGTCGCGGCGGCGGCGAAGGCCGGGACGGCGGCGGTCAGCGTCCCCCGCGCCAGCAGCGTGGTGGCGGTGGAGGCGGAGGCGGCAACGACCGGAACCGCGGTGGCGACCAGCGTCGCGGCGGTGGTGGAGGCAATGGCGGTGGCGGGAACGGCGGCGGCGGCAACGCGAGCGGCGGCTCGGCGGACACCGCGCTGGCCGACGCGCTCCGCCGCGCCGGCCTCGTGAAATAGCAGGCCGAGAGAAAGCGCAGAACTGTCAGCTATCAGGGAGTGCGGAACGGTGCATTTCAGCCGTCCTGCACTCCCCGGTTGTGCCTCGAGTTTCGTAGTGATCTCGGGGGCAACGTTTCCGCATATGGCTCGATCGTCTTGACGGCCGACGGCATCCAACTTGCCGAAACCTATCATTGCGATCGGTGATCACTGATACGCTCCTCGCACTTGTCGGCAAAGGGCGGGGTCCCAACGTGACTGAGGATGAACCAGGATCAAGGGAAGACGGTTCCAAACCGCCTGGTGACAGGCTTGGTCGCTGGACCACGCTTGTCGATAAGATCAAGGATTTCTTGCAGTCAATCGTAGGCGTGCTGACCGTGGTAAGCACTGGTGTCGCATGCGTGCTCGGCATTCTTGCCTACTTTGGAATTTTCTCCCCACCTACCAAGCCCGCGCACACCGCATCGACCGTAGTGGTCGGCAGCACTGCAACAGCACTCGCCCCTTCGCCAAGTCAGACCTTGAATATCTCGGTAGTGTGTAAGCTGCCCGCCGCCGTGCACGAAGGGGAACAGACGACCGCGACCTACGTCATCACCTCGAACCAGGCGGTCAAGGTCGGCCTCGGTGCAGGTGTCTACGGCTCGGATGGCACCGACTACTCCAACGGCGACGGGGACATGGACGGATACCAGTTGAGAGCAGGCATCCAGTCAGTGACGCGCGAACTGATCGTTCCGTCCGGCCTCCAAGCCGATCAGTACGAGATCGACGCTGAGATATGGCCGAACGGCGAGATCGGGGCCCCGAGATGCTCACCGCCCGGTACGCGGTGGCCTGCGACGGCGGTCGCAGCAGCGGGAGCGGAGGTCAATGCGCCGATTGCGACGCACCGAGCCCGACGGATCGTCCGCGAATCTGATCCCGTACCGTGAATACGGCTTGTTCCGCATGCTCTACAACGACCAGCGGATGACGCGCGACGAGGTAACGCGGGACCAGGTCGTCGAGGCTCTGCGCCGCTTCTATGGCGATGACTACGAACCCGAGGACATCCTCTACGCCGGGCGCTTCGGTGACTCCTCGAGACAGGTCGAGGATTATCGGGCGGGACGGGTGTTCCTCGCCGGCGATGCGGCGCATGTTCATCTCCCGGCCGGCGGCCAGGGGCTCAACCTCGGCGTCCAGGAGGCCTTCAACCTCGGCTGGAAGCTCGCGGCCGTGATCGCGGGAGCCATGCCCGAGACGTTGCTCGACACGTACAACGCCGAGCGGCACCCCGTCGGCGCGCGCGTACTCGAGAACACCCGCGCCCAGAACACGCTACGGAACAAGGATCTGGATCATCAGGCACTGGGTAAGGTGCTCGGCTGGCTGCTGGAGATTCCGGAAGCCAACCGGGCGATGGCGCAGATGGTGTCGGGGCTCGACATCGACTACGGCGGGGACGGGCCGATCGGCACCCGGCTCCGCGACTTCAAAATCGGTGCCGCATGGGTCAGCTCCGCATTCCACACCGGACTCGGCGTCCTGCTCGCGCGCGACGACAAGCAGCTCGCCACGGGCCGCCCGTGGTCGTCTCGCGTGGTCGGGTTGCTGGTCGACGAGCTCCCCGTCCCCGGATGTGAGGCCGTTCTCGTCCGACCCGACGGCTACATCTGCGCAACGGTCCCCGCAGGAGAGCTCTCGACATCGCTTGCGAACTGGTTCGGCACGCCGAGCTGACAACCCGGCGCACCGTCAGATGACCCTGCCTCATACTGGTGCCCATGCCTCCGATCAACATCATCCCGCTCGCTGTGGAGCACACCGAGATCGAAGATCTCAAGGTCCTGCGGATGAAGCGGATCTCCGCCAAGGATGCGGACGCGCCGGGATTCGTCGTATGACGCGGGTGCTGATTACCGGCATGTCGGGCGTGGGCAAGTCGGCGCTTCTGGAGGAACTCGCCCGTCGCGGCTACCGAACCGTCGACACGGACTACGGCGACTTTTACGAGGAGGTCGACGGCGAACGGCTGTGGCGGCGTGACCGGGTTGAGGCCGTGCTGCGCACCGTACCGGACGGTGGCGAAGACCTGCTGTTCGTCCAGGGCACGACCCGGAACCAAGGCTCGTTCTACCCGTGGTTCGACGACGTCGTGCTCTTGAGCGCGCCGGTCGCGGAATTGGTCCGACGGCTCAAGGCCCGCACCACGAATTCGTATGGCAAGGACCCGGTCGAACTTGAGCAGACTCTGGAGTACGTTGAGACCGTGGAGCCGCTGCTGCGGGCATCCGCGACGCTCGAGGTCGTCACGACGATTCCGGTATCCCGGGTCGCCGATATCGTCCTGGCCCATGTTCTCTAGAGCATTACGGGGAGTTGTGCGGAATGGACGTTGCGAACGTTGTTGAATGGCTGTTAGACAGCGATCCGGCGATTCGCTGGCAGGTGATGCGCGACCTTGCCGACTCGCCGGAGGAACCGGTCGCGGAGGAGCGGTCGCGGGTCGCGAGCGAGGGGTGGGGTGCTCGGCTGCTGGCCTTGCAGCGGCCGGATGGCCAATGGGACGCGGGTGTGCCCGAGTTCGGCTCGACCAAGGCGGCGGAGTGGTGGAAGTCGCTGGGGGCGGCGAGGCAGGGCACGCTGTTTCCGGAGTGGACCTCGACGACGTGGAGTCTCGCGCTGCTGCGGGCGTTCGGTCTGGAGCCGGGGAGCGCTGCGGCACGCTCGGCCGTCGAGCGGGTTCGGGATCACATTCAGTGGGAGCACGATGGCGAGCCCTATTTCGCCGGCGAGGTGGAGCCGTGCATCAACGGGAGGGCCGTCGCGCTCGGGGCGTACTTCGGCGTGGACGTCGAGCCGGTCGTTACGCGGCTGCTCAGCGAGCAGATGAGCGATGGCGGGTGGAACTGCGAGCAGGAGAACGGCTCGACGCGCGGTTCGTTCCACACCACCATCAACGTGCTGGAAGGGTTGTTGGAGTTTGAGTCGAGGGAGGGGAGCCGGCCGGAGGTGACTGCGGCCCGACTGCGCGGCGAGGAGTACCTCCTCGAGCGACGCATGTTCCGCAGGCGTTCGACCGGCGAGGTGATCGAGCAGGACCGTACAACCGAGGCGCCCGCCGTCTGGACTCGCTTCGCCTTCCCGGCCTACTGGCACTACGACGTGCTCCGCGGCCTCGACTACCTGCGCGCCGCGGGTGCCGCTCCGGATGAGCGCGTCGCCGAGGCGGTCGACCTCGTCCGGTCCAAGCGCGATGCTCAGGGGCGCTGGGCGCTCGAACACGTCCATCCCGGCCGTCAGTATTTCGCGATCGACGAAGGCGAGGGAAAGGCGAGCCGGTGGAACACGCTTCGTGCCCTGCGTGTCCTTAAATGGTACGAATCTGAATAGCGGTCACGCCAGCATGAATGAGGCGATGAATTCGAGGTCTGGTACGTAATTCCCGGCCGTATCGACCTCGGTTGACGGCACGTCGAGGGCGAGGCGGTTGAACGATCGACGCAGCGAATCCGCCTGGCCGTCGGCATGTGCGCGGCGGGTCCGTTCGCTCGTTGCTCGGTGCGTTGCCCGCTCCTGCGCGAGCGCGTCGTCTACGACGCAATGGACGACTTTGATGCGCGCCAGCTCACCTAACGGCTCAAGTCCCGGACGCCAGACGTGGTCCTGGAAGGCCGCCTCGGCCACAGTCGTCACGCCGGCCTCCAGCAGTAGCTGCAGCGTGCCGAAGAAGGTCGGCAGCGTGCGCATGGTCAGCTCGTCGCCCGGGGACGGGACGAAGCCGGGGGTGTTGAGGACCATGCCCTCCTTGATCTCGTCGCGGCAGATCGCCGGGCAGCCGATCCTGCGGGCCAGGCGATGGGCGAGCGTCGTCTTGCCGGAGCCGGGCGGCCCGCTGATCACGACCAGCGTCGGCCGGATGGTGTCCATCCCGGCAAACTAGCAGCTCAGCGGCCCACCTGAAGCGTTAATGAACCACCGCGTGGCCGGATCCGTGCACAGCGGCGAGAGGGCACGTCGCCCTCGCCGGCCCCCATCGCGGCCGACCTTGGGAAGGGGAAGTACTCCAATGCGCGCCGTTCGTACCCGCGGTAACCGCGTCCTCCTGCTCGCCGCACCCGCCGCCCTGGTGCTCGCCGCGGCCGCCGCGTGCGGCTCGTCCGGCGCCGCCGCCGCGGGCAGCACGGCGACCGTGACCAGCACCGTCATGAGCAGCAGTACCGGCATGTCGAGCGCCACCGCCTCGTCGGCAGCGCTCGGGGTCACCACGAACTCGAGCCTCGGCCAGATCGTGACGACCGGCTCCGGCATGACCGTCTACCGCTACGACGCAGACTCGGCGAACCCGTCCAAGAGCAACTGCTCGGGCGGCTGCGCCAGCGCCTGGCCGCCGGTGCTGGTCACCGGCAGCGTCATGCCGTCGGTCAACGGCGTCAGCTCGACCCTGGTCGGCGAGGTCACCCGTTCCGACGGCACCAAGCAGCTCACTCTCGGCGGCTGGCCGCTCTACACCTACGCCGGCGATATGAGCGCAAAGCAGACCAACGGCCAGGGCTCGGGCGGTTCGTGGTGGGCTGTCACTCCGACCGGCGCCAAGGCGAGCACCAGCGGGAGCATGATGTCCTCCTCGCCGACCGGAATGGCGAGCGCCAGCTCCACCGGCATGTCCGGCTACTAGGCATCGCGGCGGGACACGCCCGGCACCGGTGACGTCGCCGCGTGCCGCCTCCTGTGGTCACATAGCGTCACTGCGCGAACCGACCGGAGGAGAGAAGGACCATGACGTACAGCGGATTCGAGGCCGCGCCCGCCGACTTGGCCGCCGCCGCACCGCGTTTCGCGCAGGCGGCCGAGGGACTGTCCGCGGCTTTCGACCGCACCGTGGGAGAGCTCGAAGGCCAGGGCCCGTTCTGGGGCCGGGACGAGGAGTTCGGCCGCGGCTATCTCAGCGACTGGCGCGACACCGCGGACCTCGCAGCCGAGTGCGAGCGGGCGCTGCGCGCGATGGCCGAACAGCTCACCGACGCGTCCGCCGCGTATCGGCGGACGGATTCGGCCTGTGCGGAGGCCTTCGACGGGCTCGGCGACGCGCTCTCGGACGTCCTCGGCCCGACCGTCGGACGTCGTCCGTGAGCGCCGCGGCCGAGCGCGCGTACGCGGCGGCCGACGCGTGGCGCGCCCTCGCGGACGCGGCGCAGGACGCATTGGCCGGTGCGGGCGGCGCGGCGGGCGCGCTGACCTCGAACAACGCCGGCGCCGCGATCGACGCCTTCGAGCGCAGGTGGCGCGAGGCGGCGGATCCCGGGTTCGGCGGTCCGCTGCCCCGTCTGGTCGGCCAGTGCCTCGGCCTCGCCGAACGCTGCGAGCGGTACGCCGCCGAACTGGCCGCGGCGGCGTACTAGAGGAGGTAGGCGCGGCGAGTCTCGCTCCCTGCGGTGCGGGGGCGGGGCTCTGTCAGTCGGCTCCGGTAGCGTCGAATCCGAAGCAGTTCCCCACGCACACTCGGGAGTGACCATGACCACTGGAGCCGAACTCCTCGTGGACGCCTTCGACCGGGTGCGCGAGGCCGTGCAGCAGACGGTCGTCGGCCTGAGCGCCGAGGAACTGTGCGCGCGCCTCGATCCGGCGGCCAACTCGATCGCCTGGCTGGTCTGGCACCTCGCGCGCGTCCAGGACGACCACGTGGCGGATGCGGCGGGGCTCGAGCAGGTCTGGCTGCGCGAGGGCTGGGTCGGCCGCTTCGGCCTGCCGCTGGACCCGAAGGCGATCGGCTACGGCCACACCGGCGAGGAGGTCGCCGCGGTCCGGGTCGAGGACCCGCGGCTGCTCGTCGAGTACTACGAGGCAGTGCACCGGCAGACGGCCGGGTACGTCAGGGGTCTGCGGGACGCGGACTTCGACCGGATCGTGGACCGGTCCTGGGATCCGGCGGTGACCCTCGGCGTCCGGCTGATCAGCGTCGTCAACGACACGATGATGCACATCGGGCAGGCCAAGTTCGTCCGCGGCATCCTGGCGAGGGCCAGATAGCCTAGATAACAGGCCCAGCGATGTTCGGTTCCGGGCCGCACGTTGACCCTGCCGCACGATCACTCCGCCTCGTGACGACCCTGCCTTACGATGACCCTGTGGCCGATGGCGTCCGGTCTGCATGTCTTGTCATCAGCTCATCAGCATCGAAAGGGCGCGGAATGATCCCCCTGATTGACCTCAACCGCTGGCGTGACGGCGACCGGGCCGCCGTGGCGGCGGAGACCGACGCGGCTCTGCGGGAGTCCGGGTTCCTGATGGTCTCCGGCCACGGGGTGGGCGTCGAGCTGCGCGAGCGGTTGCGGGCGTCGGCCAAGCGGTTCTTCGCGCTGCCCGCCGAGGTTAAGGCCGCGTACGCGGCGCCGGTCAGCGGGCGCGGCTGGATCCCGATCGGCAAGGAGGCCAACGCCTTCTACGGGGTGCAGGCGGACGCGTCGCGCGCGGACCTCAAGGAGAGCTACACGATCGGCCGCGACCACCGCACCGGGAACGCCGCGCTCGACGAGGCCTGGTTCCAGCCGAACGTCTGGCCCGCCGAGGTGCCCGAACTGGCCGAGCTGTGCGCCGAGTACGCGCAGGCGATCCGCGCCCTGAACGACGAGCTGCTCACGATCTGCGCGGTGGCGCTCGGGCTCGCGGAGGACTGGTTCGTCGAGCGCGGCCGCGATTCGCCGCACACGTTCAACATCAACCGCTACCCGCCGCTGAGCGAGACCGGCACCCCGCGCGAAGGGCAGTTCCGGGTCGGCCCGCACACGGACTGGGGCATGCTCACGATCCTCGACCGGCAGGTCGGCTACGGCGGTCTGCAGATCCAGTCGCTCACCGGCGGGTGGATCGACGCGCCGCACGTGCCGAACGCGTTCACCATCAACGTCGGCGACCTGCTGGCCCGCTGGACCGGCGACCGCTGGCGTTCGACCCGGCACCGCGTGCTGCCGCCGCCGAGCCGGTCCCCGGGCGAGGAGCTGGTCTCGCTGATCGTCTTCATGGAGACGGATTTCGACACGGTCGTCAGCCCGCTGCCCGCCCCGATCGGCCACCGGCAGGACTATCCGCCGGTCGTCGCCGCCGACTTCTTCCGCGAACGCTCCAACGCGGCGACTGTCGGCTGAGCCGGCACGGCGTCAGAACGATCCGAGAGTCCGGGCCGCCGCGGGGGCCGCTGCGGTCCGGTCCAACGGGATGGCGCTGCCGATGCTGTGATCTCCGTGAATCTCCTGTCGGGCCGCCGGGGGATGGGTGATCGTCCCGGCCGGGTCCCGGCGCAGCAGCAGGACCGCGCGGTCGTCGCCGCCCGCCGGGGCGACGGAGCGCACCAGCCGCTCGCCGGCCGACGCCGAGAGCACCCACTCCTGCTCCAGCAGCCGGGCTGCCGCGTCGAGCAGCCGCTGCGTCCCGGCCTCCAGGCTCTGGCCGGGCCGCTCGATCAGGCCGTCCGTGAACAGCAGCAGCGCGTCGCCCGGCTCCAGCTCGCCCTCGGACGGGTGGTAATCCTGGTTCGGCAGCAGGCCCAGCGCGGGGCCGCTGAGCTCCAGCGGCTCCCACCGCCGCTCCCGGTGCCGCCAGCGCGCGGCCGGGTGGTGCCCCGCGTTGTAGACCTCGAACCTTCCGTTCGCCGGATCCAGGCTCGCGTGCACGGCGGTGGCGAAGTTGTCCTCCCAGCCGCGCAGTATCACGTAGTCGTTCGCGGCCTCGAGGAAACCGTCGGCCGGCACCGCGTCGAGCAGTGCGCACAGCGCCCCGGACAGCTGCAGCGCACGTCCGGCCGCGCGGCTGCCCTTGCCGGACACGTCCACCAGCGCCACGTGCACGCCCGGGTACTGCGGCGCGCAGGAGATCAGGAAGTCCCCGGAGAAGCGCGCGCCGCCCGCCGGGACCAGCGCGTGCGTGGAACTCCAGCCGGAAAGGCCGGTGGCCGGGGCCGCGTCGGGCTGCAGCCGTTCGCGCAGTTCGAGCAGCAGCATCTCGGCCCGGTGTCCGCGCAGGCCGAGGCGTACCCGGACGCGCGAGGTGAACAGCACGGTCGCAGCCAGCAGCACGACGATCACCACGGTTCCGGCGGTCAGCCCGTGCGGCCGGCGCAGCACGCTGTCGGCCACCAGCGCGCCGAGTACGGCGGCGAACAGCGCCAGCTGCCGTTTCCGGTTGAGCAGCACCCCGCCGAGCAGCACCGGGAACACCAGCGAGGACGGCGGATCCCAGTCAGGCACCGCGGCCGAGCCCCAGGTCAGCGCGGCCACGACGAGCACGAGCAGAGCCAGCACGGGGCGCCCCGCGTTGGCGTCGCCGTCGAGCAGCCGGTCGGTGAATCGGCCGAGACGGCTTGCCGACCACCTGGCGGACAGGTGTGGGTGAGCACCGGGGATACGTAACATCACGTTGAGTATATGGACAGAAGATCGCCGGACCTGATCTTCCTGGTCAACCGGCTCATCGGATCAGCTGAAAATCGCTCGGGCGAACGGCGGCGGGAGCCAAATCCTTCACCCGTTCGGCCTAGTCCGGCGCGTCGCGGCCGGGCTCGGCCGCGATCTGCGTCACACGACCGTCGCAGCCGAAGCGGCCGGAGCGGCTGCGGCGGCCACGGCCTGGCCGGGTACGGGAGCCGGGCCCAGCGCCCGCGCCTTCTCCGTGGCCCGCGCCGCGACCTGCGCGAAACCCGCCGCCTCGGCCAGTTCGGCGAGCGCCGTGAGACGCGCGGCGGCGCCTTCGAGGTCGCCCGAGCCGCGCTGGACGGCCAGCAGCGAGCGCTGCCGCGGGTCGTCGGCGTCCTCCGCGCCCCGGACGAGTTCGGCCAGCGCCTGCGCGCCCTGCGCGGCGACCCGGTACGCGTCGGGCAGCAGCTCCTCGAGCACCGCCTCGGGCGCCGGCTCCGGGTCGAACAGCAGCTCCACCCGCAGCGTCATCGCTCGGGCCCGGCGTGCGAGCAGCACCGGGTCCGGCGTCGGCTGCGCGCGCTCCGGCGGCGCCTCGCCCCTCTCGATGGCCCGCTGCGCCGTCCGCTCCTCTCGCTCGGCCAGCACCGCGAGCTCGTCCTCGATCGCCTTGCCGATCACCGCCACGGCCTCGTCGAGCAGCGTCATCGACGACTTCGGGGTCTTCGGCGCCAGCAGCTCGGCCGAGTTCATCAGCGCGGCGAAGTGTGGCTCGTACTTGCCTTGCAGGTCCGCGAGGTGGATGGCCTCGCTGTACTCCTCGAAGGCCTGCTCGTCGTCGCCGATGAACTGGAAGGCGCGGCCCACGTCGTGCCGGATCCAGGCGACGGTCACCCGGTTCCACTCCGGCAGCGCCGCGTAGAGCCCGTCGACCAGCGCGTGCGCCTCCTCGATCCGGTCCAGGTGGAAGAGGCAGACGAACTTCCCGGCTGTCGCCCGGCGCAGCGTCCGGCGCGTGCCGCGCTGTCCCCAGCCTTCGCCGAGAACGCGGATCACCGCCTCGTACACGTCCAGGGCCACGTCGTACCGCCCGGCCCGCACGTACATGTCCGCCATGAGCGCCCGCGCCGCCGCCGCGCCCTCGTCGTCGTCCTCGGCCAGCAGCGCCGCCGCCTCGCGCGCCGCCTCCAGGAGCTCCTCGTCCCGGTCGGTCTCCGCGCCGAGCTGCCCGCGGATCGACTCGGCCTGCAGCAGCCGGAACCTGCCGACGTTCTTCGGGTCCAGGCCCGCGTTCAGCCGCAGCGCCTCGACCGCGGCGGCCTCCGCGTCCTCGAACAGCTCGGCCTCCAGCAGGTTCTCGCCGCGCGAGGCCTCCCGCTCGGCCTCGCGGGTGAACATCAGCGCGTCGCGGTAGCCGTCCCGGGAGCGCGCGTACCAGTAGTCGACCTTCTGCATCGACGAGCGCACGAACTCGTGCGCCAGGCCGTACCGCGCGTACAGGCGGCTCATCTGCTGCCGGTAGAAGCCCCAGGCGTCCATGAGCAGGGCGCACTGCGCGTGCGCGACGTGCTTGACCAGGTAGAGGTCGGTGGCCGCGCTGAACTTCGCGTTCGAGACCGTGTTGTCCATCAGGGCATTGGGGTCCGACCCGAAGGTCATGATCTCGATGATCGAGTCCAGGCGGAAGTCCTCGACCAGGATGCTGAGAAGCTCGCCGTCGTCCATCCGGCCCGCCGCGTGCTCGGCGTGCGCGTGCGCGACCACGGCGTCCCGCTCGGCCAGCGCGGCGGCCTGGTCCCGGGCCAGGAAGGCGCACAGGGCCGCGAGGATCCGGTTGTAGGCCGCCTTGTTCGGCCGTCCGGCCTGCTCCAGCAGTTCCGCCGCGTGCAGCCGCATGATCCGGCCCGAGCCGTGATCGCCCTCGCGCACCAGCACGTTCGACCGGTACTCGGCCAGCCGCGCCTGGTCCGCGAGCGAACGCGGCGTGCCGAGGGCCGCGACCCTGGCCCACGCGCCGTCGGAGTGCGGATGGTCCATGAAGTCCAGCACGCGCGCCTCGGCCAGCAGCGCGTCCTGCGCCGACCAGCCCTTCGGCAGGTCCTCCAGGTTCGGCGAGGCGGCCCAGGGGCTCGGCACCGGAGGGAGCACCGAGTCCCAGAACGCGTCGGCGTCCTCTTCCTCCGGCAGGTCGATCTTCTCGAGCACCTGCTCCCGGAAGTTCTCCAGCTGCCGCGACCGCTCGTCGCGCTCGGCGGAGTCCGGCGCCGCCGCGACGTGCGCGGCGAGTCCCGCCGCCAGCCGCGCGGCCAGCTGGTCGGCGGTGATCTCGCTTCGGTCGGCCAATGTGATCGGCAGCGCGCCGTGCCCGCGCGCAGCGAGCAGGCGCAGGGTCTGCAGGACACGGCCCTGATACCAGAACACGTCGTCGTCCAGCGGCGCGTCGAGCACCTCGACGTGGTCGTGCAGGATCCGCAGGAAGCCGACCACGTCCCGCGTCCGGTGCGCGAAGATCATGTGCAGGTCCAGCGCACGCCACTCGCGCGCGGCCCGGCGGATCAGCGGATAGCCGAGCCGGTGGCAGCCGCGGGCTTCGGCGTATCGGCCGAGTCGGGAGGCCAGGTGTGTCAGCTCGCTGTACGCCTCGGCCCGGTGATCGTCCGCGCAACGTTCGTCCGCCAGCTCCAGCACCGACCGCCACAGCTCGGCGGCGCGCTCCAGGTTCCCGCCCGCGCCCTGGTACCACTGCGCGCCGAGAATCGGGCCGTTCGCGTCGCAGCGCGCGCCGTAGTCCCCGGGCTCGTCGATCAGCAGCTCGATCTGCTCGGTCGCCCGCTCGTTCTCGCCGCGCCGCCGGTGGTACCGGAACCGGGTCCGGTGGAGCGCGCGCAGACTGTAGTCGTACTTCCGGTAGAACGCCTCCATCACGTTGAACCGGATCTGGATCTCCCGGTCCGGCACGTCCGGGTCCGAGGCGAGCGCGTTGACCGTCGGCCCGAAGGTGGTGCGCAGGTTGAACCGCACGTACGGGTCGATGGCCTCCTCGTGCTCGAGGAACCGCTCCCAGGCCTTGTCGAAGTACTCGATCATCCGCGCCCGGTCGCCCACCTCCATGAAGTCGTCGGAGAGCCAAATCAGCACCTTGAGGTGGAACGAGGGGTCGCCCGCGCCCGCGGCCTCGGCCTCGAGCGCCAGGTGGCCCTCGATCCGCTTGGCGTCGTAGGGCAGCTCGTCGAGCTCCTCGAAGCGCGCCCGCAGCGCCTCCAGTCGGGTGGACATGGCCGCTACTCCGCCCCGTCGTGCGCGTCGAACTCGTCGATCTGCGTGGTCAGGTCCTTCACGAGGTCGGCGAAGCCCTCGTCGCCCGCCGCCTCCAGCTCTTCGACCAGGGTGCGCAGCCGCTCGGCGGCCGAGCGCGGCGAACCGTACCGCGCGGTCTCGAGCCGGCCGAGCAGCAGCGCCGCGTCGGCCAGCCGCCGGTAGAGGTTCCAGGGCCGCGAACCGTCCTGCGCCGCGCGGAACTCCACGCCGCGGCGCAGACCCTCGTACGCGGCCGTGGCGTCCTGCAGGGCCTCGCGCCGCCTGCCGCGGGCCAGCTCCGCGCGCTGCAGATGCGTCTCGGCCAGCTCGATCCGCAGCTCGCCGCGGTTCGGCTCCGGCTCCGCGTCCAGCCGCAGCACCAGCGCGGAACCCGCCAGGTCCATCAGCTCGATCGCGCGCGGCAGGTCGTCCTCGTGGATCAGCCACGCCGCCGAGCGCAGGCAGCGCGCGCGCATCCGGAGCCGGTCCGGGTCGCCCGCGGCGAGCTCGGCGGCGCGCACGAACGCGGCGTACGCGTGTTCGCCCATCTCGCAGTCGCGCAGCGTGTAGGCGGTGTTGACGGCGGTCTCGAAGCGGACCTCGTCGTCCTCCCAGGCGGCCGTGCGCCGGTTGAGCCGGTCGAGGACCGCGACGCCCTCGTCCTTCTCGCCGAGCTGCAGCAGGGCCCGCGCGAACTGCACGCTGTGCCCGGCCAGCGTCCTGCCCTGGTCGTGCGGATCCCAGTACCCGTCGTCGTCGAGCTCCGCGAACGAGCGCCGGTACAGGCTCACGGCCGGGCCGCGCCGCCCGATGAACGCCAGCGCGTCGGCGGCCTTGAGCCGGGCCGTGGCCGCCTCGGCGTTGCGGTCGTCGGCGGCGTACATCTCGGCCGACTCGAGGGCCGGCAGCACCGCCTCGGACTCCCGGCCGTCCAGCTCCCACAGCGCGTTCGCCAGGGTCAGCGCCGCCGCGCCGCGCAGCCGCACGTCCACGCAGTCCATCACCGCGGCCCTGGCGAGACGCACCGCCTCGGCGTGCTCGCCCTCGGCCCCGGCCAGCCGCGCCAGGTTCATCCCGGCCCGCGCCGCGTACCAGGGCGCCATCGCGGTCATCGAACGCTCGATCACCTGCGCCAGCGCCGAACCGACCTCGTCCAGCTCGCCGGCCTGGTAGAGGGTGTCGGTGAGCGCGTAGAGGTCCTCCATGCCCGGCACCTCAAGGTGCGCGGCGGCTGGCTCGGCGTACGCGGGCGGCGGCAGCGAGGGCTCGCGGATGGTGCTGCGCGTCGGCAGATCGAAGGGGGCCAGCGAGGGCTGGCGCAGTCGGCGGATCCGCAGCCGCGCGGCGTAGTGCGGCTCGCGCCCGGCCTCGGCCTCGGCGCGGGCGATCCGCGCGGCCAGCGAGTCCAGTTCGGCGTCCACGAAGCCGCGCAGCACGCCGACGGTCAGCTCCTCGCCGGTCGGCATGTGCGCGCCGGGGGAGGGTGGCATCGGCACCGGAAGCTGCGCCTGGCCGAGCGCGACGAGCCGGGCCAGCAGCACGCTCGCCCCGGTCAGGAACTCCGCCTGCGCGGCCAGGCCCGGCGCCGGCTCGGTGAGCCAGTCGGCGTGCTCGGCCAGCAGCTCAAGGCCCCGGTGCTCGTTGCCCGCGAGGGCGCAGAACTCCAGGTGCTCGCCGATCGCGGCGCGGAACCTGGGCTTGCGCCGGGAGATCCGGTAGCCGCGGCGGTGCGCGTGGATCGCGTCGTCGAGCCGGTCCCGGCGCAGCAGCACCAGCAGCGCGGACCCGAGCACGCCGTGCGGCTGGTGCTCGCAGACCAGGTCGCCGCCGAGCACCGGGGCCCAGATCTCCAGGGCCTGCCCGTCCCGGCGCAGCGCGGCGGCCTCGAGCCCCTCGGCGTGCCGCGCGCAGGCCGCGCAACCCGGGTCCCGGCCCAGCTCGCCGCCGAGCCAGCTCTCGAACACGGCCCTCGTCCCTCCCGCCTCGTCCCCGACGTCGCCCACCGATGTCAACCGCTGCCACAGCAGTCATACGGCGCTCCAAGCTACCGTACGGAAACCCACGTCCGGGCCTTGTGTCCACGGCGTGGCGAGCCGTCGTGGACGCAACTGGAAGGTGGCGGGCCGCGTCTAATAGAGTCGTAACGAAGGTAAACGGGACGTCGCCCCGGACGGCGACGCGGCAGGCGAGACGGACGAGGCGGTAAGGGACAGATGGCGGACGCACCGGTCGACGGACAGGACCCCGGGACCGAGGAGCGGCAGCCCGCCAACCCCCCGGCGCCGCGGGCCGCCGAAGCCGGGCACGGCTCCGCGGAGACCGAGCCCGACGAGGGCGCGCCCGGGCAGGTCGAGGAGACGGAGCCCGGGTCGGCGAAGGGCAGGTTCGGCACGTTCGACGTCTTCGCGGCGAGCAAGCCCGAGCCGATCCCGGTATCCGAGGCCCCCGACATCGAGGCCGAAGCCGAGGCCGAGGAGGAGGCGCGCGCCGTGGACCCCGGCGCCGTCACCACGTTCCTGAGCGGCGTGGCCGCGGCCAGGACCGCCGGAGCGGACGATGAGCCCGAGACCCTGGCGGACGAAGGCGAGGTCGAGGACGACGACGAGGCGCTGACCGAGCTGGTCGGGCTGCCCGTCGAGGACGAGCCCGAGACCCTGGTGGACGAGGACGAGGACGGGCCGATCGAGCCCGCGCCCCCGGCCACCGAGGTCGAGGAGACCACGCTGATACCGAAGGTCACGGACACGCGGCCGGCGGAGTCCACCACGGTGCTGCCGCCGGTCTCCGCCCCGACCCCCGGCTTGGCGCACCGGCCCTACACCTCGGGCCCCTCCGGCTACGGCGCCCGCTCCGCCCGCACCTGGGGTTCCGATCAGCCGGCCCCGCAGACGGGCCCGGCGGTCACGCCCGCCGGCGGCCTGCCCGACGCCCAGCCGACCCAGGTCCAGCCGCGGATCAGCGGCGAGGACGCGCAGCCCACCCGGGTGCAGCCCGCGGTCCCCGCCGGGGTCGCCGCGGCGGGCAACCCGCGCGCCTACCGGCCACCGGAGTTCCACAAGGCGGACCCGAACCGCTCCGAGCTGCCCGCGCCGCAGAACTTCCGGCTCGACCGGCGCGAGCTCGACGCCGCCGCGGACGAGGAGGGCGGGCGCAGATTCGGCCGCCGGGCGCTGCTGATCGGCGGCGCGGCAGCCGTGGCCGCGGCTGCCGGGCTCACCGTGTCCGGCCTCGTCAAGCTGCCCGGCACCACCCCGAGCGTGCCGACCGTCGGCTTCTCCCCGGCCGCCAACTCCGGCGCGTCCTCGGCCACCCAGACCGGCACCGCGTTCCTGACCGCCTGGCAGAACGGCGAGTTCGAGACCGCGGCGAACATCACCGACAACCCGGCCGAGGCGCTGGCCGCGCTCAAGTCCTACAAGGCGAACCTGGGCGTCGTCGGCATGGTGCTCAACCCGAACGCGGCCAACCGCGTCGGCTGGATGACCTACTCCGTCACCACCCAGGCCGGCTCGCCGATGGGGCAGTGGGAGTACCAGAGCGGCTTCGCCGCCTACTCCAAGCAGATCGACGGCTACACCCGCTGGTTCGTCCAGTGGAACCCGCAGATCCTCTACACCTCGCTCAAGGCCGGCTACCAGCTCAAGATCACCAGGACCCCGGCCTCGATCGAGGGCGTGGGGGACAAGAACGGCACGGTCATCGACACGACCGCGCACCCGAGCCTGGCCGGCGTGGTCGCCGGGCTCACCAAGAACGCGAAGGTCAGCGGCGGCACCGAGGGCCAGCAGATCATCATGGTCAACGCGAAGGGCACCCAGCTCGCTACCGTCGCCACGCTGACCCAGCCGATCAACAGCGGCATCGTGAAGACCACGCTCGACATGAGCGTGCAGTCGGCGGCCGAGGCGGCGGTGACGTTCAAGGGCAACAGTTCGATGGTGGCGATCGAGCCGTCCACCGGGCACATCCTGGCGATCGCGAACAACACCACCAAGTACTACGACGACAACGCCCTGCTGACGCGAGTCGCCCCCGGCTCTACGTTCAAAATCATCACCTCGACGGCGCTGCTGAGCAAGAACCTGGTGACGACGGACACGAGCGTCCCCTGTCCGACCAGCATCACCATCGAGAGCGTGGTCCTGAAAAACTCCGAGGGCGAGGGTGGCAACTACACGTACGCGGAGGACTTCGCCAGGTCCTGCAACAACGCGTTTTCCAGCTTCTACAGCAACCCCGGAATGACCGAGAACCTGCTCGCGGACACGGCGCAGACCTACTTCGGCCTGAATCAGAAGTGGGACATCGGCTTCGGCGAGTCCGTGCAGTACATGAACATCCCGGGCGGCCTCAGCGGCGCCGGCCTGGCCGAGTCGCTGGTCGGCCAGGGCGACGTCGTCGCCTGCCCGCTCGCCATGTGCTCGGTGGCCGCGACGGTGGCAAACGGCACCTTCAAGCAGCCGATCCTGGTGCCCACGCAGACGCAGATGACCGCCACGGCGCTGCCGGCCGCGGTGCAGTCCTCGCTGAAGACCATGATGGGTGAGGTGATCTCCGAGAGCTACGGCACGGCGGCGGGGGTCGGCTTCCCGAACGACGGCAACTTCTTCGCGAAGACCGGCACCGCCGAGGTCGGCAGCGGGCCCAGCCAGTACAACAACAGCTGGTTCGTCGTGTTCGACACCGCGCACGACATCGCCCTGTGCGCCCTCGGCATCGACGGCAGCTACGGCGCCACCACCGCCGCGCCCGAGTGCCTGCACGTGTTCCAGCACCTCGGCTACGCCTGATCCGCCGTCACGTACGCAACGGGCCCGCGCCGATCGGCGCGGGCCCGTTCGTCTGCTGATCCGCTTACGCCGAGGCGAACTCCTGCCGGGCCGTCCCCAGCCCGTCGATCTCGAGTTCCACCACGTCGCCCGCGCGCAGGTACGGCTTGTCCGCGCGACCCAGCGCCACGCCCGCCGGCGTGCCGGTGTTGATCACGTCGCCGGGCTCGAGCAGCATGTACTGGCTCAGATACCAGACCACGTACGCCACGTCGAAGATCAGGTTCCCGGTGTGGCCGTCCTGGCGCCGCTCGCCGTTGACCGAGAGCCGCAGCCCGAGCTTGCCCGGGTCGCCCACCTCGTCCGGGGTGACCAGCCAGGGACCGAGCGGGTTGAATGTCTCGCAGCTCTTGCCCAGGTCCCACTGGTTCGAGTACTCGATCTGGAACTCGCGCTCCGAGACGTCGTTGCTGATCGCGTACCCGGCTACGTGCTCCAGCGCCGCCTCGGGGCTCTCCAGGTAGCGCGCGGCCCGGCCGATCGCCACGGCGAGTTCGACCTCGTAGTCGGTCTTGGTCGAGCCGCGCGGGATCAGCACCGTGTCATGCGGGCCGACGACCGTGTACGGGGCCTTGAGGAAGACCACCGGACGCTCCGGGATCTTCGCCCCGGTCTCCTCGGCGTGGTCCCGGTAGTTCAGGCCGATGCACACGACCTTGCCGGGCCTGGCCACCGGCGCGCCGATCCGCAGGTCCTCGTTCGCCGGCAGCTCCGGCAGCGCCCCGGCCTCCAAGGCCGCGCGCACCCGGTCCACGCCGTCCCCGGCCAGGAAGGCCCCGTCCACGTCCGCGGTCAGTTCCGAGATGTCCAGCAGCCGGCCGTCGTCCGAGCGCACCGCGGGAATCTCCCGGCCCGGCGCTCCCACTCGCAGCAGTTTCATGCCGCGAGCCTAGGGCCGGGCCGCGGCGGCACGCAAGAAATCATCCGACCTCTGCCGGTTCCCGCTCGAGCAGCAGCATGCCGTCGTCCGCGTCGTAGTCGAACAGCTCGGCGTAGCGGCCCCAGTCGATCGCCGTGTCGAGCTGGCGGCGCGCCTCCTCGCCGGAGAAGCCGCGGCGCAGCAGGTCGAGGAAGAAGCCCTCGCGCAGGTCGCCGTCCGCGCTCGCGCGCAGCGCCTGCACGATCGCGCGCACCAGCGGCGCCCGCTTGGCCGCGAGCCGGGCGAAGATCTGCTTGCTGGTCAGGATGTCCGCCTGGACGTACTCGCGGCCCGCCTCGGTCAGCTCGATCCGCGGCCCCTTGACCTTGGCCAGGCGCAGCATCGTCACGGCGTCGACCAGCGGCAGCAGATCGTCGACCTCGAAGTTGAGGTCGTCGGCGATCTCCGCGAGACCGTCCTCGCCGCCGCGGGCCAGCAGGATCTCCAGCAGGCCGGCCATCCCGCCGACCGACACCGCGGGCAGCGGCACCTCGATCGGCGACTTCTGGGCCTTGCGCGGCTTGCCGCCGCCGTTCGTCGCGGCGGCCTCCTGCACTGCGGGGACCTGCTCCAGCTCCTCGTGCTCTTCCTCGACCTCGATCTCGGCCTCTTCGCGGCCGGTCAGGATGCCGTAGACCTGGTCGACCAGCGCCTCGAACTCGGGGCTGCGCCGATCACGAGGCCGCGGCTGGCTCACCGTCAGCTCGGCCTTGATCCGCCCCGGGTTCGAGGACAGGACCATGATCCGGTCGGCGAGCAGCACGGCCTCTTCGATGTTGTGCGTCACGATCAGCAGTGACTGCGTGGGCGATCCCGCGGTGGTGTCCTGCGAGTCCCACAGCCGGACGATCTCGTTACGCAGGTTCTCCGCCGTCAGCACGTCGAGCGCCGAGAACGGCTCGTCCATGAGCAGCGCGTCCGGCTCGAGGACCAGCGCCCGGGCGAAGCCGACGCGCTGGCGCATGCCGCCGGACAGCTCCTTGGGATACGCCGCCTCGAAGCCGTCGAGCCCGATGACGTCGATCGCCTTGAGCGCGCGCTCCCGTCGCTCCTTCTCCGACATGCCGCGCGCCTGCAGCCCGAGCTCCACGTTCTGCTGCACCGTGAGCCAGGGCAGCAGCGCGAAGCTCTGGAAGACCATCGCCACGCCCGGATTCGCGCCGTTGAGCTGGGTGCCCTTGTACGCGACCCGGCCCGTGGAGGGCGAGATCAGCCCGGCGATGCAGCGCAGCAGCGTGGACTTGCCGGAGCCCGACTTGCCGAGCAGCGCCACGATCTCGCCGGGGTAGAGCTCGAAGTCGATGCCGTCGAGCACCGGCAGCTCGCCGTCCGGGGTGGGGAAGGCCTTGGTGACCTTCTCCACCGTGATGATCGGAGTGCGGGCGGTCGCGTCTGCCATGTCCGAAGCCTCCCTCGTCGTCGTCACTGCGAGAACCTCCGCTCGGCCAGGTGGTACAGCCGTCTCCAGAAGAACCGGTTGACCAGGACCACGTACACCGACATCACGACCACACCGAGGACGACCTTGGCCGTGTCCCCGTTGCTCGAGGCCTCGGTGATGTACGAGCCCAGGCCGTCGGCGGCGATGTCCTTGTTGTTGTAGGTCACGAACTCGGCCACGATCGAGGCGTTCCACGCGCCGCCCGCGGCCGTGATCGCGCCGGTGATATAGGCCGGGAAGATCGCGGGCAGGATCAGCACTTTCCAGCGCAGCCAGCCGCGCACCCGCATCACCTGCATCGACTCGCGCAGGTCGTTGGGGACCGTCGAGGCGCCCGCGATCACGTTGAACAGGATGTACCACTGCGCGCCCATCAGCATCAGCACGACGCCGCCGTAGTCCAGACCGATCCCGAGCGCGATGAACGCCGCCATCAGGAAGGGGTACAGGAAGTTCGCCGGGAACGACGCGGCGACCTGCACGATCGGCTGCGCGAGCCGGGAGACGCGCGGGTTCATCCCGATCCACACGCCGACCGGCACCCAGACCGCGGTGCTGATGAGCAGCACGACGACCACCCGGGCGAAGGTGAGCGCCCCGTCGCCGAAGGCCGTGCCGAACTGGCCGAAGCCGACGTTCCTGTCGATGTAGGACAGCGCCTCCCAGACCCCGAAGATCACCCCGAGCACGACCACCGCGCCGAAGACCACGTCGCCGGTGCGCTGCTGGAGCGCCGGCTTGCGCAGCGGGTGCTCGGCCAGGCCGAAGGGGCGGGTGGCGGTGTCCATCGCGCGCCCGAGGGGCCGGGTCGGCCGGGCCATCCACTCGTTGATCTGCGAGCGCCGGATCATGTCGAGCACCAGGCTGCGCGGCTTGTCGACCGCCGCGGAGTCGCCCATCCGGAAGCGCTCGGCCCAGGCCACCATCGGCCGCCAGAACAGGAAGTTGACACCGACCACCATGATGATCATCGCGAGGATGGCCCAGCCGATGTCGCCGAGGTTGTCCTGCCTGGAGGCGGCGGCCACGTAGCTGCCCATGCCCGGCAGCACGTAGTTGTTGTGGCCGATGGTGATCGCCTCGGAGGCCGTGAGGAAGAACCAGGCGCCGCCGAAGGACATCATCCCGTTCCAGATCATCGGGATCATGCCGCTGGGCACGTCGAGCTTCCAGAACCGCTCCCACTTCGTCAGCCGCATCACCCGGGCCGCCTCGTCCAGTTCCCGCGGCTGGCTGACCAGCGAGGCGTGGAAGGCGAAGGTGATGTTCCAGGCCATCGCGGTGAAGATGGCGAAGATCGAGGCGCACTCGAGCCCGAGCGAGGAGCCCGGGAACAGGGCCACCAGCGTGCTCGCGATCACGGTGAGGAAGCCGAGGACCGGCACCGACTGCAGGATGTCCAGGATGGGCAGCAGGATCTTCTCGGCGCGCGGCAGCCGGGCGGCGGCGGTGGCGTAGACGAACGTGAACACGACCGAGAGCGCGAGCCCGATGAACATCCGCAGCAGGGAACGTACGGCGTAGTACGGGATCTCCGCCGGGTTGGTGGAGAGCGTCGCCGTCGCGGCCTGCGGATGGGAGGGGCTGCTCAGCGAGGGGATCAGTTCCAGCAGTCCGAACAGCAGCGCGAACAGGGCCAGCAGGACGAGGATGTCCGCCGGCCGTACGACCCTGAACCGCCAGGCGCCGTTGGTGGGGAACATCCGTGGTGCGGCCAAGTCTCCAACCCTCCTTCACGCGATCTTCGGTGCGTCCACGAGAGATATACCGGCAGCGTCGGCGGGTCGTCCAATCTCCGCACCGTTGCATTATGTATATCCGGTGAACATTTCGTTGTTTCGCGGTGCGAAGGTGAAGGAAGGGGGCAACGGGACGAGCTTACGCGCCGAGCAGCAGGCGCTTCGCGCCCGCGAACTCGTCGTCGGTCAGCGCGCCCTCGCGGTGCAGCGCGGAGAGCCGCTCGAGCGACGCGATGAGGCCGGAGGCGGGCTCGGGCACGGCGTCGGTGACGTCCGAGGTCCTGGCGGTGGCCACGGCTTCGGCGGCGGACGCGGCGGCGTCGGGGAACTCGAAGACGGCTTCTTCCACGCCGGACGGGTCGTATGAGACGGTCACCGGGTCGCCGACACGCGGCACGTTCAATCGGGAGACGAGTTGCTTGCGCTGGATCCGCCCCGGCGCCCCGTCCTCGCGCGTGTACTCCACCCCGAGCACCACCCGCGGGTCCTCGTTGATGGTGACGCCGGTATCGGTGATCGAAGCCACGACGCCGGGCACCCGCACCGCCCGCGCCACGAACTGCTCCAGTTCGGCCGCGCGCTTGGCGTTCCCACGGGCGCCGATCAGGCCGACCAGCACCAGCAGGACGGGGAAGCCGATCAGCGAGGGGCCGACGATGTACGCGACGGTTCCGTGGCCGTAGACGAGCACTTCGATTCCGCCCACGATCACCGTGAGGAACAGCCCGGCCCCCGTCGTCAGGATCCCGCCGACGACCACGATGACGGACGCGAGCATGATCATCGCGATGTGGGTGCCCGTGCCCGCCGGGCAAGCCTGCTCGCCCACGTCGCCGCAATTGCCGGTATGCACCAGCGAGTAGAGCGTCGGAACGAACAGAATCGGCGCCACAGCGCTAAGGACCAGGCCTATGACGTAGCGCCATGCTTTACCCACGCGCAGAAGCTAGCACGGCCGGTATGCATAACGCAGACCTCTTCATGTGCTGCGGGATCCGCCACGGTGAACCGTTAGGCTTTCCCGGTGCCGAGCAATATCGATGACCAGCTGCTACGGATCGAAGACCCCGCGGATCCCCGCCTGGCCGACTACGTGGGCCTGACGGATATGGAGCTGCGCAAGCGGACCGAGCCGGAACAGGGCCTGTTCATCGCGGAGGGCGAGAAGGTCATCCAGCGCGCGGTCGCGGCCGGCCACCCGATGCGTTCGATGCTGCTGTCGGACAAGTGGCTGCCGCTGATGACCCCGGTCCTCGAGGCGACCGGCGCCGTGGCCTACGTCGGCTCCCCGGCCCTGCTCGAGGAGGTGACCGGCTTTCACGTCCACCGCGGCGCCCTGGCGGCGATGGGCCGCAAACCGCTGCCCGACCCGGCCGCCGTGCTCGACGGGGCCAGGCGCATCGTCGTGCTCGAAGGCGTGAACAACCACACCAACGTCGGCGCCATCTTCCGCGGCGCCGCGGCCCTCGGCATGGACGCCGTGCTGCTCGCCCCCGACTGTGCCGACCCGCTCTACCGCAGGTCGGTGCGCGTATCGATGGGCACGGTTTTCTCGATCCCGTGGACGAAGCTCGACCCCTGGCCGCAGTCCCTCGACCTGCTCGCCGCGCACGGCTACCGCCGCATCGCCCTCACCCCGGCGCCCGAGGCCGTGGACCTGCGGGAACTGCGCCTGGCGAAGGACGAGAAGGCGGCGCTGTTCCTCGGCTCGGAGGGCGACGGGCTCAGCGCCAGGGCGTTCGCCGCGTGCGATCTCAAGGTGCGTATCCCGATGGCGGCCGGAGTCGACTCGCTCAACGTCGCCGCGGCGGCGGCCGTGGCCTGCTACGCGCTGGCCGAGTAGCCCGCGCGCTCTTCCATTCCTCCATTCGTCCGACTGCGGGTGCGCCCTGCGTCCTGGCCGGGTGACAGTGGGCTCATGCGGAGTCGGCGGCTCGTCCTGCGGATCGCCGCCGTGCTGCTCGTTCCCGTGCTGTGCGGCGCCGGCATCCTGATGTACCTGCACGAGCGGACCACGCAGAACGTCGGCACCGCTGTCGGAGACGCGTCGTCGCCCGACCGGATCGAGCTCTACGTCACCGCGCAGCAGGTCAACGCGGCACAGCAGCGTCTGCAGCTGCGGGTGGAGATCATCCCGCACGGCAAGCTCGCCGCCAACGGCCTCGACGTCCCCGCGAAATACCTCTCGCTCTACACCAGCTCCCCGACGCGCGCTCAGATCGACTTCCCGGCCGGGCGCCCGGCTCCCGCCCAGGACCTCGACCTGAGCATGTACGGCGGCACCGTCTCCGACTACCCCTTCGACGGATACGACGCGCAGGTCAGCTTCGCCGCCAGCATGGACGGCCAGGCCGTCCCGCTCTCGATGACCTTCGGCGACATCGACCCCTTCTTCCACATCGCCACCGTCGACGGCGGCTACCAGAAGGACGCCGTCGACCTCACCGTGCACGTCTCGCGCGCGCAGGGCAGCAAGTTCCTCGCGGGCTTCATGATGGTCGTGATGTGGGCACTCGCGCTCTCCGTGCTCGGCGGCGCGTGGATCCTCGTCTCGAAGCGCCGAGGGCTGGTCTGGCCGGCGCTCGGCTGGATGGCGGCGACGTTGTTCGCGCTGGCGGGTCTGCGCAACACCGCGCCCGGGGCTCCGCCGATCGGCTGCGTGCTGGATTACGCGGCGTTCTTCTGCGCCGAGCTGCTGACGGCGGTGGGGGTTGTGGCGGTGAGCGTGGCGGGCGTGATCACCGAGCGGAAGAGCTAGCGGCGCAGCCGGGCGAGGCTGATCGGCACGACGATCACCAGGAACACGACCATCAGCATGCTCAGTCCATGCCGCGTCGGCGGGGGCGGGGGTTGGAGCAGCATCGCGGCCGGGAGCCGCACGCGGGTGGGGTGCGCGACTGCGGCGGTTTGGTGTTGGGGTGTGGGCGGAGCTGACGATGCCGGAGACGCGGCGGGGCTCGGCGGCGTGAGGACGAACGTACGTCTGGGCGGTGCGAGAGCGACCGTGGGTGTGCGGCGGATAGGCGAGGTTCGTGGGGGATCGGAACGCGGCGCCGGGGGAGTGGGGGCGATCGTCTTAGGTGAGGACGGCGCGGTCGATACCGAGACGACGTGCGTCGGCGGCGGCGGATCCGGGGGCGTCGGCTCCACGGGCGCCGTCGTCGGCTGATCAGGTGTCGGGCAAGGACACGAACACGGACAGGGTGGCGGATCGCACTCGCCGAGCAGCGCGATGCAGAGCTCTGCCGACACGACAGGCTGCACATCAACATCGTCAGCCGTAGCGACAGCCGCGTTTCCGCAGATCAAGACGGCGCCCAAGCCGAAGACGAGCGCAGTGCGCCAGAGCCTCACCCGCCCGCCTGGCCTTGCCCGGTCAGGAACCGGCCCAGCGGCGTCGAGTCGGCGTGGATCAGGCCGTTGTAGAGCGTCTGCAGGTCCAGCACCAGCCAGAACGCCAGGCACACCAGCGCCGTCGAGATGACGAGACCGGAGAACGCGAGCGCGTCCGCGCGCAGGCCCAGCGCGAGCGGGGTGAGCACCGCGATGAGGCTGAGCGCGCCGAGCGCGATGATCAGGATCGGCGGGATGCCCTGGCTCCCGACGGCGAGCCGGTCCACGCGCGCCTGCTGCAGCGACTCGTACTCGCCGATCGCCTGGTCCTCGATCGTGCCGAGCTGCACGTCCGGGTCCACGGTGTGGGTGACGGCGTTCTGGCCGCTGCTCAGCGCCTTCGTCACGACGTCCGAGCCGTACGCGTTCGGCGGCGGCCATTCCTCGTGCAGCACGCCCTGCGCGTACTCGACCGTCGATGCGCGCACGATCGCGGCCTCGGCCGTCGGCATCCGCGAGGCCGTCTGCACGAGGGCGGTCAGCGTGTACGCTTCGGTGCGCACATCCGCGTTGACCTCGTCCACGTTCTGCCACTGGACCACGACGACCAGCGCGAGCAGCACCATGTACAGCGTCGAGATGAATGTATTGACGTAGTCGAGCGCCGGCGCGTCCTTGCGCTCGGGCTTGTGCCCCTTGCGCGCGCGATCGGTGATCACGAGGGCGGCGCTCGAGGCCAGCACCAGGCAAATCAGTACCGGCAGGCCCACCGCGCAGTTCCCTTCGACCTTGATGAATCGTCAATCAGGTCGGTGGATGCCCCGCGGTGGGCGGCGGAATCGGCCTGTTCGGGTGACGTCGCGTCAGACGGCGCGTCGGGCTCACCCGTACGGCTCAGTGCAGTGGTCGGTCAGGCCGCGACGGCGGCCAGCCGCTCGGCCCGCAGCTTGTCGTGCCAGACGTCGTCGGCCTTCGTCGGCGCCGGGTTGCCGTCCACCCAGCCGAGCAGCAGGTCCGCGAGCGCCGGGTTGCGCGCCAGCACCGGGCCGTGCAGATAGGTGCCGACGATCCGGCCCGCGTACGCGCCGTCCACGCCGGTCCCCGCGCCGTTTCCGTTGCCGGTGCGGACCGTGGCCAGCGGCTTCGCGCCGGAGCCGACGGCGGTCGTGCCCATGTGGTTCTCGAAGCCGGTCAGCCTCGGCAGCGGCTTGCCGCCCACCGTCAGCCCGGCGTCGGCCTCGGAGACGACCTCGCCGACGCAGCGCACCGTGCCACGGCTCGAGGTCACGTCCAGCAGGCCGAGGCCCGGCAGCGTGCCCTGCTCCTCGTCGTAGAACGAGTGCCCCAGCAGCTGGAAGCCCGCGCACACCGACAGCACCGCCGCGCCGCCCTCGACCGCGCGCTGCAGGCCGTCGTCCTTGCGCAGCCGCTCGGCGGCGAGCCGCTGCGGACGGTCCTCGCCGCCCCCGATCAGGTACACGTCGCCCTGCACCGGCAGCGGCTGGTCGCTGCGCACGTTGACCTGCTCGACCTCGTGGCCGCGCAGCCGGGCCCGATACGACATGATCAGGGCGTTGCCCTGGTCCCCGTAGGTGGAGAGCAGGTCCGGGTAGATCCAGACGATGCGCAGCGCGCTCGGTCCCTGTCCGGCCATGTCTGTCAGGCCCCGACTTTCTGTCGCAGTTGCTGGAACGCGGTGTAGTTCGCGATGACGTCGATCGGCCCGGCCGGGGCCTTGTCCACCGCGGCCTCCACGTCGTCGAAGACCTCGAAGTCCACGCCCGCGACCTGCAGCCGCACGGCCAGGTCGAGCCGCCGCCGGCCGATCACCAGCACGCGGTGCCCGACGAGCCGGGTGTAGTCCACGTCCCACAGCCACGAGGTGTCCGTGCCGTCGGCCGACAGGGCGTTGACGGACAGCAGGACCGGGCCCTCCGGCGCGGCGCCGGAGGAGGGCGCGACCAGGTCGAAGGTCTCCAGCCAGCCCGCCGGGTTCTTCGCCAGCAGCAGCCGCAGTGTCCTGCCTCGGTACGTCACCGTGTCATAGCGCCCGGCCACGGCCGCCACGTGCTCCATGCGCCCTATCGCCACGCCCGGCTCGACGCCGAAGACCGCGGCCGTCGCCGCCGCGCTCACCGCGTTCGCCCGGTTCGCACGACCGGGAAGCTTCAGCCCGGTCAGGCCCACCCGGGCGCCGTCCGGGGCGACGAGCTCGGCGCCGTCCAGCGACCACTGCGGGGTCGGGCGGCGCAGCTCGCAGGTCCCGCAGCTCCAGTCGTCCGCCTCCAGGTGCAGCACGCCGCCGCACTGGGGGCACGACCAGGCGTCGTCCTTCCAGCTCTGCCCGACGGCCACCCACACGACGTCGCGCACCCGGCCCGCGGCCCACACGATCAGCGGGTCGTCCGCGTTCGCGATCACCGTCGCGTCCGTGTCGGCCAGACCGTCGCGCCACTTCTGCGCCATCATCCGGGTCTCGGCGGCCCGGTCCAGCTGGTCGCGGGAGAGGTTGAGCAGCGCGATCGCCCGCGGCTTGACCTGCTCGGCCACGCCCGGCAGGTATTTTTCGTCCACCTCGATGACGGCGTACTCGGCGGCCCGGTCCTCGGCCATCGCCGCGGTGATCCCGGCCGGCATGTTCGCGCCCAGCGCGTTCGAGGCCACCGGGCCCTTGGCCCGCAGCGCCTCGGAGACCAGCCGGGTCGTGGTGGTCTTGCCGTTGGTCGCCGACACCAGCACGCACGCGCGCCCGGCCGTCAGCCGCCGCAGCAGCTCGGGGTCCAGCCGCAGCGCCACCCGGCCGCCCACCACCGCGCCCGAGCCACGGCCCGCCGCCCGCGACACCGCGCCGGTCAGCTTCCCGGCCACGACCGCCACCTTGGCCCGCGCGGGCAGCTGCGCGGGTGCTGCGCACCTGTTCGCTTCGCTCACGGACAACCTGAACCCCTTAACTCACTCAGTATCGCTCACGAAAACCGGAGTCGGTGAGCTAGATCGTACTGGGTGCCCGGTACGCGCAGCGCCATCGTGTCCGATGTTCGTGAGCGCAGCGAACAGGCCCGCAGGGCCTCAGAACAACGCCAGGTCCGCGCAGGTGCGGGTCGTGCGCCGCCGGTCCGACTCCGACTCCTCCGGCACGTCGATCTCCACCGGCTCGTTGAGGTCGAACAGGTCCACGGTCACCGTGTGGTCGTCCATCGGGTTGTCCGCCGGAGTCCAGTGCGGCAGCTCGAGCCGTAGCCGCTCGATCCGCGGCCCGGTCGGTTCGTCCGCCTCGTCGTCCCAGCCGGACTGCTCCACCAGCGCGCTGACCTGCAGCACGATCGCCCCGTGGTCGCGCAGCTGGCGGGCCAGGCGGGCCACCCTGCCGTCCGGGTCGGTCGGCTTGGGCTTGACCGAGACGGTCACCGGCACCAGCTTGCGCTCGCCGACCTCCTCCGGCTTGCCGACCGAGATCTGCCCGGCCGCGCGCACCGCCGCGGCGAGCACCCCGGGGATCGCGTACGCGTGGATCCCGCAGGCGTCGGTCTCCGCGGCGTACTCCCAGTTCGGCTCCGCCTTGTCGTCCTCGACCACCGGCGCGCGGAACGCGGTCGAGCCGCGCCGGATGTACTCGTACGTCGCCTTGCCGCGGATCACCGTCGCCCTCGACTCGCGCGCCCCGAAGTCCACCGTGCCCTCGACGAGCACCGAGCCGGACGCGTGCCGGCACTTCCAGGTCGCCGAGGTCGATGCGGTGGCCAGGGAGTCGAGCAGTTCGGCGATCTCCGTGGCGGTCACCAGCGCGCCCTCGCGCCCGGAGTCGGTCTTGCGTCCCGGCATCAGCCTTCTCAGCACCATGGCGGCAAAGGTTACCGGTCCGGGCTTAACGTACGGAAGATGCCTGGGACGATCTTCAGGCACGTCTCATCGTGTCCGGAGGTGTCCGGCACCGGTCGCGGCGTTTAACCATCGGGGCCGCGCCCTGAGATGATGTCCTGGTGAACCTCTTCGACCACCTGCCCGACACGACCGACCCGGACTCGCTCTACGCCGCCTTCGAGGCCTGGGTCACCGGTCGGGGCATCGGCCTGTACCCGGCGCAGCAGGAGGCGTTGATCGAGCTCACGACCGGGAGCAACGTCATCCTGGCCACGCCCACCGGCTCGGGCAAGTCGTTGGTCGCGGCGGGTGCGGTGTTCGCCAACTTCGCCCGCGGCGAGCGGTCCTTCTACACCGCGCCGATCAAGGCCCTGGTGTCGGAGAAGTTCTTCGACCTCTGCGACGCCTTCGGCTCCGCGCACGTCGGCATGATGACCGGCGACGCGTCGGTCAACCCGGGTGCGCCGATCATCTGCTGCACCGCCGAGGTGCTGGCCAACATCGCGCTGCGGGACGGCGAGCAGGCCGAGGCCCAGCTCGTGGTGATGGACGAGTTCCACTTCTACGCCGACCCGGACCGCGGCTGGGCCTGGCAGATCCCGCTGCTCGAACTCCCGCAGACGCAGTTCCTGCTGATGTCCGCGACCCTCGGCGACGTCGAGCGCTTCGAGGCGGACCTCAAGCGCCGGACCGGCCGCGAGACGGTGACCGTGCGTTCGGCCGAGCGCCCGGTGCCGCTGTCCTACTCGTACCGGATGACGCCGCTGCACGAGACCGTGCAGGAACTGCTCGAGGGCGGCCAGGCGCCGATCTACATCGTGCACTTCACCCAGGCCGCCGCGATCGAGCGCGCCCAGTCGCTGATGAGCCTGAACGTCTGCTCGCGCGCCGAGAAGGACGCGATCGCCGAGCTGCTCGGCGGCTTCCGCTTCACCACCCGCTTCGGCCGCACCCTGTCCCGGTTCATCCGGCACGGCATCGGCGTGCACCACGCGGGCATGCTGCCGAAGTACCGCCGCCTGGTCGAGCGGCTGGCCCAGGCGGGCCTGCTCAAGGTCATCTGCGGCACGGACACGCTCGGCGTCGGAGTCAACGTGCCGATCCGCACAGTCCTGTTCACCGCACTGTCCAAATACGACGGCCGCCGCTCTCGGCTGCTGCGCGCCCGCGAGTTCCACCAGATCGCCGGTCGCGCGGGCCGCGCCGGCTTCGACACCATCGGCTATGTGGCCGCGCAGGCCCCCGAGCACGTCGTCGAGAACGAGCGTGCGCTGGCGAAGATCGGCGACGACCCGAAGCGGCGGCGCGGCTACACCCGGAAGAAGCCGCCGGAGGGCTTCGTCAACTGGAGCGACCAGACCTTCGAGAAGCTGATCGAGGCCGAGCCCGAGCCGCTGGTCTCCCGCTTCCAGGTGACGCACGCGATGCTGCTGGCGGTCATCGCCCGGCCCGGCAACGCCTTCGAGGCGATGCGCAAGCTGCTGACGGACAATCACGAGCCGCGCCCCGCCCAGCGCAAGCACATCCACCGCGCCATCGCGATCTACCGCTCGCTGTTGGACGCAGGAGTGGTCGAGCGCCTAGACACACCAGACGAGACCGGCCGCATCGTCCGCCTCACCGTCGACCTCCAGCAGGACTTCGCCATGAACCAGGCGCTGTCCACCTTCGCCCTCGCCGCCTTCGAGCTGCTCGACCCGGAGTCCCCGGCCTACGCCCTCGATCTGCTCTCCATCATCGAATCCATCCTCGACGACCCGCGCCAGATCCTGGTCGCCCAGGAGAAGAAGGCGCGCGGCGAGGCCATCGCGGAGATGAAGGCCTCGGGCATCGAGTACGAGGAGCGGATGGAGCGGGTCGCCGACATCGCGTACCCGAAGCCGCTCGAGGAGATGCTCGGCCACGCCTACGACACCTACCGCCGCGCGCACCCGTGGATCGGCGACCATCCGGTGAGCCCGAAGTCGGTCGTGCGCGAGATGTTCGAGCAGGCGATGACCTTCTCGGACTACATCTCCGTCTACGACCTGGCCCGCGTCGAGGGCATCGTGCTGAGGTATCTGGCCGACGCCTTCCGCACGCTCAGCCACACCATCCCCGAGTCGGTCAAGCGCGACGACCTGGTGGACCTGATCGAGTGGCTCGGCGAGACGGTCCGTCAGATCGACTCCAGCCTCGTCGACGAGTGGGAGGCGCTGCGCAACCCCGAGGCGCACGCCGCCGCCCAGGCCCTGCTGGACGATTCCCCGCCCCCGGTCACCGGCAACCGCCGAGCCTTCCGCGTCCTGGTCCGCAACGCCCTGTTCCGCCGGGTGGAACTGGCCGCCCGCGACGACGTGGACGGCCTGGTGGCCCTGGACGCCGAGGACGCGGAGGGCCTGGCGCACACCGAGGAGTGGACCGGACCCTGGGAGTACGACGACTGGGACGAGGCCCTCGGCGACTACTTCGACGAGCACGAGGAACTCGGCACAGGACCGGACGCCCGCGGCCCGAAGCTCCTGGTCCTCGACGAGGGCCCCGAGACCTGGAAGGTCCGCCAGATCCTCGACGACCCCGCCGGCAACCACGACTGGCAACTGCGCGCCGAGGTCGACCTGGCGGCTTCGGACGCCGCGGGCCGGGCCATCCTGCGCGTCCTGGAGTTCGACCGCTTCGACGGCTGAGCCGAGGCCGTCGCGCGCAGCGATCTGGTGCGCGCGACGACGGCTGGTCAGAAGTCTGAGGTCTCGATCGTCACCGGAGTCTCCAGCGGCAGCGTGATCGGCTTGCCGAAGGGTGTCTCATATCGCTCGGTGTACTGCCCGCCCGCAGGCTCCGCGTGCACGATGCACACGCTACGCTTGCGATCGACGATGAGGTAGATCGGTGTGCCGGCCCGCGCGTAGCCCGCGCCCTTCGCGTAATCGCGGCGCTCCTGGTCCGGAGACGTGACCTCGATGGCGAGCAGGCACTGATCGCCGGGGAAAACCCACTCCGTTTCGGTGCGAATGAGCTCCCTCGGCCAAGCGGCGAGGTCTGGTTGGTAACGGTCGACCTCAGGCTCTTCGAGTGTGGTGTTCTCGTAGAGTCCGATCTCGCGCGGCAGAGCGGGCGCCACCGCCTCACGAATCTGCAGCAGAATGTCGGCGTGCATGCCGAACGGGGACGCGGCCACGTCGATTTTCCCCTCGATGATCTCGACCCGGTAACCCTCCGGGGGGTCGAGTTCGTCATGAAGGGCACGCACCACCGCTGAGAGCGGCTGCTCGATCGTCATAACAGCCATCGTCCCACCTCCTTCCAATGCCGGGAACCCGACGGATCCGTCCGGACCCGCCAAGATCAGCCTGACGGCTTTTCAGCTTCTCTGATGTGCTTTCTAGGAAGTTCACACGAACGGTCTAAAATCCAGCGCCTGACAACGAAGGAATACGTCAGGAAAATAGGCCAGACTGGGGACATGCTCGTCACCAACCACGTCCTGTCCGGTGCGGTCATCGGGGCCGAAGTGCGCAACCCGTGGATCGCCTTCCCGCTCGGCTTCGCCTCGCACTTCGTCCTGGACGCCTTCCCGCATTGGGGCAGGTGGGACACCCACGACCACTTCATGCGGGTGGCGGTGGCGGACGGGTTGACCGGGCTCGCGGCGATGGGGGCGGCGACAGCCGCGGCCAGGCCTGGGCAGCGGGCGTCGGTGCTGGCCGGGATGGCGGGGGCGGCGCTGCCCGACCTCAACAAACCCTCGAAGGTCTTCTTCGGCCGCTCGCCGTTCCCGAAGCGGCTCGACGCGTTCCACGGCCGGATCCAGGACGAGGCGCCGGACCGCTTCCGCAGTCACGAGCTCGTCGCCGGGGCCGCGTTCGCCGCCGGCTTCGCAGCTCTCGTGCTCGGCGCCGGCTACCGGCTCCGTCGCAGTACGGGCAGGTAGCCCCCGGTCCCGCGCCCCGCCGGTACGGCGGCGTGTGACTTTGCTCGCGCACACCGGTTGTGACCCGTACGCAACGGTCCGGAAACGGGAGCCGGTTTGACTGGACCGGACCCGGGCACGGACCGCTCGGCGGGGGCGTACGGAGAGGACGTGAGCGAGCTTGCGAGCGAACCATCAGGCGCAGCGCTTTCGCGAACATGTGTCGGGTACCAGTGGACTGTCCGCGAAAGCGAGCTTGCGAGCGAACCATCGGATACAGCGCGGAGCCGAACGCATGCCGAATGTGGGCAGCGTTGGCGGGGTGGCGTGAGCATGCTGCTCAGACTGCGGCTGTGGGTGGCCGACCGGCCGGGTGCGCTCGGCCAGGTCACCAGGGAACTCGGCGCGTGCGGAGCGGACATCGTCCAGGTCAACGTGCTCAGCCGGGAGCAGGGGCGCGCGCTCGACGAGATCACCGTCTTCCTGCCCGAGGAGGAGCGCCGTCCCTCGCTCGAGACCGCGCTGCGCGGGATGAGCAGCGTCACGCTCGAGGGCATGCGCGCCTCGGGCGAGGTGCCCGGCGCGTTCCCCGACCTCGACCTGCTCGGCAGGATCGCCGCCGACCCGCGCGCCTCGCTGAACCTGCTCGCCGACTCGCTGCCGCGGATCCTCGGCGCCGACTGGGCCCTGGTCTTCACCCCCGAGCCGGGCGGCGGGATCCTCGCCCGCAGCTGGGACGCGCCGACCGAGGCCGTGCTGCCCGACCTGCCGCCCCGCGCCAGCGCCGTCACGATCGGCTCGGCCCACTACGCCACCGCCCCGGTCGGCTCAAGCGGCGTACGCGCGCTGGTCTGCCGCCTCGGCGACCCGAACTTCCACCGCTTCGAGGTGCTGCGGCTTACCCGGCTGGCCGAGGTCACCGCGGCCGTCGCCGGCGCGCGCCTGATGCCGAGGGCCCGCGCCTGACGCCATGAGTCGGCGCCTGACGCCGCGTCCACCGCGTCACCCGCGTCGATCCGGACGAACCGAACCGGCGTGGCGGACGGGGCGCACCACGCGCCCGCAGGCGGCCTACGGTGGACTGACCGGATCTTGGCCGGAAGAATGCCTCCAATGGACCGACCTCGGCACGATCACTCCCGCGGATCCGTGCGCGCCCGGGCCGTGATCCGCACCCGGCTCGGCTCCCCTGACCCCTTCGACCTGCTCGCGCTCGGACTGCTGGCGGCCGGGCTGCTCTGCTGGGCCACCGGCGCGCTGCCCTCGGGCGACGCCACCGCGGTCGTCGACCGGATCCGGCCGATCCTGATGTTCCTGTTCAGCGTCGTCATCCTGGCCGAGCTGACCAGCCGGGCGCAGACCTTCGACGTGCTCGCCACCCGGCTCGCGATCCTCGCCCGGGGCCGCTTCGTGCTGCTGTTCCTGCTCTGCGTGCTGCTCGCGGTGCTGGTCACGGTCGGCCTCAACCTGGACACGACCGCCGTCCTGCTCACCCCGATCATGCTGGCGCTCGCCGCGCGGGCCGGGATCCCGCCGCTGCCGCTGGCCGTGACGACCGCCTTCCTGGCGAACACGGCCAGCCTGCTGCTGCCGGTCGGCAACCTGACGAACCTGCTCGCCGCCGGACGCGTCGCGCTGGCGCCGGCCGCCTTCGCCGCGCGGATGGCCGCGCCGGAGGCCGTCACCGTCGCGGCGACGATGGCGGTGCTCTGGATCTTCTTCTGGCGGCGCGGGCGACGCGGCGGCGCCGGCCGCTACACCCCGCCCGAGCCGTTCCGGCCCGAGGACCCGGCGCTGTGCGTGATCGCCGGGGTCGCCTGCGCGCTGTTCGTCATCGCGATCGTCGCCGGGGCGCCGCTCGAACTGGCCTCGGCCGCCGCGGCCGGGGTCACGGTCCTCGCGTTCCTCGCCCGACAGCGTGCGGAACTGCGCTGGTCGCTGCTGCCCTGGCGGCTGCTGGCCAACGTCCTCGGCATGTTCCTGCTCATCCAGACGCTCAGCGTGCACGGGCTCGACACGCTCGTCCACCACCTGATCGGCAGCTCCAACGGCCTCGTCGGCCAGCTGCGCGCGGCGGGTACGGGCCTCGGCCTGGCCAACGCCGTCAACAACCTTCCGGCGTACCTTGCCGGCGAGGCCGCTGTGCCGCTCGCAAACCACACCCAGCTGCTCGCGCTGCTGATCGGCACGAACGCCGGGCCGCTGATCACGCCCTGGGGCTCGCTCGCCATGCTGCTCTGGTTCGAACGCTGCTCGGCCGCCGGACTGGCCGTCTCCAAGTCCCGCATCGCCGTCGCCGGGACCGTCCTCGCGCTGCTGGCCGTCGGCGGCGCCACCGTCGCCCTCGCGATCAGCTGAACCGACCAGTCCACGATCCGATTTCCCGATCGCCTGCTGAAGCAATGCCCCGAGGATCATTCGACTGGGCCCGGCGGGTGAGGGCCCGTGACCCCGCAGCACGTCAGAGGGTTGGGTTCCGGGGGCCGCCGCACCCGCTGCGGCGCCCCGCCCGGAATAACCAAGGACGGAGATCCCCTTGCGCAAGCTCGTATTCGCCACCGCCGCGGCCGCCGTAGGCCTCGGCCTGCCGATCGCCACGGCCGGCGCCGCCGCCGCGGACGACGACCAGCCGCTGGTCACGGTCGCCAACGGCGCCTGCGTCGCGCCCTGGCTCTGGCAGCTGCCGGCCGTGACCGTGGTCACCGGCCCAGAGAGCTACGCCAACTGCGACGGCCCGGCGATCCCGCACGAGCACGGCGCGCTGGCCGGCGTGCTCGACGACAGCTGCATCCTCCCGTGGGACTGGGAGGGCCCGCTGGACATCGGTGACGCGGTGCTGCACCCGATGGCGGTCGGCCACTACGCCGCCTGCGACCACATCGCGCTGCCGCCGGGCGGCGTGCACCTGCCCGAGCAGTCCGCCGGCTCGGACGACGGCATCGGCGACCTGGACCTGGTCAACTAGCCGACCAGCAGTA
>Ga0302314_10001634_pt1 | contig 41854 bp, 33 predicted proteins | sample III_Palsa_N2_3_FD_200533 | JGI IMG/M metagenome (GOLD analysis project Ga0302314, IMG submission 200533) | Peat permafrost microbial communities from Stordalen Mire near Abisko, Sweden - III_Palsa_N2_3 | ecosystem: Environmental > Terrestrial > Soil > Palsa > Peat permafrost | place: Sweden... | reverse complement strand
ACCCCCACAGGGCTGGTGCCGCGGCGTTGACCTAAAAGCGCCTGCTGATGTAACCCACCAGACTGTCGATTTTGTAGAAGCTGTCGGGGCGCTCGCCCACGACGTCGGTGGCCAGCACGTGATTGCGGGCGATATTCTGCGCGTGACGGAACTCCAATCCCAAGTCCCACTTGGGAAGAATGTTGCGCCACTGCGCGCCCACGCCTGCATACAGGCCATACGCAGGCGTCGCGAGGTTGTAGCGGTCCGCGCCGGCAAACAGGCTAAGGGCGAACACGTCTCCAAAGCGATGCCGATAATCGACGGGCCGAATGCCGATCAGGGAATGTCCGTCGACCTCGTCCAGTTCCACCCGTACACCCAAGTCATTGTTGAGCGACACGGCGCGGCGCGCACCGACCGCCACATGGGGCTCGAACAGAACACCCGTCGTCGTTACGGGTATGCCCTTTTCGAGATCGGTGCGCACCCGGAATGCCCCGGCTCCGGCATCGACGAACACCTCGTTGCCGTCCATGTCCTCGTCTGGGGCCTTGGCCGGCTCATCGTCCTCGTCATCGCTCGGTACATCGCGGATATGACTATTATCGCCGCCGTAGCGAACGAACGCCGCCAGCCGGGTAAACGACTGACCGAACACATCACGTCCGGCCGACACCTCGCCGCCCACCGTGAGATCGTTCCAGGGGCGTGAGTAGCGCACGGTGGCCTCGATGAAGTGTTTATACGGATAGTCGCCGTACAACTGATTCACCAACGTTCTGACGGATTCCTCCAGATAACCGCCGAAGGGCGGCTCCCAGCCGAGGCGCAGCATTTGGCTGCGTGCGCCCACGCCATCGTTAAAGACCCGCTGGTCGGCGCCCCATTGGCCCGTGACCAGGTGATCATTGGTCATGCCGTCGAGGAACACCCCGTTGCTGGCGTACCAACCGTTTTGCCACTCGGAGACCTCGTAGGTCAGATCGAAGGTATGCCACAACTTGGGAAAATCGATTCCCAGGGTCGTTCCGGTTTCGCCTAGCAGGTAGCTGCCGCCGTCTAAGGTATTCTGGCCGGCGTATTGGGCGTAAACGGCAAACGGAGTGTTTCCCGGATAAATGAAGCGGGTGATGTACGACGCCTGTTGCTTTCCCAAGGTCTGATTGGTGCCGCCCGGTTTGAAAAAATCGCTTGCCAAAAAGTGCACGGAATCCGGCAGACCGCCCCCGCCGTATTGCAATTGCCGGTTGACGCCGAGCGACCAGCCGCTGACGGGCTCGATGGAAAACTGCGCACCGAACATCTTCGGGTTGCCGCTGCTTTCCGCGGTCGTGCCTTGCCCCTGATAAGCGATGCGATCCGTTCGCGCCATTTGCGCAAGAAAAATTTCGTATTGAAAGCCGAGCCGGGTAAGCGGCTCGTAATTCGACAGTGTAATGGAAGGCATGGTGGGCGCTTCCGTGCTGATCAACATGTTGCTGTCGGTGGCGGGCGAGAACCAGTGATCGCGGTAGCCCAGATCGATTTGGGCCCAGTTGAAGCCGAAACTCAACATCGAGCCGGTGGGGACAGTACGGCCTTCGTAGGATACGACGCCGGCGCTCGCCAAAAAGTAGTCCGAGGGTTGGACATAGGCCTGGGCCGACGCCTCCCAATGACTGTCGGAGGTCATGCCATGCTCATTGGGCAGCACGATGTTGGCGCCGCTCGACGCCGACCCCGTGATACTGGCATGGGTCACCGCGTAGTCGTGCGAATAGCGCTCCAGATATTTCCTAACTTTCGCGCATAGCACTTTGTCACGTTCGCAGGCCTTGGGCAGGGCGAGTTCCACCAGTGAGACCGCGAAAGGACGTTTGAGAATGGGCTCATCGGCGAGAATCAGCACGCGTTCGATCTGGCGCTCGGTCTCCGGCTCGAGATTCAAGGGAATGTAGGCGGTAACGCCGCCCGCCCTCACCACGCCGGGCGGAAGACCGGCGAGACCCACGATCAATGCAATGCCAAGCGCCTTGTTACGGGAGGACACGATATTCGATAACTCTTTGAGGATGCACGGTGGCGGCTCGAAAACCACATGATATCAGCTGAGGCCGGGGAAGCGCTCTGTCACACAGAGTGGCGTCGATACGACAGACCCATTAGTCTAGCGGTCGGTGGACGCTGAAAAGGTTAGTCGCTTGCATCCGGCGGGAAATGTCATTCAGTGCGAACGGTTGGGGCTGCGCGAACTGGGTTTGCAGGACGCCGAGTTCATTCTACGACTGCTGAACGAGCCGGGGTTCCTGAAGTTTATCGGCGACAAGGGGGTGCGGACCCTCGACGATGCACGGGAATATCTGGTGAGGGGACCGCTGGAGAGCTACCGCCGCCACGGTTTCGGCCTGTACCTGGTTTCACTGCGTCGGGATGGCACACCCATCGGCATATGCGGCCTGGTGAAGCGCGACACGTTGGTCGACCCCGATGTCGGCTTCGCCTTTCTCGAGGACCATTGGTCCAAGGGGTATGCTTCGGAAGCGGCGGCAGCGGTGCTCGTGTACGGCCGGAACACGCTGGGCATCGAGCGGATCGTCGCCATCACCGCCATCGACAACCGGGGTTCCATTGCCGTGCTCGAGAAAATCGGATTGATTCTGGAACGTCGAGTGCGGCTCGGGGATGACGCCAAGGAGTTGAATTTGTTCGGCCTGGCGCCGCGAAGCGTCGGCACATGAGAATACCCATCGCCTCGCTGTTGGGCTTCGGGCCGAGAGAGGTGTTCGTTGACGGCGGGGCGGCGCTGTTCGCCGCCGGTCTCGCGCTTCGCTGGTATGCAATCGTATATTTGGGCCGTTTTTTTACTGTGAATGTCGCGATCTCGAAAGACCACCGGTTGATCGATACCGGTCCGTATCGCTTCATTCGTCACCCGTCGTACACGGGCGCTATCATGGCGTTTGTCGGCTCGGGATTTTGTCTGCACAACTGGGCGTCGCTTGGTGCCGGCTATTTACTAAACACGAGGTTCTGATGCACCCCTTTCCCCACCACTACATCATCGGCGCCTCGGCTCGGCCCGTGGGAGATGTGCCCCTGTCCTGCGAAGGAATGCGCGTTATCGAGTCGGCGCCCCCCAAGGAATTCGACGGCCCCGGGAATCAATGGTCGCCCGAGGGCTTGCTGACGGCAGCGGTGGCCGATTGTCTCGTGCTGGGATTTCGGGCCATCGCCAGCGCCTCGAAATTTGCCTGGAGCAGCTTGGAGACTCGCACTCAGGGCACGCTCGACCGGGTCAATGGGAAAATGCTGTTCACGCGATTCGATACTCACGCCAAGCTGGTTGTCCCCGCAGGCACGGATGTGGAGCGAGCCAAAAAGCTGTTGGAGAAGGCGGAGTTCAATTGCCTCATCGCCAATTCGCTGAGCAGCGAGCGGCATTTGACGGTGGAAGTGGCGATCGGCTGAAGGAACTTTGGCACAGAGCCCGCTGAGTTACGGGCTTGCCCTGGGGCTTGGACGCCCCAGGGCAACATACCGACGGTAGTCTCTCAATCGTCCATCAAGAAGCTGCGCAGCTGTTCGCTGCGACTGGGGTGGCGCAGCTTCCGCAGGGCCTTGGCTTCTATCTGACGAATGCGTTCGCGGGTCACATCGAACTGCTTGCCGACTTCTTCCAGCGTGTGGTCGGTGTTCATGTCGATGCCAAAGCGCATGCGCAGCACCTTCGCTTCGCGCGGCGTCAACTGCGCCAGCACCGAATGCGTGGTTTCACGCAGCGACTCGGTCGTGGCTGAATCGATGGGCGAGGACACCGACGTGTCCTCGATGAAGTCGCCCAAGTGCGAATCTTCGTCATCGCCGATGGGCGTTTCCATCGAGATCGGTTCCTTGGCGATCTTCAGCACCTTGCGAACCTTGTCCTCGGGCATTTCCATGCGCACGGCCAGCTCTTCCGGCGTGGGCTCGCGGCCCATTTCCTGCAACATTTGGCGAGAAATGCGATTCAGCTTGTTGATGGTCTCGATCATGTGCACCGGAATACGGATGGTGCGCGCCTGGTCGGCGATGGAACGGGTAATGGCCTGCCGAATCCACCATGTCGCATAGGTCGAGAACTTATAGCCGCGGCGGTATTCGAATTTATCGACGGCCTTCATCAAGCCGATGTTGCCTTCCTGAATCAAATCCAGGAATTGCAGACCGCGATTCGTGTACTTCTTGGCGATGGAAATCACGAGACGCAGGTTGGCCTCGACCATTTCCTTCTTCGCGCGGCGCGCCTTGGCCTCGCCGATGGACACCTCGCGATTGATTTCCTTGATCTCACTGATGAGAACGTGGAAGAGACCCTCGAGGTCCTTCAGCTTATTCTGGCGACGCTCGACCTCATCCTTGAACTTCGCGAGCGGCGCCGAGTAGCGCTTTTTCGCTTTGATGTGCTTGTCCAGCCACTTCGTGCTGGTTTCGTTCTTGGGGAAGGTCGAGATGAAATCCTTGCGCGGCATGCCAGCCTGCTTGATGCATAGGAACATGATTTCCTTCTCGAGCAGGCGCACTTCGGTCACATGCTGGCGCAGATTGTCGATCAGCTGATCGAACATCTTGGGCGACAGCTTCAATTCCATCAGCTCGCTGCAGATCTTCTTGCGAATCTTCAGCGTCTTCGGGTCCTTGGAGCCGAGCTTGTCCAGCGAGCCCAAGAATTGGTGATGTACCTTGGCGATGGACAGGAAGCGCTTTGCAGCCTCTTCCGGATCCGGGCCGGTGTCGATGGCCTCTTCGTCCTCTTCAGCGTCGCTGTCATCGTCGTCGTTGGCGGCATCCTCGCGCTCGAGGGCCATCATCTTCGGATTCTGCGGCTGGGCGATTTCGTCCGGCGCATTCGGATCGACGAAGCCGACGATCACATCGACGAGACGCATTTGACCGGCCTTCACCGATTCGTAGTGCCGCAGCAACAGGTCATAGGTGCCGGGGTAGCTGCCGAGAGCGATCTTGACGGCCTCGAGGCCTTCTTCGATGCGTTTGGCAATGCGAATTTCGCCTTCGCGAGTCAGCAATTCCACTGTGCCCATTTCCCGCATGTACATGCGTACGGGATCGGTGGTACGGCCGAACTCGGCGTCGAGATTCGCCAGAGCCGCGGTGGCCTCTTCGACGGCTTCTTCGTCAGGAGCGGCAGTGGCGTCGGTCAGCAGCAAGGACTCGGCATCCGGCGCCTTTTCGTAGACCGGAATACCCATGTCGTTGATCATGTTGACGATGTCTTCGATCTGTTCCGGATCGACGATTTCGCTCGGCAAATGGTCGTTGACTTCAGCGTACGTGAGGTAGCCCTGCTCCTTGCCGCGCGCGATCAACAATTTGAGTTGCGATTGACGCTCGTCCGCAATTTGAGTCGCGGTGCCTGCTGGCGCTTTTTTGATCAAGGTGGACGCCCCGTGAAATAAGGAGGTTTAATGCTCAGCCGACAAGTATACGATTGTGGCCAATCTGTAGCCACAAATGCTTGTGGGGTCAGTTGGGAACCCTAGGGCGCCCTTTCGCTTGGAGAAGCAAGCTTAATTCGGCCTTTTCGTCGTAATTCAAGCCTAATTCCTCCGCTTTTCGCAGTAATTCATCCATTCTGCGGCCCGGGCCATACTCGTCAATTAGCTTTTCGACTGCCATTTGCAACTCTTTAGCCGCTCCGTGGGCTTCTGCGACCAGGGGCGCGGAAATCGCGAGTGCGCTCAACCGCCCGTATTCGGCGCGGTTGCGCCATCTTTCCAGCAACATGGCAGTACTGGGAGACTCCATGGCGGACGCGGTTTCCAGCAGTTCCCGCAGAACCGGTACGCCGGGCCGATCGAGGCCTGCGAGGGCCGTGGTGGCGATGCCGCGAGCCGCCCCCGGGTGGTGCAGCACCAGGGTTATGGCCTGAGTGAGCATATTGCCGCGGCCGGCTGAGGCGCGGCCGGCCGCGGCGCGACCGCCTCCACCGCCGGTTCGACTGTGCTGTCGGGACGATGGTTCCGCGCCGGTGCCCCCGGCACCGCTCTCCCGGCCGCCGGGCCTGCTGCGGGCAGCTCTGGCCGCATCCGCGGCGGCGAACGAGCTTTTGAGGACCGCCGCGGGCATGCTCACCCGGGCAGCAAGACGGTCCGCGAGAAGTTCCCTGTAAATGCCCTCGGGCAATCGAGCAAACAACGGTGCCGCCAAGGCTTTGAGCCGCGCCCGACCCTCGTCGTGGTTCAAGTCCACTTCGGAGCTCAAATGCTGCACCAGGTAATCGGATAGCGGCAGCGCGGTCTTCAGGCGCTCTTCGAAGCCCTCCGCCCCTTCCTCGGCCACGAGGGTGTCCGGGTCGTGCCCGTCGGGCAGGAACATGAATTTGAACTCGCGTCCGTCGAACGCCTGCTCCAGCGAGTTTTCCATTGCACGCTGCGCCGCCTGCCGCCCGGCGCGATCGCCGTCGAAACAGAACACCACCTCGCTGGTCATCTTGAAGATTTTGTTGAGATGCTCCTGAGTGGTGGCAGTGCCCAAGGTGGCGACCGCATAGCGAATACCGGCCTGATGCAGCCGCACCACGTCCATGTAGCCCTCCACGATCAGGAGACGCTTGAAGTCCGTGCGGGCCTGCCGCGCTTCATACAGGCCGTACAGTTCGCGGCCCTTATGAAACAGCGGGGTCTCGGGCGAGTTGAGGTATTTTGGTTCGCCCTGATCGATCACGCGCCCACCGAAGCCGATGACCCGCCCACGCGAGTCGCGAATGGGAAACATCAGACGGTCGCGGAAGCGATCGTAGTAGCCGGCGCCGCGCTCGTTGCCCGGCGCACGCTCGATAATCAAACCCACCTGCGACAAGCGACGCCGTTCTTCCTCGTGCGTGCCGAAGCGAGTGAGTAACGCCTCCCACGCATCGGGTGCATAGCCCAACGCGAAATCGGCGCTGGTCTTGGCATCGATGCCGCGGGTCTCGACATATTTCTGCGCGCGCGCATTGTCGGCCAGGGTCTGTTGAAAGAAACGGGCGGCTTTGCCCATCAGTTCATGCAAATCGGCGGTGCCGGGATCACGGGTGGCCTGGGCTTCGCGGGGCAGCTCGAGCCCGGCGCGCTGGGCGAGATCGGCGACCGCGTCGACGAAGTCCATCTTCTCGTACTGCATGAGAAATCCAATGACTGTGCCGTGCGCACCGCAGCCGAAGCAATGGTAGAACTGCTTGTCGGGACTCACCCAGAAAGAGGGCGATTTCTCGCTGTGGAAGGGGCAGCAGGCCTTGTATTCGCGGCCGCCCTTTTTGAGTTGTACACGGGCGCCAATGACCTCGACGATGTCGGAGCGCGCGACAAGTTCGTCGAGAAACGAGTCTGGAATGCGGCCGGCCATGGACCGGTTGCGATCAACCGCCGAGCTTGGCTTTGATCTTCGCGCCCACCGCGGCCATGTCGGCTCGGCCTTGGGCTTTGCCCTTGATGATGCCCATGACTTTGCCCATGTCCTTGATACTGGCGGCGGCGGTGGCCGTAATGGCCTCGGCGATCAGCGCGTCGAGTTCGGTATCGCTCAGCTGCGAGGGCAGATAGCCCTGCAGCAGAGTGATTTCGCCGGCTTCCTTGTCGACCAAATCAGGACGGTTGCCGGCCTGGAATTGCACCACGGATTCCTTGCGCTGCTTGATCATCTTCTCGAGCACGGAAAGCACTTGGGTATCATCGAGGGCGATGCGCTCATCCACCTCACGCTGCTTAATCGCGGAGGTGATCATACGAATGACGCCGAGGCGCTCCTTTTCACCGGAGCGCATCGCCGCCTTCATGTCATCTGTAATGCGCTCTTTGAGCGACATTGCGGGGTATTAGTAGGAGCGGGCCGGAGCGGCGGCCGGAGCTGACGGAGCGCCGCCTCCCGTTCCGCGCATGTTCTCGCGAGACAGACGCTTCAGGTGGCGCTTCACTGCCGCAGCCTTCTTGCGCTTACGTTCCTGGGTCGGTTTCTCGTAGAATTCACGGCGCCGAAGCTCGGTGAGGACGCCAGCCTTTTCACAGGCACGCTTGAAACGACGCAAAGCGGCGTCGAAATACTCGTTCTCGCGAACACGAACGCTGGGCATTCAAACCTCGATCTCAAAGCAAATAGCCGCCGGCATTCGGCGACAGGGGGGCGCATTCTAAGGTGCTCTCCCGGAAAAGGCAAAGCCTGTGCGCCTTGTTGCGTCTAATATCGCGCAAATCTGGGAGAAACGTCGATTTTTGGGGGCGGTAACGCACTCATGTTAGATCAAATTCCGAAGGTTTTATGCGAGTAATGGGCATTGAAAGTTCCTGCGACGAGACGGCGGTGGCGGTGTACGACACCGCCCAGGGACTGCTCTCGCACCGCCTATATAGTCAGGTGGCGATGCATCAAGCCTATGGAGGAGTGGTGCCGGAGCTCGCCTCCAGAGACCATATTCGCCGCCTGTTGCCCCTGGTTCGCGAGGCTCTGGCGGATGCGAAATCCGACCGCTCGTCCATCGACGCCGTCGCCTATACGGCGGGTCCCGGCCTCATCGGCGCCTTGTTGGTGGGAGCGGGTTTCGCGCAGGGCTTGGCCTATGCCTGGGATAAACCTGCAATCGGCGTCCACCACTTGGAGGGGCACCTCCTGGCTCCCCTTCTCGAGCGCAACCCGCCAGCCTTTCCCTTTCTGGCCCTGCTGGTCTCGGGAGGGCATACCCAGCTGGTCGACGTCGCGGGACTGGGGAATTACCGCATTTTGGGCGATACCTTGGACGATGCGGCGGGCGAGGCCTTCGACAAAACGGCCAAAATGCTCGGGCTGCCCTATCCCGGAGGTGCGGCACTCGCGCGCCTGGCCGAGTCCGGCCGCAGCGGCCAGTTCGTGTTTCCCCGGCCCATGCTCGACCGACCTGGTCTCACGTTCAGTTTCAGTGGCTTGAAGACCGCCGCCCTAGTAGCCTTGCGGGGCCGCGTTTTGGACGACCAAGGTCGGGCCGACGTCGCACGCGGTTTCCAGGAAGCGGTGGTGGATACGCTCGCGGAGAAATCCAGGCGGGCTTTGCTCGTTACCGGTCATCGGCGCCTGGTTGTCGCCGGCGGTGTGGGAGCGAATCGGAAACTGCGCGAGCGGCTTACAGCTATCGCGGCTGACAACGCAGCTGAGTTGTACTTTCCGCGGACAGAATTCTGCACGGACAACGGCGCCATGATCGCCCTCGCCGGCGCTCTGCGAGCGCAGGCGGCAGTGGCATCGGCGGTGGGCGCGGCGGGCGGGAATGCGGACGCGGCCGAGAGTGCGCTTCGCGATAGGTCGCCGCTTCGCGGCTTGGCACTCCGCGCGCGGGCACATTGGCCGCTGGAAGACGATAAATCGAGAGGTTCTTAGTTTCGATGGATAAGATTTTCATTCACGCGCTCAAGGCCGAAGCCATTATTGGCATATTCGATTGGGAGCGGCAGGTTAAGCAGACGGTGCTCATCGATGTGGAGTTGGGCGCCGATATTCGCAAGGCTGCGTTGACCGACGCCATCGCCGATACCTTGAATTACAAGGCGGTGGCGAAGCGCATCCTGGGCTTCATCGAAGCCTCGCAATTTCATCTGGTGGAGACGCTGGCCGAGCATATTGCCATGCTGGTTCTCGAGGATTTTGGCGTCTCGTGGGTGAGCATCAAGCTGAGCAAGCCCGGTGCGGTGCGCAATTCGCGCGACGTGGGCGTGGCCCTGGAACGCGATCGATCGCAGCTCGAGCAGTGGCGCGCGCATCGCGTCAAGCCTTAAGGTCGCCGCATGCCGAGTGAAGTTCTTCTCGATCAGCCGCTGACCTGGCGTCAAGTGGCGGCGGTGGCCGAGGGCGCGCCGCTGAATCTTTCCCATGCCGCACGCGGCCGCATCGACGCGGCGCGAGCACTGGTGGATTCGATTGTCGCCAAAGGCATTCGCGCCTACGGTATCAATACCGGTGTGGGCGCGCTCTGCGATGTCATCGTGGATTCATCCCAGCTGCGCCATTTGTCGCGCAACATCATCATGAGTCACGCGGTCGGCGTCGGACCCATGCTCGGACGTTGCGAGGTGCGCTCCATCATCGCCGCCGCGGTCAATAATTTCGCGCATGGGTACTCCGGGGTGCGCCTCGATGTTGTCGAGCGTCTCACGCAGCTGCTCGCGCAAGATTGCATTCCAGAAGTGCCCGCTGCGGGCTCCGTGGGCTATCTCACGCATATGGCGCACATCGCTCTGGTATTGCTCGGCGAAGGCCATGCACTCAAAGGCGGCAACCGCCAAACCGGCATGGAGGCTCTACGCGCACTGGGATTGCAGCCGGCCATCCTGGAAGCCAAGGAGGGACTCAGTCTCGTCAACGGCACTCCCTGCGTCACCGGGCTCGCCGCTCTCGCGCTGCTGCGTACCGAGCGTTTGTTGAACTGGGCCGATGTGATATCGGCCATGACCTTCGAGAACTTGCACGGTCAATTGTCGGCTTTCGATACCGAGGGATTGAGGCTGCGGGCCTCGTCCGCTTTGTCGGATGTCGGTGAACGGCTGCTGTCACTTCTCGAGGGCAGCGCCATTCTCGCCGCCAGTGCCGGAAAGCGTACCCAGGATCCGTTGAGTCTGCGCGCGATCCCGCAGGTGCACGGTGCGGTACGTGAGGTGTTCGCGCGTACTGCGGCGGCGGTGGATGCGGAGTTGGCCGCAGTGACCGACAACCCCATTGTCCTCGGCACCGAGGAGATGCCCCGGGCAATCTCCGAAGCCAATGCGGTCGGGGCGGCGATAGGTTTGAATGCCGATGCGCTGGGCGTTGCCGTGGCAGAGCTTGCGGCCATGTCGGAACGACGCATCGACCGTTTGGTGAATCCGCTGGTCAGCGGCCTGCCCGCCTTTCTCGCTTCTGATAGCGGCGCGGGCTCGGGCTTCATGATCGCGCAGTACACGGCGGCGTCGCTGGTGGCGGACAATCGGCGGCTGGCGGCGCCGGCCAGTCTCGATGGCGGCATCACCTCGGGTCTGCAGGAAGACCATCTTTGTCACGCCACCCCAGCGGCGCTCAAGCTGCTCAAGATTCTCGACAATGCCGAATATATTGTCGGTATCGAACTTCTGGCGGCGGTTCAGGCATACGATCTGCAAGGTGCTGCGCAGGCTCGCGCGCCGAACACCGATATCGTGTACCGCGCCGTGCGCAGCCGCATTCCCCACTACCGCGACGATCGGCCCTTGGCCAGGGATATGGAGCGCGCGCGCGAATTGATCCGCGCCCCGACCGCCGTCGACTTCGATAGCGGTGCCGATGCCGACGAGGACTCGGAGTTGGCCAGGCAGGATCTCGACGCCGAGCCGGCAAGTACCCCCGAACGTGCAAAGCCGCGGCGGCGTCCGCGGGCGAGTACTACGCGGCGCGCGGCCAAGCCTTCCTAGATACTACGGCCGCCGTCCACGGCGATGATCTGACCAGTGATGTAAGGCGCGTCTGTGGCGAGGAAGAGCGCCGTGCGGGCGATATCCTGAGGGTTTCCCTGGCGCTTCAATGCCGTTTTGCCAATGATCTCGCGCTGCAGCTCCTGATCCATACCCTGTTCCGGCCATAGCACCGGTCCCGGTGCTATGCCGTTCACACGCACCTCGGGGCCGAGTTCCCGCGCCAGCGAACGCGTCAACATGGCGAGGCCCGCCTTGGCTATGCTGTACACCGTGTGCCCTTTGAGCGGCCGGAGCGCATGAATATCGACAATATTGAGTATGAGCCCCCGTCTCGCTTTCAGGCTGGGCGCCGCGGCCTGCGCCAGAAAAAACGGTGCCTTCAAGTTGCTGCCCAACAGATCGTCCCATTGCACCGAGGTGATCTCGCCTACTGCAGTGGGGTAGAACGTGGAGGCATTGTTGATAAGCACATCGAGGCGTCCGAAATCACGCAGTGCCGCGGCAACCAAGAAGTCAGCAGCAGCGGTGTCCAGCAAATCGGCTTTCGCGATCGCGGCCGAACCCGCTCGATGTCCATTGAGTTCCTGCGCCAATGCGTCGGCTGCGGCGGCAGAGTTGCGGTAGTGAATCAGCAGATTCGCGCCCGCCCGGTGCAGAGTTCGGGCAATTTCGGCGCCCACTCGCCGTGCTCCGCCGGTGATCAGGACCACCTGGTCGCGAAGGGGCGTGATATCAGTATTCGTAGTCATGCGCGGGAACGATACCGGATTGTGCCGGCAGGGTGTACCCGTGCGCCTTGAGGCGGCTTTGAGCGCGGATGAGGCCCAGCACGCCCAGAGCCTGCGCCGGGCCATTGCTGCCGACATTGCGGCGGCCGATGGTTGGATCAGCTTCGAGCGCTACATGGAACTGGCTCTCTATGCGCCGGGCCTCGGCTATTACAGTGCCGGTGCCCACAAATTGGGAGCCGGAGGTGATTTCACGACGGCACCCGAGGTGTCGAGCTTGTTCGGCGGCTGTGTGGCCAAGCAGTGCGCGGAAGTATTGAGCGAGCTGGGCCACGGCAGTGTGCTGGAGGTCGGAGCGGGGACCGGCCGTCTGGCGGTGGATGTGCTCGCGCGCTTGGAGGGCCTGGGTTCACTCCCGGTGCACTATTTCATTCTCGAAGTGAGTGCGGATCTGCGCGAACGGCAGCGCGGTCTGCTCCGCACCGCGCTGCCCCATCTAATCGATCGAGTGATGTGGTTGGATGTGCTGCCGGCGCCCTTCGACGGCGTGATTTTGGCCAACGAAGTGCTGGATGCACTGCCTGTGGCGCGCTTTCGCTATTCGGCCGGCGCCTACGAGGAGCTGGGCGTGGGATTCGACGGAAATGAGTTCGTGCCAATAGCGCGGCCTGCCGGTCCGGCAATGTCGGAAAGCTGCCGCCGCCTCGTGCCCGGCGCCAACGAGCCCGGCGATTCTTGGGACGGTTACGTGTCGGAGTACTGTCCAACTTTGCGGCCGTGGTCGATGAGCATCGCGGCGTGCTTGAGCAAGGGCGCGATCCTATGGATGGACTACGGCCTACCGCGAGCGCAGTACTACCTGGCGGAGCGCCATGAAGGGACGTTGCTATGCCACTTCCGTCAGCGCGCTCACGACAACCCGTTTCTTCATCCGGGTCTGCAGGACATCACGGCCTGGGTGGATTTCACCAGTCTGGCTGAAGCGGGTCACGCGGCGCATTTCGAGGTGGCCGGTTTTGCCACCCAGGCCTTTTTTCTTGCGGGCCTGGGGATTGACGACGAAATGCACCGTATCGCGGGTTTCGACACCAACCGCTTCGCCCGGCTGGCCAATCAGGCACGGCGGCTCATGCTCCCCGGCGAAATGGGCGAGCGCTTCAAAGCCATGGCGTGGCAGCGCGGGCTCGATAGGCCGCTGTCCGGATTCGCGCTGCAGGATCTACGGCACACGCTGTGATGAGCCTGCGCGCGGGCCACGCCGTGGTGTAGCCGACACTTCGATTGTCAGCCAGAATGACGGCGCTACCGCAGGTAGCGACCGGGGCCGTTGTGAAGTTGACGTTATGTAGCATTGTGGGGCGGTTGGCCGTGCTCATCGCCGCGGCGGCGCCAGCAGCTTCCCTAGCGACGGCTGCGGGCGCGGCGCCCACCTTTACCCGGGAGGTTGCCCCCATACTCTTCGCACACTGTGCCAATTGTCACCGCGAAGGCGAAATCGGCGCGGCGGTCCCGCTGATTTCCTACACGGCGGCTAGCCGCAAGGCGGCGGCCATCAAGGCGTCGGTCGCGGCCCGCACCATGCCGCCGTGGCCCGCCGATCCTCTGCACAGCATGAAATTCCGCAACGACGCCAGGCTCAGCCAGCAGGACATCGACACGCTGGTGGCCTGGGTCGATGCCGGCGCGCCCAAGGGCAACGATCGGGATATGCCGCCGCCGCCGGCGCCGCCGCCCAAGTGGCTACATCCTGGCGGCGTCGCGCCGGATGCCGTGCTGCGGCTGCCCGAAGTTTCCGTGTCCGCCCGCGGCGAGATTCCTTATCTGCAGCAGCGGGTGAAAGTGCCGCTGAACGAGGACAAGTGGATCAGCGCCATGCAGGTCGTGCCGGGCAATAATGCCCTGGTTCATCATATGGGCATCACGGAAGTGGTCCTGGCCGAAGGGTTGAACCCCAACGATCTCGATGCGCTGACGAAGGTGGCGCGGCAAATGGGACTGGCCGACGATGCCCTCATGCACCCAATTCCAGCGGTATTGGATGCGCTCAATCCCGAGTCCTACGACATGCTCGGCGTGTATACGCCCGGCAGCACTTTCGAAATGTATGACGACGATAGCGGGAAGTTGTTGAAGTCCGGCAAGGATTTGTACGTGAATTTCAACATTCACTACACGACCACCGGAAAGTCCGAGAAGAATCACTCCGAACTCGCGCTGTGGTTCACCAAGCAGCGCCCGGCACATCAGTTGATCCGGGCCCCGATTGCCGTGTCGACCATCATTGCCAATGGCCGCGAATTGCTTACCGACGATCCGGGCACCAAGGCTGAGGGAACCGATGTGGCGATTCCGCCCATTCCGCCGTATGCCAAGAACTATGAATTGATCGGCGTCACCGCATTCACGCTGCCGGTCACTCTGTACCAACTTCAGCCCCATGCGCACATGCGGGGCAAGGACTTCACCTACACGGTCGTATTGCCCGACGGGCGGCAGCAGGTCGTGCTGACGGTGCCGAAGTACGATTTTCACTGGCAGCTGGCCTATCAACTGGAAGAGCCTTTGCATCTGCCGGCGGGCAGCAAACTCGTGGTCACGGCTCACTACGATAATTCTGCGAGCAACCAGCATATGCGCGAACGCGGCGTCGATCCGCAAAACTGCGGTCCCGACAAGGAGGCGTATTTTCGCCGGCAGAATCAAAGCTGGCACGAAATGTTCAGCCCACTGGTCCAGTACTCCATCGATGGCGACGCGACCGTGCAGCAGGCGGATCGCCGGGTGAAGTTGGTCGAGACCATCGGATGCGTGAAGCCGGGGCCCGGCGCCGATTGGTCGCTCACCTCCGCCAGCGTACCGGTGGCCACCACTCTGCAGTCCACGTCGGCGACAGAATTGCGCGGGGCAACGGCGCCACTCGGGAACGACAGTCTCGACCTCGTAGGTGCGGCTGTGTTCCACCCGCAGAGTCAGGCACACAACCGCGTGGCCGTCAAAGGTGTTCTGATTCGCGACTCCACCGGGGAGCGTATCAATGTCACCTCGCTGCAGCCGGTAGCCGGCACGTGTCTGTAAGTCCATGGCCCCCGGCACTTCGCTGTTTGATCTCGCGCTGCCTGTCGGCCATGGCTGCGGTGGCGTTACTGTCGGCGACTTCAGCCGTCTCCGCCGCCGACTATCGATTGGCGGTATGGCCACCGCATGCTGAATCGCCGCAGCTCAGCCTAACGGACGCCGGCGGTGGCCCGCGCTCGCTGGCCGACTTTCGTGGGCGTGTCGTGGTGGTCTTCTTTGGATTCGTGCATTGTCCCGACGCTTGCCCGACGGAGCTTTTCAAGTTGGCTCTGGTCATGAAGAAGCTGGGCGCGCTCGGCGATCGCATCCAGGTGCTGTTCATCACCTTGGATCCGCAGCGCGACACACCGGCGGTGCTCAAGTCTTACGTCTCAGCCTTCGATCCCCGCATCGTTGCCCTCACCGGCACGACAGCACAGATCGACGCGGCCGCGGCGAGTTTTTTCGTTCAGTATGCAAGAGTCGGGTCCGGCGCCGATTACACCATCGACCACTCGACGTCGACCTACGTGATCGACGTCGCGGGTAGACTACGCTTGGTCGGCGGCACGAAAACCACGATCGGCGACTATGCTCACGACCTCAGTGCGCTGGCGGCGGAGGCTGCGCGGCCCGCACTTCATTGATGGCGCGAATCCGGCGATCGTGAAGCGCTTGTGCGATTTGAGGTCCGCTTTGCCCGGCGATGTCGCTGGCGCTGGGGCGAATGGCCGCCGCGGCATCGCGCGCCGCCAGGATGTAGGGGCGCTGCGGATAGGGTTTGGTTTCGAGTCCCGTGCGTCCGCGCGAATCCGCTTCGCAGGCGAGCAGCGCCAACGCGAAGCGCTCACTGCGGCGAAAAGCGTCGGCGCGCTCCATGAAGTCCAGTAAGGTCTTCGCCTTGAGTTCGAAGGCGCGGTGCACGATGCCGTGGAAGCGCGCCACGATCAGCGCCAGATTCCGATACTCGCTGGGCACGCGCAGCCGGGCGGCCAGTCCTTCGATGAGTTCGACGCTGCGCTCTTCGTGGCCGTGATGGCTGGGCCATTCCCCCGGCGGTGTCTGCGCCTTGCCGAGGTCGTGAACCAGCGCTGCAAAACGCGCGCCTACATCGTCGGTGAGAGCGACGGCCTGATCCAAGACCATCAGGGTGTGCACACCGCTGTCGATTTCCGGATGCCACTTGGGCGGCTGCGGCACTCCGAACAACGCGTCGATTTCCGGATATATGGATTTGAGCGCACCGCAATCGCGTAGAACCTGAAAAAAAGTGCTCGCCGCCGGTTCGCGCAAGGCCTTTTCCGACTCCTGCCACACGCGTTCGGCCACCAACGCGTCGACTTCATGTCGCTGCACCATGTCGCGCATCAACCCCAAAGTCTCGGGTGCCACGCGAAACCCCAAGGGTGCGAAGCGTGCCGCGAAGCGCGCCACCCGCAGCACCCGCACGGGGTCCTCGCTGAACGCCTCCGATACATGGCGCAGGGTGCGGGACTCCAGATCGCCTTTGCCGCCGTAAGGATCGATCAACGAGCCGTCCTCTGCTTGGGCAATGGCGTTGATGGTCAGATCACGCCGCGCGAGATCTTCTTCCAGCGTGACTTGCGCACCGAATTCGAGTGCGAAGCCGCGATAGCCTGGGGCTACCTTGCGTTCCAGGCGCGCGAGTGCATATTCCTCGTGAGTTCCGGGGTGCAGGAATACCGGAAAGTCGCGGCCCACCTCGCGATAATTCAAGCGCAGTAACTCTTCTCGAGTGCCGCCGACCACCACCCAGTCGCGTTCCCTCACTGGAAGTCCCAGCAAGGCGTCTCGAACCGCTCCCCCAACCAGATACACTTGCATGGGTGAATAGTAGCAGCAACTTCCACTGGATCCGTACCGCGGCCGCAGTCGGGCTGATGGCGTCCTTGATGGGCGGCTGTTACTTGGCGGATAGTGCCCGCGGCCAGCTGGCACTCATGTCCAAGCGCGAGCCCATCAAGCGGGTACTAGCGAATCCCGCCACCCCGCCGGCGCTGCGCGCGCAACTCGAGGAGGTGACGTCCATACGGGATTTCGCGAGCCGCGAGCTTTTGCTGCCCGACAACGGCAGCTACCGCAGTTATGCGGATGTGAGACGGCCGTACGTGGTGTGGAACGTCGTGGCGGCGCCGGAGTTTTCGGTCGACGCCAAAGAGTGGTGTTATCCCATCGTGGGGTGCGTGGCGTATCGAGGTTACTTCGCGGAGAGCAAGGCGCGCGCCTTTTCCGCCGGCCTTCGCTCAAAGGGCTTCGATGTCAGCGTGGGCGGCGTCGCCGCCTATTCGACGCTGGGACATTTCGATGATCCTATTTTGAACACCATGGTGGGCTGGAGCGACGTGGAATTCGCGGCCATCATTTTTCACGAGCTCACGCATCAATTGCTCTATGTGCCCGGCGACGCCTCTTTCAATGAAGCGCTGGCGACCACGGTGGAAGAGGAGGGAGTACGCCGCTGGCTGTTGGCGCAGGGCCGAGCGGCCGATTTGGCGGAGCATGTGCGGGAGCAGACACACTACATCCAGGTCATCGACTTACTGCGTCGTACCCGCACCGAGCTCAATACCTTGTACGTCTCGGGAGTCGATCAGGATCAAATGAGGCAGCGAAAGAAGGCGGTGTTCGACGGCATGCGGCAATCCTTTGCGGCTCTCGACCGGGAGTGGGGTGGCGCGCCGTTCGAATCTTGGTTCAAGGGCGACCTCAACAACGCGCACCTGGCCTCTATCGCGACGTATTACGATTGCGTGCCGGGATTTCAACGCGAGCTCGAGTCCGTGCACGGGGATCTCAAGGCCTTTTACCAGCGAGTGCATGAACTCGCGGCCCTGGATCAGACCACGCGCGACGCTGCCGTCTGTGCGCGGCCCTGACGCCGGATCTTACGGCGTCAGCGTTGCCGCCAGTATCACTACATAGCGATTGTTCGGCAGGGTGACGCTCGCTACCGTCTTGGCATTGTTGATGGCCAGCGAGTAGGCATAGAGATAGAACGTACGGACGTCTTCCGCGCCGGTGGATGTGAGCCGGTAGGACATGGTGACGGCCTTGGACTCGCCCGTGTAGCTCTGCGGCGTGAACCAGTCGCTCATGCTCTGCGTAAGCGTGGCGGTCGTTCCGTCGGTGTACTTCACGACGAAGACTTGACCGGTTTGGTTACCTTCGAATCCCGCGCCCAACACGTTGAGCTTGGAGAAGTTGCCCGACGGCAGTGTCACGGTGCTGCTGCTCACCGCGTCCAGCACGTTGGCACCCAGGAAGCGGTAGGTCACGCCGCCATAGGTGAGCGTACTGCCCACCAGAGTCTCCGAATAGGCATCCGAGTGCGCATCGACGCCGCCGTTGGCCACCGCCGTGCCATTGGTGAATATGGCGTTCACATTGGCGGCCGACGACAAGCTCACCTGGGCTGCCGTGCCGCCGGTCGTGCCATTTGTCGTGCCACCCGACAGCGTAGCGGCCAATACCACGACATGACGATTGTTGGGCAGGGTCACGCTGGCCACCGTCTTGGCGCTGTTGATGGCGAAGGCGTATCCGTACAGGTTGAAGGTGCGGGCATCCTTTGCGCCCGTCTGGAGGAGCCGGTAGGCCATGACGACGGCCTTGGATTCGCCCGTGTAACTCTGCGGCGTGAACCAGTCGCTCATGCTCTGAGTAATGGTGGTGGCCGTACCGTCCGTGTACGTCACGACGAAGACTTGACCGGTTTGGCTGCCGTCTACCACGGTGGCCAAGAGGTTGAGCGTGGTGTACTGCCCCGCGGGGAGCGGGATCTTGACCCCGGTGGCGGTGTTGGCTGTTCCGGCGGCGCCCAAGGTGAAGGTCAGGTTCGACCAGCTGACCGCAGTGCCGAGCAGCGTGGCCGAGTAGGCATTGCCGTTGGCATCGAGGCCGCCATTGGTGACCGCCGTGCCGTCCGTGAAGGTGCCGTACACCGTGGCGACGGACGAGAGGCTTACCGACGCCGTTGCGGTGCCGGTGGTGGTCGCTGCGCCAGTCAGGGACATGGCGAGCACCACGACATTGCGATTGGCGGGCAGGGTGATGCTCTTGACGGTTTTCCCGCTGTTCAGGGTGAAGGAGTATCCGTAGAGGTAGAAAGCGCGGACATCCTCGGTGCCCGCGAGCAACAGGCGATACGGCATGGTGACTGCGATGGACTCGCCGGTATAGCTCTGCGGCGTATGCCAATCGCTCAAACTTTGGGTCACGATGGTGGTGGTGCCGTCGGTATAGGTGATGACGAAGGTCTGATTAGCCTCGTTGCCGTTGACACCGGTGGCCAATAAATTCAACGTGGTGTAGCTGCCCGACGTGAGTGCGACCGTAGCATTGCTCACGGCGTCGGCGACACCGGCGGAACCGATATTGAACGAGACGCCGTTCCAAACGATGCTGGAACCCAGCAACGTCTCCGAGTAGCTGTCGCCGTTGCCGTCCATTCCGCCGTTGGCCACGGCAGACCCATTGTTGGTAATCCCGGTGACATTGGATGAGGCAGCGAGACTCACGGCGGTGGAGGTGGTGGTCGCCGCGGGCTGGATTGTGTAGGTGGCGCTGGTCACCGGGCTATTGAGGTAGCCGCTGGCAATCGCGATGGCATTGACCGCGGTGGTGGCGGTGATGGAGATTGAGCCGCTATACCTGGTCGACGTGGAATTGGGGGTCGAGCCGTTGGTAGTGTAGTAAATGGTTGCGCCCGAAGTGGTGTCGCTCATGGTTAGCGAGAGACCCGCCGACGTATAAGTTCCACTCGGTGACGAAAGGGCGGGTGCTGCCGCTGTGGGCGTCGCGCCGGCCAGGAGTCCGAATGCGGAAATAGCTTGTACGCTGCCTACGTATACCTTGCCGTTGGCGATGGTGGGCGTGGTGAATTTGACGCCGGTGCCTGGGATGTCCCGATAGTTGGCTGCCTGGCTGCTGGTGTACAGCACGGTGGCCAAATTGGTGGCGTCGTAGGCGTAAAGCACTTGGCAGGCCGAGCCGTTGGAACAGGTAGAGTTCCAATGCGAGTTGTCGAGGCCCCAGAGAATGCCATTGGCCGTGCCGTTCGAGGAGACCGAGGGGTCGGGCCCCGGGAAGTTGAACGCCATCGCGCTTGCCGACGTGGCGGTGGTGGAGAGCAGTCCGGAATTGCCGGCGTTGAAGGAGAATGCCCGTATGGGTTCGGCTTCACCGGTGTTGCCGTTGCCGCCGCCGAAATATACGTTCCCGTTCCAGTAGGCCGGGATGCCCCAGTAACCGGAGAACGCACCGGTCACTTCCTGCACCACGTTGGTGTCCGCGCCGCTGCAGGCTGGGGTTAGGTTCGGGCAGTACTTACCCAAGTTGGTGCGATCCAGAAGGTACATGGTTCCGGACTTGCCGAGGGTGGTGAGCAGCTGTTTGCCGCTGGCGAGTGTAGGCAGCAGGATGATTCCGCCGGCGGACAAGTCGGTGTCGCCGCTGCTGAGGGCGGCTTGATTGTACGGGGTGAAGTAATCCGCGACGGCGAAGCTGGAATTCGCGGGCGGCCCCAGCTTGAGGACCGTGTCGCCGCGATCCGAAGTGTTCCAAGAGCCGTTGCCGGTGGAGGCATAGATGTTGCCGCTGCTGTCGGCCGCCGGGCCGCTGCCGCTCATCCAAATGCCGTTCGCGTAGACGCTGGGCGAGGAGTTGTATACCGCCTCCTGAGCGAGGCTGGATGCCGCATACGAGATCACCCAGCCGTGCCAGGGCGATTTGTCGCAGTGACTGGCCCAGGTCACGATGACATGGCCATTCTCGAGCAGCAGCGCGGCGCGCTGATTTTCTTGACGCGCACTGAAGGTCAGCGTGGTGCCGTTGCCGTCGGCAGCGGTGCCCGGGTAGGTGGCCGCGATATTGACCGGGCCGCCGAACTTCTCAGCGCCCGAGCCGATATCGAGCGCGTGCAAGTACTGATAAATGGCGCCACTGATCTTGGACTTGGCGACGACGTACAGGGTGTTGGTCGTGGCGTCGATGACCGGCGTTCCCGTGATACCCACTTCGGTGGGTATGTCGCCGCAGCTGAGATCGGTACTGCTGTTGACCGTGCTGCCGCCCGCCGGAATCAAACTCACTTGCCAGTAAATTGTGCCCGTATCGGCGTCGATGGCGTAGATGCTGTCGTGCTGGGTGGCGACGTACAGCACATTGTGCGTACCGCTGCTCAAGGACACGTTGGGGATGTACAGCGTCTGGGCATAAACGGAACCGTCCACGGAGACGGTGAAGAGTTTGCCGAACGTGGTGCTGTTCACGTTGGAGGGCGTGAGAATGGTCTCCGAGGTGTTTTCACCCGTGCGCGAGTTGTCGTTGTGATAGGTCGAAACCGCTATCTGCGCGTGCAGGGACATGGAGGCGAGGAGACATGCCGCGGCCGCGACGTAGCCGCGCCAAGTACGCAATCCCATTATTATTTGCTCCCTAACAGAAATGGCCCACGGACGACCAGGTACCCCGTCAGAATATCTACGACCGAGCCTGAACAATCAATGATGCAACATAATGACTGAGGAAATTCGAGGGTAAAATCCGCCATCCGATGCACGATTCCCTACATCACGGCACGCCGGCGTTTCGTCGCACCAATTTGGCCATGTTCGCTGCAGGTGTCGCGACTTTTGGGCTGTTGTACTGCGTGCAGCCTCTGATGCCCGAGTTCAGCGGGCAATTTCAGGTCAGCGCCGCGGAAAGTGCCTTGTCCCTATCCCTGCCCAGTGCGGTCCTGGCGGTGACCATGCTGTTTGCCGGGCCCGTGTCCGATGCGCATGGCCGAAAGAACGTCATGACCCTGTCCTTGCTGTCGTCGGCCGTGATTGCCTTGTTGTCCGCCGCTGCCCCTAACTGGCACTGTTTTTTGTTGCTGCGCTCCCTCTTGGGCCTGACTCTCGGGGGTCTGCCGTCCGTGGGCATGACCTACCTCAGCGAGGAAGTGCATCCCGATTCCATCGGGTTGGGCATGGGGCTGTATATCGGCGGAAACGCTGCCGGCGGATTGGGCGGCCGGCTGATCGCCGGCGTATTGAGCGATGGCTACGGATGGCGCGTCGGACTGACGGCGGTGGGGGTGGTGGGCGCCGTCGCGGCATGGATTTTTGTGCGTAGTCTGCCGCCGTCGCAGCACTTCGTCGCCCAGCCGCTGCGCTGGCGCTCCTCTTTCGGTGCGTTTAAGGGCCTGCTGCGCGACTCGGGGCTGCCTTGGTTGTTCGTGGAAGGGTTCCTGCTCCTGGGCTCCTTCGTCACGGTCTATAACTACATCGGCTATCGCTTGATGGCGCCCCCTTACTCCCTGGGTCAAGCCGGCGTAGGCATGATTTTCAGTGTCTACTTGGTTGGCATGTTCAGTTCGTCTTGGATAGGTCATCTGGCCGGCCGCTTGGGCAGGCGCAAGGTGCTATGGGCCATGTTCGCGCTCATGCTCGCCGGCTTGGGGCTGACTCTCTTCCACGGCATTGTGCTCATCGTGGTTGGCATCGGCGTCATCACCTTCGGATTTTTTGGCGGCCATTCCATTGCCAGCAGCTGGGTGGGACGTCGCGCCGGTCGCGCCAAGGCTCAGGCCGCGTCGACTTATCTCTTCGTGTACTACTTGGGTGCCAGCCTGTGGGGCGAGACGGGCGGGTTGTTTTATACCCGCTTCGGATGGACGGGCGTGGTCGCCTTCGTGGCCGGCCTTACCGGTGTCGGGCTCTTGGTGGCATGGCGCCTGTACTTTGTCGTGCCGTTACCCATCCCGCAGGCGGTCCCCATGGAGCCGCCCATGCCCTGAGCGGGCCATGCTTTGATCGGCAGTTACGGTGCCCGAGCCAACCTTGTGCGCCCTGCCGTGGCGCGATTTTGACTCAGTCTGGCATTGTCTTCGAGAGAACCCAGGAATTGGCGAGCCGACGCCAGCATCGATTGGGGTTTTATTCCCAACTTGGCGAAACCGTCGTCGGAGCACACGCTGTCGACGGTCAGCGAACGATAGTTGTCGGTCGAAAAGGGGCGGCCGGGCACGAAATTCATGACCATGCCCTGCAGATAAGCCAGGGGAGCCGGCAATCCGACGATCCAGCGCCGCTGACCGGTGAGCTTGGCGACCAAGTCGACTATGTCTCGCAGCGTGTAAACCTGAGGTCCTCCGAGCTCGTAAATTTGTCGGTTGGAAGTGCCTCCACGCAGGCAGCGTAGCAGCGCCTCAATGACGTCGTCCGCCAGAACAGGCTGGAATTTTGTCTTCGGCCGCGCCAGCGGCAGCACAAAGGGTACCGACGCCAGCAAGGTGGAGAAGCGGTTCAGGAAGGAGTCTCCGGGACCGAACATCACCGACGGCCGGAAAATAGTCCAATCCAGCGCCGTTCCGCTTTCAACGATTAACTTGTCCGCTTCGCCCTTCGATCGCAGGTAGTAGCTCGGGGCGTCGGTGGCGGCCTTGAGCGCCGAGACCTGTAGCAGGCGGGTCACCCCCGCCGAGCGAGCGGCCAGCAAAACGCCGCGCGTGAGTTCAGTGTGGGCGCGGCGAAAGCCGCCGCCCCCGAATCCGCGCTCATTGAGAATACCGATCAGATTAATCACCACGTCCTTGCCGCGGAAGCGTTCGCTGAGCTGAGCCTCGTCGTAAATATCGCAGTTTTCCAGCGTCAGTCCCGGCAGCACCAAGAGATGCTTGTGCTGCTCCCGGTCGCGCGACAGCACAGTGACCTGATAGCCGTCTTTGATGAGGCGCGCGACGAGCCGCGTGCCCAAGAAGCCGGTGCCGCCGAGAATGCATATGGACAGTAGTTTCATGGCTTATCGGATGGGAATGAGGAGGACGAGGGATCCGCGACGAATGTTCAGCACCAATACATTAGCGCTCTTCGCGGCTTCGCGGAATCCTTTGGTGCCGGTGACCGGAGTTCGGCCGACACCGACAATCAAATCATTGGCCCGGATACCGGCCGCCGCAGCAGGGCTGCCTTCCTGCACTGAACGCACCAGCACACCGCTGCCATTGGGCGCGTCGGCCAGTTCTACTCCCTCGAGACCCTGGTTGATGTCCGCTGCGTTCGCCGGTTCGACCTCGGTACGCTCCATGATCAAGGCGGTGACCTTCAGGGGCTTGCCGTCGCGCAGCAGTCCGATGTCGACCTTGTCGCCGACGCGCAGCATGCCGATGGTATTCCGTACCTCTCCGGGGCGTTTCATCATGACGCCGTTGATGGACGTGATTATGTCGCCGGTTCTGATGCCGGCATGCTCGGCCGATGATCCCGGAGCCACGGCGGTCACCAAGGCGCCGCTGGATTCGGCCAAGCCGTATTCCTTGGCGATCTCAGGCGACACGGGATAAATGCTCACGCCGAGGATGCCGCGCTTCACTTGGCCGTACTTGATGAGCTGGTCCATGACGCCCTTGACCATATTGACGGGGATGGCAAAGCCGATGCCAATGTTGCCGCCGTTGCCCGACAGGATCGCGGAATTGATTCCCACCAATTCGCCGCGCAGATTGACCAGGGCGCCGCCGGAGTTGCCGGGGTTGATGGAGGCATCCGTCTGAATGAAGTCTTCGTACCCTTCCGGGTTCGTGATCCCGGTGCGCCCGAGCGCACTGACGATGCCCGCCGTCACGGTGTGCTGCAGCCCGAATGGGTTGCCGATGGCCACCACGAAATCGCCTACTTCGAGGCGGGCGGAATCGCCCATGGGCATGGCCACCAAGTTCGGCTGCTTTGCTTGCAGAAGAGCGATATCCGCGCCCTCGTCACTCCCGACAACCCTGGCTGTGAAGGTGCGGTCATCGAGCAGCGTAATGGTGATTTCGCTGGCGTTTTCCACCACGTGGTAATTGGTAATGATGTAACCGTTCGCGGCATCCACGATGACGCCGGAGCCGGCGCTCTGAAACTGGCGCTCACGCGGCTTCGCGTCCGGCGGATTCTCGAAGAACCGACGGAAGAAGGGATCGTCCAACAGTGGATTGCGCTGGCCCTCTCTTTCTTTCACCGTGCCGCGAGTGGCGATGTTGACCACCGACGGAGAAGCACGCTTGACCATGGGGGCCAGCGAAGGCATCGGAGACTCCGCGACCGGAGCGGTCGGAAGGGCCGCGAACGAGGCGGTACCGGTGAGGAGCGTCGCCGCGAGGGAGGCGGCCGCAAGGGAATAACGAAGGTTCATGCGCAGTCCTTGATGATGAGTCTGCCGGCGAACTGCGAACTCCGGCACCGGTGCAATCGACGAGGGGCCGGGTGACGACACCCGGCCCCCGCAATAGCCGTCACTCTGTCACACAGCGTCGATTACGTCCGACGTTCGCAACTCTCGGAGCGCGATCTTACACGTAACAACGCTGCCGGCCGATGCATTAGGCTGCTTCAACCGTAATGCGATGCGGCTGAACCTGCGCAAGTTTCGGAATTGCGACTTCCAGCACACCATTGACGGCCTTCGCCTTGATGTTTTGGACGTCGGCTGTGTCCGGCAGGCTGAAGCGGCGCTGGAACTCTCCGGTGATGCGCTCGATGCGGCGGTAGCCTTCACGCGCGTCTCGCGACGCTGCGCGCTGACCACGGATGGTGAGCACTCCTTGATCGGAGGTGATCTCCACAGTCTGCGGATCGACGCCGGGGAGATCCACATTCAGAACGAATTGATTCGCTTCCTCGTGAATGTCCACGGGAGGCAGCCACGCACCCGAATCCGCGGCGGTGGTTTGCGGTGCATTGAATAAACGATCGATATCTTTTTGGAGGCGACTGACGAGCGCCCAGGGCTCATAACGTACGACGGACATGGTTTAACTCCTGGATGAAAAAGTGTTTGCAGTACTCCTGCGTGCGAACAAAAATTGGGACGAGGGGTGTTATTTCAACAAACAATATTTTTCGTGCGCCCGACTTGAAATAGCAGCGCAAAAAAAATAACAAGGCAAAGGAATGTCAACGGAACATATTGTGCATAACTTGTGTAAACACAAGATCTTGCGATTAGGGGCAAATAGGCTTGACCAAAGACTTCAAAAGTGAAATTAGCCAATTTCTCTGGTTAGTTTTATAAGTAATTGATATATAAATTGAATTTAGGGTGAAAATTAGTTCAAAAAATTCTTGACGCTGCCGGCCCACAGTCTTAACCTTTCGCTCCGGACACAATATGTTGTGGTCCCAAAGCCCACGCCTCCTATTACGGAATGATGAGCTGTGTCGCTTTGCTGTTCGGTCGGACCACCGTCTTTATCTCTGGCCTTTTAGCGCGATAATTCTAAGGGAGCACACTTAATACCCATGAATACGGTGGTCAAAATCCTGCCCAAAGACGTCAACAGTATTTCTTTCCAAGAAGCGTCATTCGACATCTGGGACAAGAAGTATCGCCTCACCGCCAAAGACGGATCGCCCATCGATCGGTCCATGGACGACACGTACAAACGCGTCGCGCGCGCGCTTGCGGATGTCGAAGCGGAGGAGTTGCGCGAGCAATGGAATGAGTCTTTTCTGTGGGCTTTGCGCCATGGCGCCATTCCGGCGGGCCGGGTCACGTCGAATGCCGGTGCGTTGGAGCACAAGCCGGCGACCTCGACCATCAATTGCACCGTCTCCGGGACCATCCGCGACTCCATGGACGACATTCTCAACAAGGTGCACGAAGCCGGCCTCACCCTGAAAGCGGGCTGCGGCATCGGCTATGAATTCTCGACGCTGCGCCCGCGTGGCGCATATGTATCGGGCGCCGGCGCTTATACGTCGGGTCCTCTGTCGTTCATGGATATTTACGACAAGATGTGTTTCACGGTGTCGTCGGCGGGCGGCCGCCGCGGCGCTCAAATGGGCACCTTCGACATCGGTCATCCGGACGTACTTGAGTTCATCCGTTCCAAGCGTGAAAACGGCCGTTTGCGTCAGTTCAACCTGTCGCTGCTCATCACCGACGAATTCATGAAGGCTGTCAAGGCTGACGGTGAATGGAAGCTGGCATTTCCGGTCACTCTGAAGGAGTTCGAGGCCGACCGTCCGGATTTGAGCGACGGCTCGCAATTCGTCTGGCGTGAGTGGCCGAATGCCGATGGCTATGTGGCGAACGAAGAAGGCTTGGTGGCCTGCAAGATATATAAGACGCTGCCGGCGCGGCGCGTGTGGGACGTCATCATGTCCTCCACTTATGACTTTGCCGAGCCGGGCTTCATCTTGATCGATCGGGTCAACGAGATGAACAACAACTGGTGGGCGGAGGATATTCGGGCGACAAACCCCTGCGGAGAGCAGCCGCTTCCCCCGTATGGCTCTTGCCTCCTAGGCTCCGTGAATCTCACCAAGTTCGTGATCGATCCCTTCACCGAGGACGCACGTTTCGACTGGGAAACGTATCGCAAGGTGGTGAAGGTGTTCACACGGATGCTGGACAACGTCGTCGAAATCAACGGACTGCCGCTGCAACAGCAGCGCGATGAAATCCTGAGCAAGCGCCGGCATGGCATGGGTTTCCTCGGCCTGGGGTCGACCATCACCATGCTCTGCATGAAGTATGGCTCGAAGAAGTCGGTCGCTTTCACGCAGAACATTTCACGCGAAATGGCCATCGCGGGCTGGGAGGCCGGTCTGGAATTGGCACGCGAGAAGGGCCCCGCGCCCATCATGAACAAGGAATTCACGGTTACGCGCGAAATGCTGCGCAAACGTCCCGAGATGGTGAAGGACGGCTGGCGCGTGGGTGCGAAGGTGGCCGGCCGGGTACTGCATGCGCGTTATAGCCGCTACATGCAGCGCATTGCCGAAGCGGCGCCGGAGTTGGTCGATGAATTGGCCGAGGTGGGTGCGCGCTTCACGCATCACACGTCCATCGCGCCCACCGGCACCATTTCGTTGTCGTTGGCCAACAACGCCTCGAACGGCATCGAGCCGTCTTTTGCGCATCATTACTTCCGCAACGTGATTCGCGAAGGCAAGAAATCCAAGGAGAAGGTCGACGTATTCTCGTTCGAGCTGCTTGCCTATCGTGAGTTGGTCAATCAGCGGGCCATGCCGAACTCGACGAATGCCGCCGAAAAGCTGCCCGACTACTTCATTTCCGCGGACGACATCGGGCCCAAGGAGCACGTCGACATCCAGGCGGCTGCGCAGCTGTGGGTGGATTCATCCATATCCAAGACGGCCAACGTGCCCACCGATTACAAGTACGAGGACTTCAAGGACATTTACATGTACGCCTTTGAACAAGGCTTGAAGGGCTGCACCACGTTCAGGTTCAATCCCGAAGCGTTTCAGGGTGTGTTGGTGAAGGAAGAAGATCTCAAGAACACCACCTATGTGTTCACCTTGGAGGACGGCACCGAAGTAGAGGCCCGCGGCGATCAAGAGATCGAATACGACGGGGAAATGCACACGGCTGCGAATCTGTTCGACGCCTTGAAGGAAGGCTACTACGGGAAGTTCTGACATGGCGCACATTAAAATAGAAAAGAAAATCGCGAAATATCGCGTCCTTAAGCCCGAGTCCAAAGAGGCGCCCGCGGCTGCGCCCAAAGAGCCGGTGAAGGCGGAGGACAATGTCATTTGGATGCACGAGAAGCTGGAGCGCCCCGAGGTGCTCATCGGCTCGACGTACAAGATCAAGACGCCGGTCTCCGATCACGCCATGTATGTCACCATCAACGACATTGTTCTCAACGAGGGAACGCAGCATGAGCAGCGCCGCCCCTTCGAGGTGTTCATCAACTCGAAGAACCTCGACCATTTCCAATGGATCGTGGCGCTGACCCGGGTCATTTCTGCCGTGTTCCGCAAGGGCGGCGACACGACTTTCTTGGTCGACGAGTTGAAGGCCGTGTTCGACCCAAAGGGCGGCTACTGGCAACCCGGTGGGAAGTTCATGCCCTCGACCATCGCTGAATTGGGCTATGTGATCGAACGGCATTTGCAGTCGATTGGGTTGCTGAAGAAGCCCGAACTCGACGAGCATCAGAAAAAATTGGTGCAGGAAAAGCGCGCCGAATTCGAAGCCCGCGCCAAACAAACCGACGCTTTTTCGAAGTCTCATTTCCCCGAAGGTGCGCAGCTCTGCGCCAAGTGCAGCACTGCCGCGGTGGTCATGATGGACGGCTGTCAGACCTGCCTGAATTGCGGCGATTCGAAGTGCGGGTAGGGATGTCGTGCTCAGGTTATAGCGTCGATGCCAATATCTCTTGGTCGGCGGAATGCCGTTTGGATCAGATCGCACTGGGCCGGACTCACGCCGGCCGCTTCAAGGTGTGTACGCCATTCTCTGACCTTGGCCGCGACCCTTTGAATGACCGCGATGGCATTGGGCTTTAGTAAGCCAAAACTTCCGCGCGCCTCAAATAGGTTTGTTAGCGTGGCGGTCCTCCCTTGCGGACCGACAGACAGGTGCAACCGTCGCTCTTGGGACACTTGAGGGTGGGGAACCACGTCGTACAGCGGACTTAAGCGCCACGCGCTACCCGCCGAAGCCCACACGAAAGCGTGGTTGCGAAGATGGTCATCGTCGTTAGAAATGAGGATGTTAAACGCGACTCTCGCGTAAAGCTCTTCGCGATCTTCTCGAACGTGCCCAGAAACCCCCCGATCGGAAATGACTTGCGCGATCTCCGAGTAACTCGACGCCAGGGATTCCTGCTCGTGCTTGCCAAGCATGGTCAAGGCGCTGACGCAGTGCTTTCGAGTAAAGCCCCCATCCGGCCGCACCGCCCGATCGAACCGCTCGATTAGCATTACGTTCCGACCGTCGGCGAGTTGCCTAAGATCGGTCTGCGGCACATTCAGTCCGCATTCGCGCGCTAGTTCCAGGCAGGCACGCTCGACAACCGGGATGTCGAAAGGATCGTCTTTTGCCGGAAACTTTGCCAGAAACTGCCTTCCATTGTGCGCCACAAGAGCCTTGGGCCTGGCCCCGCCCAGAGTCGCCACCTGAAAAAACGGTTCGAGCAGGGAGGGTATCGGGAGACCTTCCTGCACTCGATCAGCAGCATCCAATAAATATTGAAGGTCGGCCAGCGGTGGTAGTAGGCCCTCATCGGTCCTCAAGGTGGCACTCTGTCGAAAGTCCAATGCGCCGAAGCGATGCGTGCCGGCATTGAGTAGATAGGTCGACTCTGGTACCGAGTTGGGCGGGACTTTCAACTTCGCTTCGATGACTCGGCGGCCCCAAAAGTCTGGGGCCGCATCACGCACCGCACCGAATAAAGTAAGGCCATGGGGCGGCTCATAGAGTTGGGTCTCGCCAGAAAAGCTCGATAGCGGCAGGCTTACGGGATCAACGGGTAATGCATTGGCCCGCTCGAGATACCGAACACCGTAACCGAAGGTGCTACCTACCGATTGGAGTCCTTCCTCCAGCAGGGAAATTCTCCCTGCCGGGACGGCCTCCTGCTGATCCGGCAAATGGACAAAGACGATGCCATCCCAGGACATCAGGATTCCTTCAGAAGTCGTAGTCTTTGGCGGGCGTGGCATTGCTGCGGCGACCGCGTACGCGCAGCTGCTGTTGACGCAGGGCCTCACCCACCCTGTCGAGTTCAGGCTCCGCTAACTGGTCGAGCTTACCCAAGAGCCCGGTTTGCTCCAGCGCGGCAAGCCAAGTGCCCATGGCAATGGACGCCACACCTTTTTCAATTCGAAGCCAAGTTAGAGAACTCATACGCGCGCGGTCCGCGAGATCTTTCTGTGTGGCTTTACGGGCCAAACGAGCACGCCGAATAGCGCGGCCAAGCCTATCGGCGGTTATCTGTGCTTGGGGGGATACAAATTTGGACTCAGAGCGGCGCATATCTTACTTTATACATTAAGCTATTTAGATAAAAACTTAGAAAGCTACCCAGGGAGCTCGTCAGAGGGGGATTCCAGGTATCGACTGACTAAATATCTAACTATACACGTTATCGCAATAACGTTAATAGTATGATATCCAACGGGGGATGTCATCCCTACCGCCGCTACCTTGAGTTCTATACAGCCCGCCCCGGAGCTTCCAACCCTGCTGCCCCGGCAGTGCCCGTTACGGGGAGCAGCACTTGGAAGCTCGAACCCGCTCCTTCCTGCGAGGACACCTCGATGGCCCCTCCGTGCAGTTCCAGAACCATGGCCACCAGGTGCAGGCCGACTCCGCTGCCCGCGATGCCGGTGGCATTGGTGCCGCGAAAATAGCGCTCGAATAACCGCGCGCGGTCCCGCTCTGGAATGCCGATGCCATGATCGCGCACGGTCACCGCCAACAACGCTCCTCCCGGCTCGAGGCCCGCGGTCAATTCAATGGGGCTTCCGGCAGGAGAATATTTGATGGCGTTCGACAGCAGATTGCTGAACAAGGCCGAGAGCAACCGCAGGTCGCCATGCATGAGCCGCGGTAGTTCGCCGATATCCTCGTGGATATTCGCGCCTTGAGTGGATTCGCGGTGCAACTGGCATACCTCGCGCAGAAGATCGGCGGGGTTGAAGTCGTCGGGATGGAAAACGGCCTGCCCGTCGAGCAACTGAGAGGCGCCCAACAAGCCGTCCATGATCCCAGTGAGACGCGTCACGGCGCTGCGGATGCGGGTGGCCCGATTCTGCAGGTCACCGGGATTGTGCTTGTCCTTGAGCTTGATGAGGCGCTGCGCTTGGGCATCGATAACGGTGAGCGGCGTGCGGAATTCGTGCGAGGTCATGGTCACGAAGTTCCTTTGTTGGGCGGTCACGCGCCGCTCATTCTCCAGGGCATTCTCGAGTGCGGTGGTCTGCTCGATCAAGCGGTTCTGACTCTTGACCAGTGCGATGGCGTTGTCACGAAACACGGCGACGGAGCGGGCCATTTCGCCGATTTCGTCATCGCGCCGCAAGCCGCGAATGTCGATGCCGATGTCATGCTCGGCCAGGGCCTGCATGCCTCGCGCCAGAGCGAGGAGGGGCCGGGACACCGATCGGGTAATGTATAAAATCGTCACCAGCACCAGGCAGGCCGCGACGATCATCGCAGTCACGATGAGGCGGCGATCGTTCACATAGGTGCCGGCCGCGCGGGTGCTCGCTTCTCGCGCCTTCACCACCGTCAGATCGGTGAGACGGCCAAGAGTGTCGCTGGCCTTGGCAAAAGCCTGCCGCGACTCGTTCATGTACATGGCAATTGCCGGCGATTTCTGGTCCGAGCGCGACAAGGTCAGCACCTTCGCGGCGATGCTCAGATAGGCTGACCACCCACGAGCGAACTCCTCGTACGAGCGCCATTCCGGTTCCTCGTGTTCCAACGATTCGTAGGCGCGTTGTGCGCTGGTGACCTGGCCATTCAGGGATGAGATTTCCTTTTCGATGGCGACCAAGTCCGCCGGGCTGTGGGTCAGCAGGTGTGTCCCCTCGGCGGTGCGGTAATCCGACATGTAGTTATTGAGGTCGCCGATGAGGCGTACGTCCTGCAGCCACTGATTGCGGATTTCATCAGAGACGCGATTGACGTCGCCCAGGCGCTCCATGCTGAAGGCGCCCAGTCCAATGACTAGAACCAGGAATAGGACCGACGCGCCCGACAGCAATCGGCGGATCGAGCGGCCGTTGCCGGGCTGGCGGCCGGGCCCCGCGGACGCCTCGATGTCGCCTCGATCGCCTCGTGCCTGGCCGCCGTCTTGCTGGTTGTCGTTTATGGCGTAGGCCACATCGATCAGGGTTCGATGATGCCGCCCGAGGCCGCTTTGACGGCAGCCTGGATGCGGGTGCTGACATTGAGCTTCCGGCAAGCGGTTTCGATATGAAAATCGACGTTGCGTTTAATGAGCCCCAAGATTTGGGCGATTTCACTCGAGGTCTTGCCGCGGGCGGACCACGTCAGACACTCCACTTCGCGGTCGGTGAGTGCCACATGGCGCGACCAGGCGTCGGCGCGCACCACTTTGCTCAGGCGCGCCTTGACCACCGTCTCGAGAATATCGAAGTCGATGGGTTTGACCACGTAATCGTCGGCCCCGATTCGGCGCCCTTTCAGTTGATTGTCGCGGTCGCCCAGCGCCGTCAGAAAAATGAACGGCATGGAGGCAAAGCGCGGCGTCAGAGCCATGATCCGGTCCAATACTTCGAAGCCGCTCATGCTGGGCATACTGACATCGCAGAGCACGATATCGGGCTCCTCCTTCAGTATGGCGGCGAAGCCTCGCTGACCATCGTGCGCCAAGCACATCTGGTAGCCGCGCTCTTCGAATTCCTCGGCCAGCAATACCGCGGTCTCGACATCATCTTCGATACAGAGCATTTTCTTGCGCGGGGCTGACATGCGCAAAATTCTATCCTAGTGCCGTGCCTTTGGCCGAAGCACCGGTGTCCGCCGCAGCGCGGTGCGGTGCGCCCCGCCTGCTGAGTGTACCGACGCCGCGGGTCTGGCGGCCGGCGACACAGACGCAGATGAGCCTGCGGCCGTATGTACGGCCGATTTGGGCAAGGTTGCCGGTAGTAGTGGCCGCCGCTGCTGTGATGCGGCAAAGGCGGCGCGCGGGGACCGCGATTTCAACGACGTCGGAGTCAGGAGCCGGCCGGCGGCGCGTATTGGGAAGACCGGGGCGGGAGAAACCATGCTGCCGCCCAGCGGGCTAAGCCCCTGCGTGGCCCTGGCCGGAGCCGGCGGGCCAATGACAGCCAGGCAAAGCACCGACAGGCAAACGACAGCCAGGCCAACCACCGAGAAGCGACGGGCCGCGGGCCGAGAGGCACTGAGTCCCTGCTGCCTCGGTGAGGTCTGTTTCTCAACCCGCATCGGGCGCCGCCGGAGCATCCGTGGGATCCGCGGAGCCGCCATGGCGTGACAGCACCAGCGTCTGCAGCGCTGGCACCACGATGAGCAGCATGATCGGGCCGAGCAACATGCCGCCCACGACCACCGTCGCCAATGGGCGTTGCACCTGGCTGCCCACGCCGTGTGAAATGGCGGCGGGAAACAAGCCGATGCCCGCGGATAGCGCGGTCATGAGCATGGGCCTCATGCGCTGCTCCGCCGCCTTGAACATGGCGCTCACGCTATCGTCGCCGCCCATTCTCAGCTGGTTGTAGTACGTGATTAGCAGAATGCCGTTCATGACCGACACGCCGAACAAGGAAATAAACCCGATGGCCGCGGAGATGCTGAAGGGCAAACCGGTGAAGTACAACGCCAGGACGCCGCCGCCGATGGCGAAAGGGATGCCCGATAGCGCGAGGAGGGCGTCCGTCAACGAATTGAACAGGGCGTAGAGCAGCATCAATATCAGCACCAGGCTGATGGGAACGACCAGGGCGAGGCGCTCCTGTGCCTGCTTCAAGTCCTCGAATTCACCCGCCCACACCAGACGATACCCCACGGGGAGTTTGACGTGCTGCGCGATGCGCTGCTGGGCCTCGGCCACGGTGCTGCCCAAATCGCGTCCCCGCACGCTGAACTTAATGGGAATGAAGCGTTTCGTCGCCTCGTGATAGATATACGAAGCACCCGTGTCCAGGTGAATGCCCGCCAATTCGCTCAAGGGGATGTACGCGGTGCCGCCGCTGGGCAGCTGGTAACCCACCTTGACGTTGGCGATGGCCTGAAGGCTGTTGCGCGCCCACGGTGCGAAGCGCACCGTCAAATTGAATTGCCGATCACCCTCCAGCACGCTGGTGGTGACAGCGCCGCCGAGCGCCGCTTGGATTGCCGTGTTTACATCGCCGGTGTTGAGTCCGTAGCGAGCTGTCTTCTCGCGGTCAATTTGAATGTTCAAATTAGGCTGACCCAATACCCGGAAAACTCCCAAGTCGGCCACACCGGCGACAGCGCTCATTTGCCCCGCCACCTGCGCAGCCAAGTCTTCGAGCCTGGCCAAGTTGGGGCCAATGATTTTAACGGAATTGGCGCCCTTCACGCCCGAGATCGCCTCTTCGACGTTGTCTTGGATGTATTGGGAGAAATTGAAGCCGACACCGGGAAGCGCGTCCGAAAACTCCTTTTGAATTTGCTCGGTGAGTTTCTCCTTGGTAAGTCCCCGTGGCCATTCGTCGAAGTTCTTCAAGGGCACGAAGAGTTCCACATTGGACAGCGGCGAAGCGTCGCTGCCGTTATCCGGCCGACCGTGCTGCGACACCACCGTCAGGACTTCCGGATGGCGCAGCAGTATCTCTCGCATTTTGCGCGTCGCCTCGGTGCCGGCATCCAGAGACATGGTCATGGGCATGGAGGCACGTATCCAGAAATTGCCTTCCTCGAGGGCGGGTAGGAACTCGGAGCCGAGGAAGTTCATGAGAATGCCGATGCCCACCAGGAATAGACACCCCAGGGCCACCACCAACTTGCGCCGCGACAAGGCCCAGCTCAGTACCGGGGAGTAGATTTTGCGCAGCGCGCGGACAACGACGGTTTCTGCTTCCTGGACTCTATCCGGCATGGCGATGGAAGCGAGCACCGGCGTGATGGTGAAAGTGGCAATCAATGCGCCGGCGAGGGCGTAGCCGTAGGTGCGCGCCATGGGTCCGAAGATTTGGCCTTCGACTCCTTGCATGGTGAACAGCGGGACGAAGGCGGCCACGGTGATCATCACGGAGAACAACACGGCGCGGTCCACCTGCAGCGCGCTGACATAGATGATGCGCAGGCGCGTGCTCCAACTCACGGGCTTGCCGGATTGAATTTCCTGGGTGGGATCGGTGCCGAACTGCTGCTGAGCCAGCGCCTCCAGAAGGCTGCGGCCGTGCGCGTTGTCGCCCTGAAAGTTGCGGAAAATGTTTTCCATCAGGATGACGGCGGAGTCCACGATGATGCCGAAGTCGACCGCGCCGATGGACAGCAAGTTGGCGTCTTCGCCGCGCAGCACCAGGACGATGATGCTAAACAGGAGTGCGAAAGGAATATTGACGCCCACGATGATGGCGCTGCGCAAGTCGCCGAGAAACAGCCACTGGATCAAGAAGACCAGCACGCAGCCGAAAATGAGATTGTGGAACACGGTGTGCGTTGTCACCTCCACTAGAGAGGTGCGATCGTAAAAAGGCACGATTTTAACGCCCGGCGGCAGCGTTCCGTCGCTGTTCATTTCGGCGACTTCTTGCTTGATGCGAGGCACGATATCGTTGGTATGCTGAGTTCTCCCCATGACGACGATGGCGGCGGCCACGTCGTCGTCGTGATCGCGTCCGGCGATGCCCAGTCTCGGTACAAAGCCCACGTACACGCGCGCGACATTCTTCACGAGTACCGGCACGCCGTTGCTCTGGGTCAGGACGATGTTCTCGATGTCCTTGACCCGATTGCCCTGCGATAGGTCGTCGGCGCCTCCATCATCCACCAGTCCCAGTCCGCGAATGTTAATGGACTGTTCGCCGATACTGACCTCGCGGCCGCCCACGTTGACATTGCCGTCGGCAAGCGAGGTGGTCATTTGCGCCAAGGTAATCCCGTACGCCTGCATCTTGTTGGGATCGGCCTCGACCTCGAACTCCTTGGTCGTGCCGCCCCAGCTGTTGATGGCGACCACGCCGGGAATGGTGGATAGACGGCGCAGCACCACCCAATCCTGTACGGTGCGCAAATTGGTGAGTCCGAAATGCTTCGGGCCGACGAGTTGGTAGCGGTACACCTCGCCCACCAGGCTGGATTGCTGAATCTGCGGTATTTGGTTGGCGGGCAGCGTGACATTTTGCTGCAGGGCCAAAGCCGCTTGGGTATACGCGAAGTAGTAGTCGGTACCGTACTTGAACGTCACGCGAACGAAGGAGAGTCCATAGAAGGACGTGGAGCGAATATTGGCGATGCCCGGCGTGGAGTACAGGCCGATTTCCATGGGCGTGGTGTAGTAACGCTCCATTTCCTCGGCCGATAGGCCGGGCGCCTGCGCGGTGATTTCCAAAATCACCGGTGCGGGATTGGGGTAGGCCTCCACGTTCAACTGGGTGACGGCAATGAAGCCGCTGCCGATGAATAGCAGCAGAGCCAGCAGGATGATAGGCCTGTGGGTGAGTCCAAAGGCTAGGATTTTCTTCAGCATATAGAGGGCTTCGTGGTCTCGATCGCCGGCTCAGTCGTCGCCGCCCGAACCGGAGAGCAGATTGCTCAGCAGAATGGCGCCGTCCGTGACCGCCAGCTCGCCGCTGCGTAGGCCGTCCTGGATCTGATCGAACCCATCCTGTTGCAAACCCACGGTGACGCTGCGGCGAATGAATTTTTTCCGATCCGTTGTCACCCAGACGGACATGGTGCCGTCGCCTTCGCGCACCACTCCGTTCACCGGAAGCGCGACGCTGTCGGCCGGCTCGCCGGTCTGAATGAGGAAAGTGGCCATCATTCCCGGCCGCATCCGATGTTGCGGATCGCGAACCTCGGAGCGCACCACCGCCGTGTGGGTGCCGGGATCCAGGGATTCGCCGATGGTCTTGATGCTCCCCTGGAATTCCTGACCGTCGAGCGACGCGAGGGTGACCGTCACCGCCTGTCCGACGCGCAGCAGCGCGACCTCGCTCTCGGGAACATTGGCCAGCATCCAAAGCGTGCCGAGATCGGCGACCGCGTACGGCGCGGGCGGATTGCCGGGCTGAACCAAGAGGCCAGGCTGCGCAAACCGCGCGGTGACGCGACCGGCGATGGGGCTGGGAATGACCAGCGTGGAGTCCACTTTGCGCTTGGCGATCATAGCGGCGATATCGCCGTCGTTTTTGCCGAAGATGCGCACGGCATCGCGAGCGGCCTTCAGCGCGCCCTGGGCGCTCATGTCGTCGGAGACGGCCTGCTGATAGTCCTTCTGCGCCATGCCTTCGTGGGCATACAAGTCTTGCGCGCGCGCCAAGGCCGCCGCGGTGAGATCTGCCTGGCCCGCAGCGGTGATGAGCGTCGACTCCGCCTGAAGCAGGTCGGGGCTGTCGATGGTGTACAGCGTCCTACCCCGCGCCACGTCGTCGCCGACGTCGGCGAAGGTTTGGATGATGCGCCCCGCGTAGGGCGAGAACACCTGCACCGCGGCGTTCTCATCGAAGTCGATGGTACCCACCGCGGTATGCTGCACCTTGAAGCGTCGAGTCTCGACGGCCGCGAGTTTCAATGCGCCCAGCTGCGAGGCGTTGAGCATAACGCTGTTATCGGCGGGCGGCGCCGTAGCGGGCGCCGGTGCATCGATGTGCCGCGTGCAACCCATGCCGCTGAGTAATAGTGCAGCCATGGAGGCCAACGCCGCAGCAGAGCTGCTCGACTGCCGGGCAGGGCGGGCGGTTCGCATACATCGACCTCGTCGCTGGACAACGCGGAATGATCGACGGCAGCTGATGCGGGGTCTACTGTGAGCCGTCACAGTATCGCGCGGCTCGTCCGTATTCCTATACTGGCGCTTATCCGATTGCGACGGAGCGTGGCATGTGGAACTGTGCGGCCTTGAGGGCGACCCTGGGGTCGGCGGCCCTACTGACGGCCGCCTGCGTCGGCCCGAATTTTCATCGGCCCGGCGCTCCGCAGGAGGCGGGCTACGTGACGGTTCCGTTACCGTCCGATACCAAGGCCGACGAACAATTACCCGGCGGCAACGCGCAGCATTTCAGTGTGGCCGCGGATGTCAGTTACCAATGGTGGGCACTGTTCGGCTCTTCTCAGTTGAACGACCTGGTCGAGCAGGCCTTCAAGAATAATCCGACCATTCCCAACGCCCAGGCAGCCTTGAAACAGGCGCAGGAAATGGTGGCGGCCCAACGCGGGTTTTTCTTTCCCACGGTGGCGCTGAGCTATAACTTCGAACGTCAAAAAGTGGCGGGCAACCTGGCCAACAGCGTGGCGCCCGGCGAGCAGGGCAACGGAACCTCGCTGACGGCCGTCCAAAATCCCAGCGGTCCCGTCTACAACGCGCCGCTTTTTTATAATTTTCATACGGCCGAGGCCGACGTCTCCTACAACCCCGATGTATTCGGCAGCAACCGGCGCCAGGTGGAATCCTTGAGCGCTCAGAGCGAGGCACAGCGCTTCAATCTCGAAGCGGCCTACATGACGCTGGCCTCGAATGTCATCGCCGCCGTCATCCAGGAAGCGTCGCTGCGGGAACAGCTCGATGCCGTTCACGCCATTCTCGACGCCAATCGACATTCTCTCGACATCCTGGAGCGCCAACTCAGGGACGGCTACGTCATGCGCGCGGACGTGGCTGCGCAGGAAGCGCAGGTCGCTCAAGCGGAGACATTGGTGGCTCCCCTGGAGAAGTCTCTCGAGCAGACCTGCGATCTCATTCGCGTGCTGGTGGGTAAGCTGCCGAACGAAGACGTGGGCGACAGTTTCAAGTTCAGCGATTTACACATGCCGCGCGAGCTGCCGCTGAGCCTGCCGTCGAAGCTGGTGGACCAACGGCCCGATGTCAGGATGGCCGAGGCGCTACTCCATGGCGCGAATGCCGACGTGGGCGTGGCCGTGGCGGCCCGACTGCCGCAATTCACCATTACCGGAGCCGTGGGCGGAGCCGCGACTCAGTTCAATCAAATGTTCGCCTCGGGCGGTCCTTTCTGGAACATTATCGCGGGAGTGACGCAGCCGATATTCGACGGCGGGACATTGCGGCATCGGCAGCGCGCGGCGGAACAGGCCCTCATCCAAGCGGCCACTCAATATCAGAGCACCGTGCTCGGGGCATACCAGAATGTCGCCGATACGCTGCATGCCATTTACAGCGACGCCGACGGACTGAATGCCGCCGTGAAAAATGAGCAGGCCACGAAGGTGCAGCTGGATATCGCGCGGCGGCAGCTCACCAGTGGGCAGGTGAATGAACTATTCCTGTTGCAGGCCGAAGAGGCCTATCAACAAGCTGTGGTCAATAGGGTCCAGGCGCAGGCGCTGCGTTTCGGCGACTCAGCGGCGCTGTTCGTGGCGCTGGGCGGCGGCTGGTGGAACAAGCCGCAACAGCTATCCTCCAATTGACTCGTCAAAACTGCGCGTGGAACCGCACGGCGTATACCGACACGGGGCCCCGGTCGCGGTTGTAGGCCGGATGATCTATCCATTGATAGTCAAAGGTCAGGGCGAAATGGGAGAACATGGCAGCGCTGTAATAGGTTTCCAGAATGTCTTCCGGCCCCGGGTGCGGCAGCTTGCCGTCGCCCACCAGAATGCCGAGACCGCCGGCGTTCAAGTAGGCTTCCCGCTCGCCCGAAATCTTGTTTTCCATGAGCGCCAGAGCCACCGTGTCCTGTGCTCGATGCCAGGTCGTGCCTTTTAACGACAGCCCCGCGGATAGGGACTGGTCCACATCCGTAAATTCGTAGGCCTCGACATTGCCGGCCGCCTTGCCGAAGCGCAGAAACGTGCCTAGATCCGCGGTGAGTTCCTGAGACGCGTTCACGTCCGCCCCCAGGCGACTTCGATACTGCCTTACCGCGGCGATATTCACGGGCGTGTCGGTGCTTTCGGCCAACGCGACGGCCTGATCCAATAGTCCCATACGGCCGCGGCTGTCGAAGACGGTTACCATGACATTTCCCGCATGATCGCCAATGCGCTGGCGGTGCTCGACTTCGGCCAGAAGTTGGAATTCGTGAAAACCCGGGTCGAGATGCACGCTGTTCGGAATGTTGGAGAGGTCGAAGACCCCGCTCCGCAGGGTCCATGGGCCTTGGTACCACTCGGCCGCTGCACCCACGGTATAACCCCAGGCGTCGGCCGCGTAGTCGAAGGTACCCGCGTCCACGGCGGTCCAGTTCAAGAAGTCGCCGCGCGGGTCGTGCGCGTAGGGGTTGATGTCGAAAATGTCGCCGACGCTGATCTTGCCGACGGTGAGCACCCAGCGGTTTTCGCTGCGGCTGCCCGCCAATTGATTCTGGGCGCTTTCCACGGCCTCCTGATCGCCATTCAGATTGAAAGTGTCGCGTACGAACCCACGAGTGAACCGCAGGTAGGGTTGATTCTTCCCGACCTTGTAGGCCTCGGCGCTGGGAAAGCCCGCCACACCCAAGGTGTTGTTCAGGCCGAATCCCTGATCGACCTCCCCGTTGATCCAGAGCTCGGCACCGGACCAAAGGGCGCCACCCAGGTAGAGGGTGGCGTCGGTGGTCTCGCGGCCGCTATCAGGCGACAAGCTGTTCGGCCCCGCATAGGGCGCGTTGAAAGAGGAGGTTTCCTGTTCCACATAGGTGAACTGGCCGTGAACCGCGAAGGTTTCGGGCACCGTGTTGACAGGAGCGCCGGCCGCGGGCTGGTCGTCCGCGACGGCAACGCCGGGGCAGCCGAACACCAACGGTGCGATAACCAGCGCAGTCCATTTTGCAGCCATGACATTCTCCTCGACGGCTTCACGGCGGAACCTTAAGGCTTCGCCATTTGCGAAATATACCCTACTGGGGTATACTATCGCTAGAGGTAAATCGAGGCATGAGCCACGTCGCACGCGAAAAGATCAAGCTGCTGAATCGCATCAAGCGATTACGCGGCCAAATCGAGGCCATCGAGCGGGCGATCGACAGCGATCAAGAGTGCGCCGACGTCCTGCAACAGGCGACCGCGTGCCGAGGTGCCCTCGATGGCTTCATCGCCGAGGTCATTGAAGACCATATTCGTGAACATATGATGGATCCCCACGCCGAGCGCGACGATCCCCGCGTCGCGGCGGCCGACCAACTGGTCGATATCGTTCACCGCTACCTCAAGAGATGAAGCGCGACCTTCCTATCTGAAGAAGAACTCATCGACTGCGAGGGCAGCCTAGGGCATCCTTCGCGCTTCAGGTATATGGTCGACGTTTATGACGCGTTTCTTGTGTTGAGGCTG
>Ga0302314_10001631_pt1 | contig 41876 bp, 47 predicted proteins | sample III_Palsa_N2_3_FD_200533 | JGI IMG/M metagenome (GOLD analysis project Ga0302314, IMG submission 200533) | Peat permafrost microbial communities from Stordalen Mire near Abisko, Sweden - III_Palsa_N2_3 | ecosystem: Environmental > Terrestrial > Soil > Palsa > Peat permafrost | place: Sweden... | reverse complement strand
GCGCGGTTGACCTGATGCCTCGCTATCGCCTCACCGTGGAATATGACGGTGGCCCCTATTGCGGCTTCCAGGCCCAAGCGGACCAGCCGACCGTCCAGGCCGAGATCGAGCGGGCGATCGCTGCGTTCTGCGGCCAGGCGCTGCGCATCCACGCCGCCGGTCGCACCGACACTGGCGTCCACGCCGCCGGCCAGGTGATCCATTTCGACCTTGAGAAGGCGTGGCCGGCGAGCGTGGTGATGAACGCGCTGAACGCCCACCTGGCCGCCGCGCCCATTTCGGTGCTGGCGGCGGAGACGGCGAGTGAAGACTTCCACGCCCGCTTTTCGGCGGAGGGCCGGCGCTACCTCTACCGCATCCTCAATCGTCCGGGCCGCCCGGCGCTGGAGGCGGGCCGCGTCTGGCACGTCAAAGCGCCGCTCGACGTCGAGGCCATGGACGCCGCCGCGCGCCTGCTGGAGGGCCGTCACGACTTCACCACCTTCCGAGACGCCGCCTGCCAGGCCGCCTCGCCGGTGAAGACCCTAGACGAGGCGCGCGTGGCCCGTGCGGGCGAGGAGGTGCGCCTCGGCTTCGCCGCCCGCTCGTTCCTGCATCGCCAGGTGCGCTCGATGACCGGCTCCCTGGTGCAGGTCGGCCTCGGACGCTGGACGACCCAGGATCTCGCCGCAGCGCTCGAGGCCCGCGACCGCGCCGCCTGCGGGCCCGTGGCCCCCGCCGCCGGCCTCTGCCTGATGAGCGTCGACTATCAGTCGAACGTGACGAAGTAGTCGGCGATCAGGCGCTCATAGACCCGCGTCAGGGTCTCAATGTCGGCGACGCTCGCCTGCTCGTCGACCTTGTGCATGCTCGCGCCGACGAGGCCAAACTCGACCACCGGGCAAAGGGCGCGGATGAATCGGGCGTCGGAGGTGCCGCCGGTGGTGGAGAGCTCGGGCGCAACGCCGGTCACCACTTCCACCACCCGGGCCACCAGGGCGGTGAAGTCGCTGGGCTCGGTCAGGAACGCCTCGCCGCTGATCCTGGGCGTCAGGGTGACCGATCCCTCGAATGCCGCGCCGGCGGTCTCAGCTTCGTTCGACAGCCACGCCGCTAGGCTGGCGCCGGTGTGAGCGGGGTTGAAGCGGATGTTGAGCCGCGCGCGGGCTTCGGCGGGAATGACGTTGGTCGCCGGATTGCCGATGTCTATGGAGGTGATCTCGACGTTCGAGGGCTGGAAACCCAAGTAGCCCTCGTCGAGGCGCCGCCCCTGCACGGCCGCCAGAAACCGCACGATCACCGGCGCGGGATTGGCCGCGCGGTCGGGATAGGCCACGTGGCCCTGCACGCCGCGCACCACGATCTCGGCGTTGATGCTGCCGCGCCGGCCGATCTTGACCATGTCGCCCAGGCGCGCGCTCGACGTCGGTTCGCCGACCAGGCAGTGGTCGATCCGCTCGCCCTCGGCCGCCAGGGCGGCGACCACGGCCCGGGTTCCGTGCTCGGCTACGCCCTCTTCGTCGCCGGTGATGAGCAGGGAGAGCGACCCCCGGGTCTCGCCGACGCGACTCGCCGCGGCGACGAAGGCGGCGATGGCGCTCTTCATGTCGGCGGCGCCACGTCCGTGAAGGACTCCGTCGTCGATCCGGCCGTCGAACGGCCCGTGCCGCCAGGCCGACGCCTCGCCCGGCGGCACCACGTCGGTGTGGCCGGCGAAGCAGAAGTTAGGCCCGCCCGTTCCACGCCGGGCGTAGAGATTCTCGATCTCGCCGAACCGCATACGTCGACAGGTGAAGCCCAGACCCGCGAGCACGGCCTCGACGATGTCCATCGCCCCGGCGTCGGCGGGAGTCACCGACGGGCGGCGGATGAGGTCGCGGGCAAGCTCGACGGGATCGATCATCATTGGCTCCGATCAGGCGCCTCATTACGGTTGCCGCGGGCGCGGGCCAAGCCGCGTCTCCCCCGGAGGGATCCATGAAGAAGATCGATATCCCGGCCATCCCTGTCCGTCAGGGCTCCGGCTATCCGCCGCCCTACGACGCGCCGTGCAAGTTGCGCGAGCGCAAGGCGCTCGGCGACGCCGGCGGCCTCTCGCAGTTCGGCGTCAATCTCATGACCCTGCCGCCGGGCGCCTGGTCGAGTCAGCGGCACTGGCACAGCGACGAAGACGAGTTCGTCTGGGTGCTGGAAGGCGAGCTCACTTTGATCACCGACGCCGGCGAAGAGACGCTCGGTCCGGGCGACTGCGCCGCCTTCAAGGCCGGCGCGGCCAACGGCCATCACCTCGTCAATCGCTCCGGCGCGCCCGCGAAGCTCCTGGAGATCGGAACCCGCGGCGCCGCCGACCGCACCGTCTATTCCGAGGCCGACATGGTCGCCGAGCCGGCCGACGAGTTCTACCGCCGTCGCGACGGGACGCCCTATCCGAAGTGATCGGCCAGGGCAGCGGGCATGAGCGGAAAGGGAATCCGAACCGTCGTGGTGCAATCGGCTTATGAGCGGCGCCCTATGCCCAGTCCTCGGCCGCGCGGTCCACCATGTCACGCACCAAACGCGCCGATTCGATGAGCGGCGAGGGGTCCTTGGCGGCGCGGGCGAGAACGATGGCGCCCTCGAGAGTAGCGATCATAAAGATCGCCAGCGGCCGGGTGGCCTGCGGTGGGGCGCCATGAGCTTCCAGGCCGTTCATGATGGTTTCAATCCACAGGCTGAAGGCTGCGTCGCAGGCGAGGCGCAGACCCTCGTCGGTGCTCGCGACGTCAAGCGTCGTGGAGGCGATCGGGCAGCCGTTGCGATAGTCGCTGCCTTCCAGGATCCTGACCTCCGCGCGAAAAACGCGGTCCACTGCCTCGCCGGCGGTCTCGCCCCGCTCGAAGGCGCGCCGCCAGCCTTCGGCGTAGAGCTGGCCGGCGTAGCGGATCGCCTCTGCGCCGAGGGCGGCCTTACCGGCGGGGAAGAAGTGATACAGCGAGCCCCATGGCGCCCGCGCCTCGGCCGTCAACTGCTTTAGGCCGGTGCCGGAGTAGCCCTGCACCCGGAATAGCTGCTCGGCGGCGCTCACCAGGCGCTGGCGGGTGTCGGAAGCGTCGCTCATGAGCCGCCTCGATAGGGTGATTTGCAGATGTCGGCTAGATCGATCTGTGAATTGCTTGATTATCTAGATAGATCGATCTATCTTAAACTCATAACTGGAGGTCTCGCCATGCCCAGCCGGGAGCGGGTTAACGCCTTCGTCGCCGCGGTGCGCGAGGGCCGCTACGTCGACGCCATCGCCGACTTCTACGCGTCGGACGCCAGCATGAGGGAGAACCTCGCGCCGCCGCGCGTCGGCCGAGACATCTTAATTGCCGGCGAGAAGGCCATGCTTGGGTCGGTGAGTCGGATCGTCACCCGCCGCGCCAGTCCGGTGATCGTCGACGGCGACCGAGTGGTCATTGGCTGGGAATTCGAGGTCACGACGCGCGAGGGCGAGGTGCGGCGTCTGGACGAGCTGGCGCTTCAGACTTGGCGCGGCGACCTGATCGTCGAGGAACGGTTCTATTACGATCCGGCCCAGGCGGCGGCGCCTGTCGAAAGGGAGACCGCCTGAGATGTCGCTCACCGGGACCTATTCTCTGCGCCAGCTCAGCGTAGCCATCCTCGTCGGCGGACTTGTCGCCGGCACGCTCGACATCTTCGTCGCCGCCGCCATCAACGCGGTTCCCCCCGCGACCATCCTTCAAGCCATCGCCAGCGGCCTGCTCGGCAAGTCTTCGTACCAGGGAGGCCTGGTAACGGTGGGGCTTGGCCTCGCACTGCAATGGCTGATGTCGCTGATCATCGCCAAGATCTATGTCCTGGCCGGGGTCCAGCTGCCGGTCCTGTTCCGCCGCCCACTGGTCATGGGCGCGCTCTACGGAGTTGGCGTGTTCGTGGTGATGAACCTCGTGGTACTGCCGCTGTCCGCGGCATGGCCCAAGCCGCATCACCCGAGCGCCGAGGCCATTGCCCTCAACCTCGCCGCCATGCTTCTGTTCGGCCTGATCGTCGCCTATACCGCGCGGCGCATCCTGGTCGAGCGAGCCGCCAAGCGGGCGATTAGATAGATCGATCTAGCAAGATCGTTTGTCAGGGCTCGACTTTCCAGCCGTCGCCGGGCGACACCCAGATAACCCGCTGGTCGAGGCTCGGCCGCGGCAGCCCGTCGAAGGCGGTATGGGCCGTAAACCCAGACCCGTCCGGCTCATAGGACACGCACACGGTGTGGCCGATAATTGGAGAAAATTCGTTGGCGACGGCGTTGCGGAGCTGGGTGGCGCGGGCGTCGTCGGGGTCCGCGCCATCGATGACGAATTTCGCCCCGGCGACGTTCTCCTTGAGCAGCACGCTGCACAGCCGTCCATTGGTCACCGTCATCGCCGAGGCCGTGGTCATGGTGATGGTCGGATTTCTTGCGATCGCCACCGTCGTCTCGCCTATCACGCCGCCGTCGGCGGTCAGGCTGTAAACGGCCAGAGAGGCGCACACCTTGCGCGCCTGGTCCGGCGAATAGCAGTGAGCCTTGCCGTCGGCCGCCGGGGTGATGGGGGCCGGGAAGGCGGCTGCAACGGCGGCTAGAAGCGTCAAAATCGCCATCAGCGACCTCCCGATCGAACGTCCGGGTCTCTATAGGAGGGGACTGCGCCGAAGGCGAGGCAGGGCCGACAGCTCCCTTCCTCCTCGTGGAAGGGGAAGGGAAATGCTCAGGCGGCGAGCGGCCGGCGCCAGGTCCACGAACGGGTTGGCCGAACCGGCGCCGCCATGTCGGCCAGGCGGGCGTCGATCGCCTTGAGGATCAGGCGGGCGGAAAGGCCATGCAGGGCCAGCGCGTCCGCCGCCAGGGGGCCGGCCAACGGAATGGCCGAGATCAGCGTCCGTCCGAACATCAAGGCGGCGCAGGTCGCCAGGACGGTCACGGGAACGCCGGCGCGCAGACCCTGAGCGATCAGGAAGACGGCCGCGGCCGCGCCATAGGTCTCGCCGACGACCGGAATCCACGACAGAGCTGCTTCCGCGCCCAGGCGGAACGGGCCGACGCGTAGCAGGCCGTCGGAAAATCGCCCGACCAGCTCGACGCTGCGGCGGATGGAGATCAGATCTTCCCGGCTCGGGGCCATGGCGGGTCATTCCTCAACTGTCGTATCCCTCGCGGCAAGACGTGGTGCGTCGACGACCAATTCGCTAGGGTCGGCGCCGAGGGAGGGAGAACCGTGTCGCTCAATCTACGCGAGCTTGCCGGCGGCGTTCACGCCGAAACCCTCGCGGCCGTGACGCTGGGCGCGCTGGTGGCCACGGTGAGCGGCGTGGTGGCCAACATGTGGGAGGCGCAAGTTCGCCAGAGCAAGAGCGAACGCGCCGCCGCCGTGCTGATCGGCGAGGCGATCTCCACCATGCACGCCATTCTGCAAGGCGCCTTGCGCTCCATGACCGTGGGCGAGCGCTTCGGCGTCGTCACCCAGCGCATGCTGAGGGCGGCGCGGCGCGAAATCGACGTCTACGACCGCAACCGCGAGCTGCTGGTCGACCTGCGTGACGCCAAGCTGCGCGTTGATCTGCACAGCCTCATGGTCCGCATCGCCATGCCGCTCGACGGCATCCTCGCCACCTTCGACCACCCGGATCTCGCCGACCCTGGCGCGCGTGAGCGGGGCGTGGCCTTCTTGGCCGAGACGCTCACCCGGTTTCCCGAGCTGATCCGCCGCCTGGCCCATGTCGCCGGCCGCGATTTCGAGGACTTTGAGAGCATCTTCGTGCCGCCCGCCGACGTATTGGCGGCTTTCGCGCCGCCACAACCAGCCGCGAAATCCTGACGCCGGATTGCCACACGCCCGTCGGACCGGCCCGGCGATGCGCACTTTGCGCGCCAAATAGGCGCAAACATGAGCGCACGGGTCCGCAACGCGCAAAAAAGCGCAGATGAGTATTGAAACAATGGCCCGCGGCGATCACATTAGACCTGCCGCGGGCTCATCCCCCCCGTTCTCGCGGCCCCACTGGCCCGGCGGAGTGAACTTTTCGCCGGGCCATTTTTTTATGAAGCCGGTGGCGCGGGCAATAGCCCCTGAGGTCCAGCCGGGCGATTGGCGGGGAACGTGTCAAAAACGACACATATGAATCAGGCCGTCCGCGACGACGACGTAACCTCCTTTCGACGCGACGGAGCCGCGCCGCTGAGGGGCCTGATCTCGGCGCGCGACGTCGAAGTCCTGCGCGCCGCCGTCGACGATCTGGTGGCCCATCCCAGCCCACGCGCCAAGGTGGCCAGCGCCGCTGGCGATCCAGGCCTGTTCTTCGAGGACTTCTGCAACTGGGGTGAGGTCGACGCCTTCCGGCGCTTCGTTTTGGACGGCCAGCTCGCCGCCGCCGCGGCGGCGCTGATGGGTGCGCGCGAGGTGCGTTTTCACCATGACCATGTGCTGGTCAAGGAGGGCGGGACGCGCACGCGAACGCCGTGGCATCAGGATCAGCCCTATTACGACATCGACGGACGGATGACCGTCAGCTTCTGGATTCCGCTGGACCCCATCCGCCGCGAATCGACCCTGGAGTTTCTCTCGGGCTCGCACCACGGGCCCTGGCTCATGCCGCGGAGTTTCGCTGACCGCGAGGCCAAATGGTTTCCCGAAGGATCGCTGGGCGACCTGCCGGATATCGAGGCCGACCGCAGCCGCTATCCCATCCTCGGCTGGGCGCTGGAGCCCGGCGACGCGGTCGCCTTTCACATGCTGACGCTGCACGCCGCCGCGGGCTCCGCGACCCGCCGACGGGTGTTCTCGGCGCGCTTCATCGGCGAGGACGTCCGCCACGCGCCCAGGCCCTGGGCCACGTCGCCGGAGTTCCCGGGCCTCGCCAAGGCGCTTCCGGCCGGCGCTCCCATGGATCATCCTCTGTTCCCCGTGGTGTGGCGCGAGACTTGACGCGCCGGGGGCGACGGCGGATAGCGGCACCGTGGTTCCCCTTGGGGATCAAAAGGGAATGCGGTGCGGGCTCCGGCCCAATTCCGCGGCTGCCCCCGCAACTGTGAGCGGTAAGTCGAAGGACCGAGCGTATGGCCACTGGGGCGTCAGCCCTGGGAAGGCCGGTCCCCAAGACGTTGACCCGCGAGCCAGGAGACCTGCCACACGTCGTGGTCACACGCGAACGCGCTGGACGGGGTGTGCCAGGGTGGACGGGAAGCCGATGGGGCGCAGGCCCACGCGGCCGGCCGTCTCTTCGCGGTGACGTGTCACTGCGAGGCTTTGAACCATGCCCGAACTCCTCAAGCCCGCCGCCCTCGCGGCGGCGTCAGCTATCCTCGCCGCCCCGGCGGCTTTCGCTCAGGAGGCCGTCACTCCTCCGACCACGGTTTCCGCCTTGGTGGTGAGCCCAACTCTCACGCCAACTCCCATCGATCAGGTGGGCAGCTCGGTGACGCTGATCACCGCCGACGACATCGCCGCCCACCAGTGGCGCACTCTGCCGGAGGCCCTCGACACAACGCCCGGCCTCAACATAGTCCAGACCGGCGGTCCGGGCGGACTGACCTCGGTGTTCATCCGCGGCGCCAACTCCAACCATACTGAAGTCGTCATCGATGGCATCGACGTCAACGATCCCAGCCAGAACGGGGCCTATGACTTTGGCCAAGGCCTCGCCACAGGCGTCCAGAGCATCGAGGTGCTGCGCGGGCCGGAGAGCAGCCTCTATGGCGCCGACGCCCTGGGCGGGGTGATCGATATCGTTACGCCCGCGGGCGAGGGGGCGCCCAAGCTCACCGCCAGCCTCGAAGGCGGCTCGTTCCAGACCTTCAACCAGACGATCGGATTGAGCGGCTCAGAAGCTGGTTTCCACTACGCCCTCGATGTCTCCCATTTCCGCTCGGGCGACACGCCCGTGACGCCGCCGGGGTTGCTGGCGCCGGGTGAGGCGGCGATCGGCGACCGCTATGACAATCTTACCAGCACGGCCAAGCTCGGCTACGACGTCTCCCGCGACCTCTCTTTCGGTCTCGTGCTGCGCTACGTCGACGCCGACTACCGATCGACCGGCGAGAACTACGACGACTATCCCACCTACTATCCCGACTCCGCCCAGACCTATCAGTGGGAGCGGCAGTTCTTTAGCCGTGCGGAGGCCAAGTTCGGCCTGTTCGACGATCGGTTCGAGAACACCCTCGGCATCTCCTACGCCAATTTTCGGACCACGGTTCAGAGTCCCGACGATGGCTACGGCTTGCCCGCGCCGGTGGTCGACGATGGCGATCGGCTGAAGTTCGATTGGCTGGGGACGATCGCATTCGACCCCAGGGACACGCTCGTCCTGGGCGTCGACGACACCACTGACCGGCTGATCGACAGCCCGGTCAGCGCCACCGAAAACCGCGTCGGCGGTTTCGCCGAACTGCAGTCGCGGCCGATCCAGGGTCTCAGCGTCGCCGCCAGCGCGCGTTTCGACTCCGATGACCGTTATGGCGACCACGCCACCTGGCGGATCGCGCCGGCCTATACGGTCGAGGCGACGGGCACGGTGCTGAAGGCCAGCGTCGGGACCGGCTTCAAGTCGCCCACCCTCACCGAACTCTTTGTCAGCTATCCATCCTATGACTTCTACGCCAATCCGGACCTGAAGCCGGAAACCAGCGTCGGCTACGATGTCGGCTTCGAGCAGCCGCTGTGGAGCGGCCGCGCGCGCTTCGGGGCGACCTGGTTCCACAACGACATCCGCGACCTTATCGAGTCCAACGCCGACGACACGTCCTACGCCAACGTTGGCCGCGCCACGACCTACGGCGTGGAAAGCTTCGTCTCATTCAAGCTGACGCGCACGCTCGACCTCCGCGCCGACTACACATGGCTCATCGCTCGTGACGACATCGCTGAGGCCGAGTTGATCCGCCGACCGAAGAACAAGGCCAGCGTGACCGCTGACTGGCGGGCGACGCACCGGCTGCGGCTGGCCGCCAGTCTGGTCTATGTCGGCGCGTGGCTCGACTACGACCGGTCCGGCTCCTACGAGTTGATGGCCAGCCCCTACGCCACCGTGAACCTCGCGGCCGACTACGACCTCGGCCACGGCCTCACCCTGTTCGCGCGGATCGATAACCTGCTCGACCGTCACTACGAGGACCCGGTCGGCTTCGATAAGCCCGGCATCGGCGCGTTCGGCGGGATCAGGGTCGCGCTACAGCCCTAGGCGCGGAGTGCGGGCCGGCGAATTCTCTGAGGGTAGGCGCCGCATCCTCGCCCCTGGGGCGTCGGGTGGCGATGCTTTGTGGGCAGAGGGGGGCCAACTCAACTTTCTCCGGAAGCCCCCCTCCCCGGCGGCGCCGGTACTTCCCCCCCGGAGGCGGAGGGAAGGTCATGTAACTTTAAGCCGCGGCCCAGCGACGAGAATCGAGGGCCTGGGGATCGTCGAGGGCCATGTCGTCCCAGTCGAGATCGGGTGGCGGACTGGCGGCGGCGGCGATGACGGCGTTGACCTCGGCCGCCGTGGCGGCGCCGACGATCACGGCGGTCGCCTCTTGCCTGGAGAGCGCGAAGGCCAGCGCCGCTTGCAGCGGATCGCTGCGGCCCTCGGCGATCAGGCGGCGGGCGCGCGAGAGTCGGCTGATGGCCGCCGCGCCCAGATGGCTCGGCGCCCGGTCGGGCGGCAAAAACAGGAGACCGTTCAGGAAGATCGAGCGCAAATGCACTTCGACGCCCATGTCGCGGATGGCGGCCAGCGTGCCGTCGACCAAAAGGCGCTGGTCGAGCAGGCTGGCCGGGGCTTGGACGATGTCTGGGCCGAAACGGCGGGCGAGGCCGGCCGGATCGTCCGAGGCGTAGGCCGAAATGCCGACGCGCTCGAACAGCCCTGCCTCGCGCAGGTCAAGCAGTCTCTGCCACAGCGCTTTGCCATAGGGCGTGAAAAGGTCGCTCGCCGCCTGGACCATGATGGCGTCGGCGCGCACGAGTCCCAGACGCGCGAGCGAGGCCCGCGCCTCCTGCTCGACGAAGTCCGGTCCCTTGTCGCCCCGGGCGGCCTTGATGGTGATCTTGAACGGCGCCGGACGGGGCATCACCGCGCCCAGCACCGCTTCGCCGTGCATGGACGCGGCGCCGGTGTCGAGCACCGTGACGCCCATGCGCCCCGCGATGGCCAGGATCTCGCGCACCTCCGCCTCCGGCGGACGCCCCTTGGCGGGCGCGGCGCCGTCCAGACCGAACTGAGCGGTTCCGAGGCCGAGCTTCGAAATCAGCGGGTGAGGGCGCAAATGGTCGGGTCCGAACGAGCGGTGAGAGGCGCATCATCACCGCCAAGCGTAAATAAGGCGTATCGACGGTTTTGAGGTTTGATTAACCTTCGCCTTCGCCAATCCGGCGAGGAAATTCAGCGCTTTACAGCCGTTGGAGCGGCAGGACTTCGAGCGCCGTCCCGGCTTCCGCCGCCGGCGCTCGTGGCGGCCGACGAATAAGCGAGTCGGCGGCGGCGAACACGCTGACCAGCGAGGAGTCCTGGTCGGTGAACGGCGTGACGGTCACCTCACCCGTGGGCCGGCATTCGAGGCGCGCTCGCATCCAGTGTTCCCGTTCGCCGTTGGCCGGAAGCGCGAGCGTGGTTTTGGCGGCGATGAGGGGCGTCGCGGGGTCCGCGCCCTGCAGGGCGAGCAACAAGGGGCGCAGGAAGAGTTGGGCGCAAACCATGGCCGAGGCCGGATTGCCGGGCAGGCCCAGCACGCGCCGGCCGTCGCTGAGCACGCCGAACCAGGTTGGCTTGCCCGGCCGCATGGCGATGCTCTCGACGTCGAGTTCAAGCCCCAGGCGCGTGAGGGCCGGTTTCACCAGGTCGTGGTCGCCGACCGAGGCGCCGCCCAGGGTGACGACCATATCGCCGGTCGTCCCGCCAACCGTGCCGGCGATGGCCGCCTCGTCGTCGCCGACACCGGCGAGGGGTTCCGCCAGTCCACCCCAGAACCGGACGAGCGCCGACAGCGCCGTGGACCCCGAATCGAAGATCTGGTCGGGGCGGACAGCGGCGCCGGGGGCGACGATCTCCTCGCCTGTGGCCACGATGACGACGCGTGGCCGGCGGTGAACTTGCAGGTCGGCCATCCCGGCCGCGGCGGCCAGGGCAAGCCGCCAGGGGTCGAGACGCGCGCCGGCCTCGAGGAGGGTCGCGCCGGCTTGAAAATCGACGCCGGCGGCGCGGATGCAGAACTGAGGCGCGGCGGCTGGGACGGTCACCGCGTCGCCGTCCCTCACGGCGTCTTCCTGGATCACCACCGCATTGGCGCCGGCCGGGAGCGGCGCGCCGGTGAAGATCCGTATGGCTTGGCCCGGGGCCAGCTCGCCCGCGAAGCCGTGACCCGCGGCGCTCTCCCCGACGATGGCGAGGCGTCCGGGGGTGTCGGCGGCGCGGACGGCCCATCCGTCCATGGCCGAGGCGGCGAACGGCGGCTGGTCGCGCGTGGCGACGATGTTGGCGGCGAGAACCCGCCTCATCGCCCGCGACAGTGGCACGGCTTCGACGCCCAGCGGCCCGACGCGCGCCAGCATGCGCGCCCGCGCCTCCTCGACGGACAAGAGCTTCACGCCGCCCGCCAGTCGCCGGACACCCCGCCGCGCTTTTCGATGAGGCGCACGCCCTCCACGACCATGTCGCGCTGCACCGCCTTCAGCATGTCGTAGATGGTGAGGCAGGCCACGGCGACGGCCGTCAGCGCCTCCATCTCGACGCCGGTGGGACCGGTCGTCGCCACCACCGCGCGCACCGTCAGGCCGGCCTCGTGCGGCTCGACCTTCACATCGATCTTGGTCAGCGCCAGGGGATGGCAGAGCGGGATGAGATCGGCGGTGCGCTTGGCGGCCATGACGCCGGCGATCTCGGCGGCGGCGCGGACATCGCCCTTGCGGGCGCCGCCGCCCAGCGCCAGGTCGCGCGTCGCCGGCGACATGCGCACCAGCCCCTCGGCGATCGCTTCGCGGGCGCTGGCCGGCTTGGCCGACACATCGACCATGCGCGCGCGACCCTCTTCGTCCAGGTGGCTGAGTCGGCTCATCGCTCAGCGAGCCGTGGCATCAGCTCGACCATGTTGCAGGGCCGATGGCGGGAATCGAGCTGGGCGGCGATGACCTTGTCCCAGCCGTCGCGCACCGCGCCGTTGGAGCCCGGGAGGCAGAACACGAACACCCCGTCGATCAAGCCAGCTAAGGCGCGCGATTGCAGGGTCGAGAGGCCCACCGACTGGTAGCTAACCAGGTGGAAGACCACTGAAAAGCCGTCAATGCGCTTGTCGAACAGCGGTTCGATCGCCTCGGGGGTGACATCGCGGCCGGTCAGCCCGGTGCCGCCGGTGGTGACGATGGCGTCGACGTCGCCGGAGGTGGTCCACGATTTGATCCGGACGCGGATGGCCTCGATATCATCCCGAACCAGATCGCGGGCGGCCAACCGATGTCCGGCCCCGGCCACTCGCTCGGCGAGCAGATGGCCCGAGGTGTCGCTCTCTTCGTCGCGGGTGTCCGAGATGGTCAGCACGGCGACCCGGACTGGTGTGAAGGCCGCCGCCTCGTCCAGCCGGCCGCCCACGGAAAAGCTGGCATTCATGCGTCCCATCGCTCCGCGTCGGCGAGATCTCGCGCCGTCGGCTCGACCCAGCGCGCGCCGGCCGGACCATGCTCTTTCTTCCACAAAGGCGCGCGGGATTTCAGATAGTCCATCAGGAAGTCGCAAGCCTCGAAAGCGGCGCGCCGGTGCGCCGCCGCGGTCATGACCAGGACGATCGCCTCGCCCGGCGCGATCTTGCCGATGCGGTGGATCACGGCCACGTCCCGCAGGGCGAAGCGACGGCGCGCCTCGACGGCGATCTTCTCGATCTCGGGGAGTGTGAACTCCGGCCAGGCCTCCAGCTCCAGGGCCGTCGCCTGGCCGGCCTCGCCGCGCGCCAGGCCGAGGAAGCTGGCGACGGCGCCCGAGTCCGCGCGCCCGGCGCTAAAGGCGTTGAGCGCCGCGCCGGGATCGAAGGGCTGGTCGGTGAGGGTGATCATCCGCCGCTCATCGGCGGCATGAACGCCACTTCGGCTTCGGGCGAGAGCGCCGCATCGCCGCGCACGAGCGCCCGGTCCACGGCCACCTGCACGCCCGGCCCGGCGAGCGCGGCGGCCAACTCCGGCCACGCTTCGCCCAGGCGCCGCCTGAGGCCCGAGAGCGTCTCCGGCGGCGGCGTCAGCTCGGTTTCGCGCCAGCCGGCCAGGTCGCGCAGACGCCCGAGCAGCAGCACGCGCATCATCCGCCCGTGGTCGACATATGCCGCGCCACCGAGGGGCCCGCGCCGCGTTCGATGTGGAAGTCGTGGCCCTTGGGTTTTGCCGTCACCGCCGCGCGGATCGCCTGGGCGAGCTCCGCCCGCGAGGCGCCGGATCGCAGCACCGCGCGCAGATCAACCGCGTCTTCGCGCCCGAGGCAGGTGTGCAGCACGCCGGTGCAGGTCAGGCGCACGCGATTGCAGCCCTCGCAGAAATTGTGGCTGAGCGGGGTGATGAAGCCCACGCGCCCGCCAGTTTCGGCCACCCGGACGTAGCGCGCCGGGCCGCCGGTCGCGAGCGGCAGGTCGGTGAGGGTCCAGTAGCTCTCCAGCTCGCGGCGGACGTCGGCCAGGGAGATGAACTCGTCGGAACGGTCCTCGTCGATTTCGCCCATTGGCATGGCCTCGATCAGCGTCAGATCGTGGCCGCGGGCGTGGGCCCAGGCGATGAGGTCCGGGATCTCGCGCGCATTATCGTTGGCCAGCGCGACGACGTTGATTTTGACCGTGAGGCCGGCGGCGTCGGCCGCCGCGATCCCGGCCTGGACCTTGTCGAGGTCGCCGCCACGGGTCAGGCGCGCGAACACCTCCGGCTTCAGGCTATCCATCGACACATTCACCCGGCGCACGCCGAGCCTCGCCAGATCGGCGGCGTGGACGGCTAGGCGCGAGCCGTTGGTGGTCAGGGTGATTTCCTTGAGCGCGCCGCTGCGCAGATGGCGCGAAAGCCGTTCGACGAGGCCCATCACCCCCTTGCGCACGAGCGGCTCGCCGCCGGTGAGCCGCAGCTTGGTGACGCCGAGATCGACGAACGCCGAGGCGATCTCGTCCAGTTCCTCCAGCGTCAGCACCTCCGCCTTGGGGAGGAAAGTCATGTGCTCGCTCATGCAATAGACGCAGCGCAGGTCGCATCGGTCGGTGACCGACAGGCGCAAATAGGTCACGCTGCGGCCGAAGCCGTCGACCAGCGGCGCGGTCGGCGCGGCGGTCGCGGGGGTGGAGTCGTAGGGCGTCATCGCATGGGAAACATAGTGGGAAACACTAGGTGGCGACAGTAGGCGGGGGGACGCCGACCTCGTTCGAAGCGATCGTGCTCGCCGGCGGGGCGGGGGCGCGGTTCGGCGGGGCCAAGCTGACGGCGCCCTGGCGCGGTGGGGCGCTGATCGACGGCGCGCTGGGCGCCGCCTTCGCCGCCCCGGTCCGACGGGTGATCGTGGTCACCGGCGCCGACGCCGCTGTGGCTACCAGGGCCCGGGCCTGGGCGGAGGCGCGCAACGAGGGCGTGCGGCTGACGCTCGTCCACGCGGCCGATCACGCGCTGGGAATGTCGGCCAGCCTGCGCACCGGTCTGGCGGCGCTGGGCCCAGATACGGCCGGCGCCTTCGTCTTCCTGGGGGACATGCCGCTCATTCCGCACGACCTTGCCGGCCACCTGGCCGACGCGCTTGCGGCCGGAGCGCTGGCCGCTGCCCCGGTTTGCGAGGGCCGGCGAGGCCATCCGGTGCTCTTTGCAGCATCCCTGTTTCCGGGCCTGACCGGGATGACGGGGGATGAGGGCGCGCGGACGGTGCTAGCGGGATCCGGCGCTCGCCTCGCTCTGATCGAAACAGCTGACGTCGGCGTTCTCTTCGATGTCGACGCGCCGGGGGACCTCGGCCCCGATCAGTGACGATGCCCTAGGTGAACACCGAAGCTGTAGGCGACGCCGACTCCGGCCGAATACTGGTTCCTCGAGCCGGCGATATTCACCACAGGACTGTCCGCCGCCACGCCGGTCAGGTGGTGATAGCCGACGCCGACGGTCGCCCGGATGCGCCGGGTGAAACGATAGGCGTAAGCCACTTCGACCCCGCCATAACGGGCGCCGGCGCCGGGCGTGTAGGGCTTGGTCAGATAGGGACTCTGCGAGGCCTCGGCGGGCGTGACGCCGAAATAGGTCTCCATGTAGCGGGCGTCGCCATAGCCGAAGCGCGGACCGATGGAGAAGTCCCACTTCTTGCCGGTGTGGATGTAGTCGATGCCGGCGTCGCCGACCGCGCCGTACTGGCCGATGACCCCCTGGCGCACCTGGACGCGGGCGCGCAGCCAGTCGGTGGCCCAGACATCGCCGAACAGACCCGGCTCGACGGCCAAGCCGATCTTCTGGAAGCCCACCAGCTTGCCGGTGTCGTCGCGGCCGTCGCGGATGTTGAGCACTGGGCCGAAGTCGAAATGTTTGCTGGTGAAGAGAGTCAGCGTCCCGCCGTCGTCGGGCGGCGTGAAGCGATAGGGCGTGTTCGCGCGGCGGGCGGAGAAGCTGAGCGTCGGTCGAATTTGGGTGTCGGGCGCGCCCTCATAGGGCGGTCCGGCCGAGGCGCCGGCGCCCACGGTGACGATCCAATCGCCCTGCTGCGCGCAGACCGGCCCGCCGACGGCGAGCGCCAGAAGGAGGGCGACGAACCCGGCTCCGGCGCGCGCGCTCAAGTCTTGACGAAGGGCAGGCTGGCCGTGGGCTTGCCAGTGAGGGCTAGCAAGGCGTTGGCCACGGCCGGCGCGATCACCGGGGTGCCGGGCTCGCCCACGCCGCTCGGATGGTTCATCGACGGCAAGATGTAGGTCTCCACGTGCGGCGCTTCGTTCATGCGCAACACGCGATAGCCGTCAAAGTTCCTTTGCTGGACGAGGCCGTCCTTGAGGGTGATCTGGCCATAGAGCGCCGCCGAGAGGCCGAGGCACGTGCCGCCCTCCATTTGGGCGGCGATCTGGTCGGGCGAAACCGCCAGGCCGCAGTCAATGGCGGTGACCACGCGGCCGACCCGAGGCGTCCCGCCCTCCAGCTTCACCTCGGCCGCCTGGGCGACCACGGTGCCGAAGCTCTCGTGCACGGCGACGCCGCGCGACCAGCCGGGCGTGACCGGTCCGGCCTTGTCGACCAGCAGGTTCAGCACCGCCAGATGACGGTCGGCGCCGGCCTTGGCGTAGAGCGCCCGACGATAGGCTACGGGGTCCTGGCCGGCCGCGCGGGCCAGCTGGTCAATGGTGTGCTCCATGACGAAGGCGGTGTGGGTCGCGCCCACCGAACGCCACCACAACACCGTCACCGGGCTGTCGGGAAAGAAGACCTGACCGTCGACGTTCGGCGTCGCCTTGAGGTAGGGCGACCCCATCGCCCCCTCGACGGCGCTCTCGTCGAGCTTGCCGCCGCCGATGGGCGCGCCCTTCATGATCGACTGCGCGACCACGCGGTGGCGCCAGTGGACGGGGAAGCCGTCCTCGCCCACGGCCACGCGCACAGCGTGATGGGTGAGCGGGCGGTAGTAGCCGCCGGTCATATCGTCCTCGCGCGTCCAGACCAGCTTCACCGGCCGGCCGCCGCCGACGTGCTTGGCGATGTGCACGCACTCGGTGACGTAGTCCGACTTGAAGTTGGCGCGGCGACCGAACGATCCGCCGGCGAACAGGGTGTCGATCTTCACCGCCCCCGGCAGGCAGCCGACGATCAGGGCGGTGTTGAGCTGGTCGACGGTCGGGATCTGCGATCCGGTGGTGATCTTCGGATCGCCATCACCGATCTCGGCCACGCAGTTCATCGGCTCCATCGGCGCGTGGCTGAGGTAGGGGAAGTCGTAGGCGGCCTCGATCACCTTGCCGCCGCTGGGCGGCCGGGCCGCGCCGCGCGCCTCGAAGGTCTGCCATTTGATCTTGTCTGCCGGCTGGGCCTTGCCAGCGGCGAGGTCGTGGTAGCTGGCCAGGATCTCGTCCGAGCCGCGCTTTTCGGCCTTGTCGTCGCTCCAGGTCACGATGAGGGCGTCGCGGCCCTGGCGCGCGGCCCAGGTGTTCTCGGCGGTCACCGCGACGCCAGTGGGAATCTGGAAGACGTCGACGACGCCCGGGATCTTGCGCGCCGCCGTGGCGTCGAAGCCGGCCACCTTGCCGCCGAACCGCGGCGAATGGGCGACCATGGCCGTCAACATTCGCGGCTTGTGCACGTCCTGGGTGTAGTGCGCCTTGCCGGTCGACTTGGCGCGCGCGTCCTTGCGGCGCACCCGGTCGGTGCCGATCAGGGTGAAGGCGCGCGGATCCTTGGGCGTGGGGTTCTGCGGCGGGATGATCTTGGCCGCGTCGGCGACCAGCTCGCCGAAGCCGGCCTGCTTGCCGGACGGGTGGGAGACGACGCTGTCCTTCACCGTGATCTCGCCGGTGGGGACGCCCCAACGCGCGGCGGCGGCGGTGACGAACATCGTCCGGCCGGCGGCGCCCACCTTGCGCAGCTGATCCCAGGAATTGCTGATCGCCGACGAGCCGCCGGTGCCCTGCGCGCCCAGGCCGATGTTCTGATAGACCTTGGCGTTGGCCTCGGCCTGGACGACGCTGACCTTGGACCAGTCGGCGTCCAGCTCCTCGGTGACGATGGCGGCGAGGCCGGCGTGATTGCCCTGGCCGAATTCGATGTGCTTGGAGACCACGGTCACCGCCCCGTCCGGGCTGATGCGCAGGAATGGGCCGAAGGGGCCGAAATGGGAATCGGCGCCCAACGAAAGCACGTCGGCCGGCGAGCAGCCGATCAGCAGCGAGCCGCCCGCGGCCGCGGCGGCGATCACCATCATCTCGCGGCGGGTGGGTTCGGGGACCGATTTGACGGGAGCATTCATGACCGGGACCTCACGCGGCGACCGCTTGCGCGGGGCGCTGGGCGGCGGCGGCCTTGATGGCGGCGCGGACGCGCTGATAGCAGCCGCAGCGGCAGATATTGCCGGTCATCGCCGCGTCGATGTCGGCGTCGGTAGGGTTGGGCGTCTTGGCGAGCAAGGCGGCGGCGGACATGATCTGTCCGGACTGGCAGTAGCCGCATTGCGGCACATCGGCCGCAATCCAGGCCGCCTGCAGCGGGTGCAGGCCGCCCAACCCCTCGATGGTGGTGATCTTGGCGCCGACCACCGAGCCGATCGGGGCCTGGCACGAGCGGATGGCGTCGCCGTTCAGGTGCACCGTGCACGCCCCGCACTGGCCGACCCCGCAGCCGTACTTGGCGCCGGTCAGCTCGAGCTCGTCGCGCAGGACCCACAGCAGCGGCGTGTCGGGCGCGGCTTCGACGGCCACGTTCTGGCCGTTGATGTTGAGGAGCGTAGTCATGGTTGCCCTCCGCAAGCCTACATGAACGATGTTAACCGCAACGCGCTCACCCGCAAGGGCGACAGCGCGCCGGCGCCACATTAGGGTGACGGTTCATGCACGCTTTCCCCGCCTTCTTCCCCTTGCAGGGCGCCCGGGTGGTGATCGCCGGATCCGGCGAGCCCGCCGAGGCCCGCGTGCGGCTCTTCGAAGGCTCGCCGGCCGAAATCGTCCGGCTGGAGGACGACTGGGCGCTGGACCCGGATTGCTACCGGGGCGCCCACCTCATCTTCATCGCCAGCCTCGACGACGAATTCGCCCGCGCGGCGGAAGTGGCGGCGAGGACCGCGGGCGCGCCGATCAACGTCTTCGACCGGCCGGCGCTGTCCGATTTTAACACCCCCGCCATCATCGACCGCGGGGCGGTGGTCGTGGCCGTCGGTACGAGCGGGTCCGCGCCCTTGCTGGCCCAGATGCTGCGCGGCGAGATCGAGGCGCGCTTGCCGGCCGCCGTTGGCGAGACGGCCGAACTGCTCGGCGCGCGCCGCGAGGCGATCAAAGCGGCGTTCCCCGATCTGGCCGATCGCCGGGCCTTCCTGCGCGCGGTGCTGGCCGAGCCGTCTTTGGACGCCGCGCGCCTCGACGCCGCCCTGGCTGAAGGCGCGACCGCCGTCGGCCGGATCTTGCTGATCGATCTTCCGCAAGCTGACGACCTGCTGTCGCTGCGCGCGGCCCAGGCGCTTGGCGCCGCCGAGATCGTGGTGGCGCCGGCCGAGGCGGGAAGCCTGGTCGCCCGGCACGCCCGCCGCGACGCCGAACGCCTCACGCCGGAAGCCGCGAACCCTGAGCGCCTGGCCGAGCTCGCGCGCAGCGGCAAGATCGTCGCCGTGTTGGGCGCGGCGGCTGGTCTGGCGTTCGCCGGCGCGCGCGTCGAACGGCTGGCGCCGGCGCCGGACGCGCAATGAGTCTGCTGACCGGCGACGATCTCGCGGCGATTCTGCTGTCGCTGAAGGTGGCGGGCGTCGCGACCCTCGTTACGCTCCCCATCGCGCTTTCGGTCGCGCACGTGCTGGCTCGGCGGCGCTTTCCAGGCCGCTCGCTGCTCGACGCCCTTACCCACCTGCCGCTGGTGCTGCCGCCGGTGGCGACCGGCTACATCCTGCTCATGTTGTTTGGCCGTCAGGGTCCGCTGGGCGCGGTGCTGGCGCGGTTCGGCGTCGTTCTCGCCTTCCACTGGACCGGGGCGGCGCTGGCCGCCGGCGTCATGGCCTTTCCCCTGATGGTGCGGCCGATCCGCCTGTCGATCGAGGCCATCGATCGCGAGGTCGAAGACGCGGCGCTGACCCTGGGCGCGTCGGCGGTGGCGAGGTTCACCCGGGTGACCCTGCCGCTCGCGGCGCCGGGCGTCATCGCCGGCGCGGTGCTGGGCTTCGCCCGAGCGCTTGGCGAATTCGGCGCCACCATCACCTTCGTGGCGGCGATTCCCGGCGAGACCCTCACCCTGCCGACCGACATCTACCTCGCCACCCAGTCCCCTGGCGCCGAGACCCGCTCGCTCGTCCTGTGCGGCGTGTCCCTGGTCATCGCCTTCACCGCCATCCTCGCCGGCGAGGCGATCGGCCGACGGACGCCGCGCTAAATCGGCCGGCCGCGGGTCTCCGGCAGCAGGAAGGGCAGGGTGACGACGCTGAGCGCGGTGAAGATCACCGGATACCAGAGGCCGGCATAGATATCTCCGGTCGCGGTGACGATGGCGAAAGCGGTGACGGGGACGAAGCCGCCCACCCAGCCGGTGCCCACGTGATAGGGCAGGGAGAGGGCCGTGTAGCGGATCCGGGCTGGGAACAGCTCGACCAGGGCCGTGGCGATCGGGCCGTACAGCGCCGTGCAGGCGACGATGAAGATCATCATCACGCCAAGCAGGCCCCAGAAATTGAGCCGGGCCGGGTCGGCCTTGGCCGGGTAGCCGGCCGCCTTGAGCGCGGCGGCGACGCGCGTCGCCACATCCTTGGCCGCGGCCTTCTGCGCGGAGGGGGGAAGGCCGCTTCCTTCGCGCGAGGCGACGACCTGGCCGCCAACCCTGACCACGGCCAGGGATCCGGCCGGCGCGGCGGCGTTGGCGTAGGAGACGCCGGCGTTGGAGAGGACGTTCTTGGCGATGTCGCAGGAGGTGACGAATTTCGCCTTGCCGGTGATGTCGAACTGCAGCGAGCAGCGCGCCGGATCGGCGACCACCGTCACCGGCGTCGCCTCCTGAGCCGCCACCAGGGCCGGATTGGCCAGCCGGGCCATGAGGTGGAACGCCGGGAAGAAGGCGACCAGCGCCAGGGTCATGCCGCCCCACATCACCCACTTGCGGCCGATCTTGTCGGAGAGCCAGCCGAAGAAGATGTACAGCGGCGCGCTGGCCACGGTGATGGCGATGAGCAGCTGCTCGCCGGTCTGGGCTGACACCTTCATGAACCGTTCGAGGAACACCTGCTCGGCGTAGAAGAACACCAGGTACCAGGCCGCGCCCTGGGCGCTCATCATGGTGACGAATGAGATCAGCACGAGCTTGAGGTTGGGCCAGCGGCCGAAGGCTTCCGTCAGTGGCGCCTGGACGCGCGTCCCCTCGCGCTCCAGGGCGGCGAACACCGGGCTCTCGGAGAGCTTGAGGCGCATCCACAGGGAAATGCCCAGCAGGCCGGCCGAGAGCAGGAAGGGCACGCGCCAGCCGGCCAGCCAGCCGGCGTCGGCGAAGCGGGCGTCGCCCACGACGGTGCGGGTCGCCAAAACCACCGCCAAGGCGCCGATCAGGCCGAACGCGGCCGACGACTGGACCGCGCTGGTGGCCGTGGCCCGCCGAGCCGGCGAAGCATGCTCGGCGACATAGATCACCGCCCCGCCGTACATCCCGCCGAGCGCCGTCCCCTGGATGATGCGCATGGCGATGAGCAGGATCGGGGCCAGAGCGCCGACCTGGGGATAGGTGGGCAACAGGCCGATGCCGACGGTCGCCAGCCCCATCATGGTCATGGTGATCAGGAAGGCGGCCTTGCGCCCGGCGAGATCGCCGACCCGGCCGAAGATCAGGGCGCCGATGGGACGGAAGAAGAAACCGGCGCCGAAAAGTCCGAGCGCCGCCAGCAATCCGGCCGTGGAACTGAGGCCCGTGAAGAAATTCTTGGCGATGATCGGGGTCAGCGCCCCGAAGACGAAGAAATCGTACCACTCAAACGCCGTGCCCGCGGCCGAGGCCACGACCACCGTGGCCATGGACGCCCTGCGCGGCGCGGAAGCGTCGCTGGCGATTACGCTGTCGGTCATTCCCCCCGCGCCGCCCGCCTAGAACGCGTTTTCGCCGGTGATCGCCCGGCCAATGATGAGGGCGTGGACGTCGTGTGCGCCCTCATAGGTGTTGACGGTCTCGAGGTTCGCGGCGTGGCGCATGACGTGGTACTCGCCGCTGATGCCGTTGCCGCCGTGGATGTCGCGGGCGGCTCGGGCGATGTCCAGCGCCTTGCCGCAATTGTTGCGCTTCATCAGGCTGATGGCCTCGGGGACCCAGGCGCCCTCGTCGATCAGGCGGCCCAGCGCCAGCGCGCCCTCCAAGCCGAGCGCGATCTCGGTGGCCATGTCGGCGAGCTTCTTCTGCACCAGCTGCCGGGCGGCGAGCGGCTTGCCGAACACCTGGCGGGTCTTGGTGTAGTCCCGCGAGGCGTGCAGGCAGAATTCGGCCGCGCCCATGGCCCCCCAGGCGATGCCGTAGCGGGCCTTGTTGAGGCATGAGAACGGGCCGCGCAGGCCCGAGACGCCGGGCAGGATCGCGTCCTCGGCCACGAACACATCGGTCAGCGAGATCTCGCCGGTCACCGAGGCGCGCAGGGAGAGTTTGTTCTTAATGGTCGGCGTCTCGAAGCCGGCCGCGCCGCGCTCGACGAGGAAGCCGCGGATCGTCCCGTCGAGCTTGGCCCACACCAAGGCGACATCGCAGATCGGCGAATTGGTGATCCACATCTTGGCGCCGTTGAGGACGAAGCCGCCGTCCACGGCCTTGGCGGTGGTGCGCATGGACGCCGGATCGGAGCCGCCGTCGGCCTCGGTCAATCCGAAGCAGCCGATCGCCTCGCCCCGCGCCATGACCGGCAGCCAACGCCGCCGCTGCGCCTCGGAGCCGAAGGCGTGGATCGGGTACATGACCAGCGACGACTGCACGCTCATCGCCGAGCGGTAGCCGCTGTCAACCGCCTCGATCTCGCGGGCGATGAGGCCGTAGGCCACATGGCCGACGCCGGCGCAGCCATATTCCTCCGGCAGCGTCGGGCCGAGGAATCCGAGTTGGCCCATTTCGGTCATAATCTCGCGGTCGAACCGCTCTTCGGCGAAGGCGCTGACCACGCGCGGCAACAGCTTTTCGCGCGCATAGACCCGGGCGGCCTCGCCGATCATCCGCTCGTCCTCGGTGAGGCGCGAGGCGAGGTCGAGCGGATCATCCCAGCGAAACGTTTTGGTGGTGGCGGCGTCGAGCGGCATGGCGGGTCTCCTCCAGCCGCGCCTTATGACGCCTCCCGGCGCATGGCGCAAAGCGGCTGATTCCGCCACGGAATACGATCTTTGCCGCTCGACCCTTTCATGGCACGCTCGCGCTAAGGGGAAGTCCCCCACTGGGAGGTGAGAATGAATATGACTCAACGTCTTGGGGCTGAATTCATCGGCACGCTTTGGCTGGTTTTGGGCGGTTGCGGCGCGGCGGTTCTGGACGCGGCCTTTCCAAATCTGGGCATTGGTTTCGCCGGGGTCGCGCTGGCCTTCGGTCTGACGGTGGTGACCATGGCCTACGCCGTGGGCCACGTATCCGGCGCCCATTTCAATCCGGCCGTGACGGTCGGCTTGTGGGCCGGCGGGCGGTTCCCGGCCAAGGACATCATTCCCTACATCGTCGCCCAGTCCCTAGGCGCCGTGGTCGCGGCGGGCATTCTCTATGTCATCGCCAGTGGCAATTCCGATTTCAGTCTCGCGGGCGGCTTTGCCTCCAACGGCTATGGCGACCATTCGCCCGGTCACTATTCGCTCCTGGCCTGCGCCGCCTGCGAGGTGGTGATGACCTTCGCCTTCCTGTTCGTGATCATGGGCGCGACGCACGGAAGCGCGCCCAGGGGCTTCGCGCCGCTGGCCATCGGCTTGTGCCTGACCCTGATCCATCTGATCAGCATTCCCGTCACCAACACCTCGGTGAACCCGGCCCGTAGCCTTGGGCCGGCTCTGTTCGCGGGTGGCTGGGCGATCGAGGATCTGTGGCTGTTCTGGACCGCGCCGTTCGTCGGCGCGCTGCTCGGCGGCTTCGCCTATCGCTGGATCAGCCCGCTGACCCCGCTGCCGATCGACGTAAGCGGCGAGGGCTAAATCGCCCTCGGTAATTGCCAGCCGAATTGCACGGCGGCCATGCGAAGCGCGAAACAGCAAACCGCGCCCAGCATGGCCGCCCAGGCGTTCGGCAGGCCGAGGCGGCGGCCAGCGATCATGATCGCCGCCCCGGCCAGGGCGGCGCTGGCGTAGATGTCACGCGTCAGCACGGCCGGGATTTTGTCGAGCAGGACGTCGCGCATCACCCCACCGCCCACGCCCGTGAGGCCGCCGACGAGAATGGCGGCCAGGGTGCTCAGGCCCTGGTCGAGACTCTTCTCCGCGCCGGCGACCGACAGCAGCCCAAGCGCGGCGGCGTCGAGGGTGATCAGGGCTTCTTGCGGGATTTCGCGGACCCAGTGGCCGAAGGCGAATGCCGCCGTCCCGGAGACGAGGGCGACGACCGGATAGCGCCAGTCGCGCAGCGCCCGCGGCGGCGCCTGGCCGATCAGGATGTCGCGGGCGATGCCGCCGCCGAGGGCGGCCACGAAGGCGATCACCAGTACGCCCAGCAGGTCGAGCCGGTTCGCCATGGCTGCGCCGGCGCCCTCCTGCGCCGCCACAGCCGCGCCGGCCAGATCGAGCGCCAGGATCAGGTGTCGCGATCGCGGCGCGAGCATCCCTTTCCCTCGGCCAGTTGCTTCATCCCGCGCCCGCGGCGTAGGACATCCCCGCAATGAGCGAGGGACGACTATGGAAGTCAACGGCGTCGCCCACATCTTCATCACCGCCGGCGACTTCGAACGGTCGCGCGCATTCTATCGCCGACTACTGCCCTTTCTGGGAATGAAGCAGGTGATGGACGCCGCCGGCACCTATTATTGCGTCGGCGGGCGCACGGGCTTCGGCGTGCGCGCGCCCCCGCCCGAGCAAGCCGGCCAGCGCTTCCAACAGGGGACGGTCGGCCTTCATCACGTCTGCTTTCGCGTGCGCGAGCGCGAGGAGGTCGATCAGGTCCACGCCTTCCTGTCCGAGACGGGGGCCAAGATCATCCATCCGCCGCAGGACGATAGCTGGGCGCCTGGCTATTATTCGGTGCTGTTCGAAGACCCCGACGGCGTGCGCCTGGAGATTAATCACGTGCCGGGCAAGGGCCTTCTCGCGGCCGGCGGCTCGGGCCACCTGGGCGCGCAGGTCGGCTGATGAGCGCCATCAGCGAAGCCGACGAGCGCGCTCTGCTTGATTCCATCGACCGCTGGCTGGAGCGAAAGGTGGCGCCGGTCGCCGCCCGCTATGAGCAGGCCGACGAATACCCGCACGAACTGGTCGCCGACATGTGCGAGATGGGCCTCTACGGGGCGCTGATCGATCCGGAATGGGGCGGCCTCGGCCTGTCGGCCCTCACCTACAGCCGCATCGTGGCGCGCATCTCCGAAGAATGGATGAGCCTCACCGGCTTCTTCAACAGCCATCTGATGATGGCCTTGATCGTGCAGAAGTTCGGCACCGAGACGCAGAAGGCGCACTGGCTGCCGCTGTTCGCCACGGGCGAGCTGCGCGGGGGGCTCGGCCTCACCGAACCCGACGCCGGCACCGACCTCCAAGGCATCCGCACGGTCGCGCGGCGCGACGGCGACGACTACGTCGTCAACGGCGCCAAGCTATGGATCACCAACGCCATCGAGGGCGACATCCTGGCCCTCCTGGTCAAGACCGACCCCGAGGCCCGGCCGCGCCATCGCGGCATGACCATGCTGATCACGCCCACGCGCGATCCGGTGACAAAGGCTGAGGCGCCGGGCGTCACGCGCGGCCGCAAGCTTCCCAAGCTCGGCTATCGCGGCATCGACACTGGCGAGATCGGCTTTTCCGACTACCGATGCCCCGCAGACCTGTCGCTCGTGGGTGGTGAAGAGGGCCAGGGCTTCATCATGGCCACCGGCGGCCTGGAGATCGGCCGCATCAATGTCGCCGCCCGCGGCGTCGGCATCGCGCGGCGGGCGCTCAAGGAGTCGGTGGCCTACGCCCAGGTGCGCAAGACCATGGGCAAGGCCATCGCCGAGCATCAGGCCATCCAGCTCAAGCTGGGCGAAATGGCCTCCAAGACGCGGGCCTCGGAGCTGCTCGTGGAGGACGCCGCACGGGCCTATGACGCCGGCGGCCGGGTGGATCTGGAGGCCGGCATGGCCAAATGGTTCGCCACCGAGACCGCCGCGGAAGTCGCCGGCGAGGCCATGCGCATCTTCGGCGCCAACGGCTACTCCAAGGAATATCCCATTGAGCGGCTCTACCGCGACGCCCCGCTGCTGATCATTGGCGAAGGCACCAACGAGATGCAGCGGATCATCATCGCCCGCCGCCTGATCGCCCGGAATCCGGTCTAGGGGGGGCGCCAGGCGGCGACGAAGGCTTCCGCCCGGCGGCGAACGTCGGCCAGCGTCCGCCCGCGCCGATAGAGCGCCCCGCCGACGCCAAATCCCGCCGCGCCGCTGGCGCGCCAGGAGGGGATGGCGGCCGGCTCGATCCCACCCACCGGCAGGACCGCCGTCCCTGTCGGAAGCACGGCCAGCAGCGCCTTCAACACGGCGGGGCTGGCCGCCTCGGCCGGAAACAGCTTGAGCGCGTCGGCGCCGGTGCGCAGGGCGGCGACGGCTTCGGTGGGCGTGAACACGCCGGGCAGCGAGACCAGTCCCGCCGTCTTGGTCGCTTCGATCACTGCGGTATTCGCGTCCGGCGAGACGATGAACTCAGCGCCGGCGGCGGCCGCGCCGGCGACTTCGTGCGGCGAGAGCACCGTACCCGCGCCGATCAGCAGGCGGTCGTCGAACCGCGCGCGAACGGCGGCGATGCTTTGCAGCGGCTGGGGCGAATTCAGCGTCACCTCGACACAACGAATGCCGCCCTCAAAGAGAGCCTGTGCCACTTCCGGCGCTTCGGCTGGCTCGATCCCGCGCAGAATGGCCACCAGCGGTAAGCCCGCAAGCAACTCCGGCCAGGTCATTGCGGTCAGGCTCCGCGAGCGACGAAGGGACCGTTGCGGAAGCCCTCGGCCGCCTTGCCATAGAGGAACGGCGCCCCGTCAGCCGTCGCCAGCCGGCCGCCGGCGGCGGCCAACACCGCATGGCCGGCGGCGATGTCCCACTCCATGGTCGGGCCCCGGCGTGGATAGACGTCCGCCGCGCCCTCGGCGATCCGACAGAGCTTGATCGACGAATCCATCGGCTCGACCCGGCCGACACCGAATTCCTCCGTCAGCGCCGCCAGCACCTCGGGTTTCATGGTGTGGCTGGCGAGCGCCACCGCGTCGACTCCCGGCCAGGACCGGGCCTTCACGGCATGGGACGCTTCTTCGCCCATCCGGCGCTTTAGGGCGCCGCCCGCGGCCGTGAACCAGGTCTCGCCACTCGCCGGCGCCGTCACCGCACCAGCGATCGGCCGTCCGTCGGCGATCAGGGCGATGTTGACGGTGAAATTGGGGTCGCCGCGCACGAAGGCCTTGGTGCCGTCGAGGGGGTCGACCAGGAAGAAGCGGGGGCCGATGCGGTCTGGCGTTCCGAACTCGCTGGCGTCCTCCTCCGAGATCACCGGCGTGTCGGGAAACCAGCGCGCCAGGCGCATCAGAATCAGGGTCTCGGCCCGCCGGTCGGCCTCGGTGACGGGGCTCTCGTCGGCCTTGGCGCTGACTTCGAGGTCGCTCTTCCACAAGGGCAGGATGAGGCGCGCGGCCTCCTCGGCGAAATCGGCGAGCCAGTAACCGAGCTTCGGGTCGGCAAGGTCGGGCGCGGCGGCCGTTTCGGCGATCATCGCGCCTGTTTAGGGTAGGTTTGCCGGGGGGCCAAATCAGGCGAAGTTGGCGGGCGATGGACGCGGCGGAGCGAGGACCTGAACAACTGATCGAGCGGTTGGCCGACCGCCTGTGCCACGACGTGTCGAGTTCGGCGCAAGCCATCGCCTCGGGCCTCGACCTGCTGCGCGAGGCGGCGGGGCCGGCGGAACGGGACGAGGCCGTCGCGTTCCTGGCCGAGGCCGTGACGGCCCAGCAGCTCAAGGTGCGCTATGCGCGGCGGGCTTACGGGCCGGCGGGGCAGGGGATCCAGACATCCGAGCTGAAGGAACTCGCCGAAAGCCTCTACGTGGATCTGCGCCCGACGCTGAGCTGGGACGTCGCGCCCGCGGTCCTGGAGCCGACGGCGGCGCGCGCGCTGCTCATCCTGCTGCAGATCGCCGCCGACGCCTTGGCCGTGGGCGGCGTGGCGCGCGCCAGCGCGCGGGTCGGACCCGATCGACTCCTGGTCACGGTGGACGCGGACGGCCCGCGAGCGACGGTCAGAGACGAGGTGCGCTCGGGACTGGCCGGCGCGCCGTTCGAGGGCGGCCTCGGCGGGCGCTGGGTCCAGGGCGCCTTCGTCGCCATGCTCGCCGCTTCGGCGGGCGGGACAGTCAGCGTGGACGCGCGCGACGGCGGGGTGAGGCTGGCGCTCAGCCTTCCTCAGCGAGCTTAGCCATGCGCCCGGCGATCGCCCGTGCGCGCTCGTCGTCGATCCGGGCCAGCTCCGCCGCGACGCGGGCGATCGCCTCGGCCGGCTTGTTCTGAGAGAGCTTGGTCGTCCCTTCCAGGCGCTCGATCGTCATTTCGAAGCCGACAATGCCGGCGAGCATGGACTCGAAACGGGCCGGGTCCATCTTCCCCCGAGTCCAGGGCGGCTTGGGCGCAAGCTGGGCCTCGTAGCGCGACGCCAGATCATCGAGCAGGGCCACCGTCTCCGCCCGCGCGAGCACGCGGGCCGGCCCCTCGATTTCCACCGAGACATAGTTCCAGGTCGGGACCTGTTCGGCGAGGCCGTACCAATCGGGGCTGATGTAAGCGTCCTCGCCAGTGACCACCGCCAAAGCGCGACCGCTTCCGTTCAACGCTCCGGCGAGCGGATTGGCGGTGGAGAGGTGAAAACGGAGGCGCGCGGACTCGATCAGCACCGGCGCGTGGCCGATGAGCGCGCGTCCGTCCGCCACGCCAACGACGACCGCGAACCCGCGTTCGCCGACACGCCGGATCAACTCGGCGCGGTCCGGTTCATGGAAGGCGTTCGCGGGGTGCATGGCCCTCTCAGCGAGGGGCCGGGCCGACTAGTGCGTGGCGTCGTTGGCGGTGTTGGTTACGGCGTGACCGGCCGAGGACACATCCTTGCCGGCGCCGGCGACGGTGTTGCAGGCGGAGACCGCGAGACCGGCGGCGACCACCGCCAGGATGATGAGTTTGCGCATATGTTTCCTCGTTTGCTGCGTCATGGCGGCCGCCCGGACCTGAGTCAGGACGCGCCCGGAAGGGGTGTCGGAAAATTGAGACGGGCCGTCAAGCCGCCACCCTTATTGGCCGTGAAACGCACCTCACCGCGGAGCTGGCGGGCGAAAGCGGTCATCAGGGTTCGGCCAACGCCCTCGCCAACCTTTACCGGCGGCGCGCCCGGGATTCCGGAGTCGGTGATGACCAGCTCGGCGCTCTCGCCGCGCACGCGAAAATCGACCGTGAGGACCCCTCCGCATGTGTCGAGGCCGTGTTTCTTGGCGTTGGTGATCGCCTCGACTGCGAAGAGGGCCAACGGCGCCAGCCGGTCCGGGTCGATTTCCAGGGGATCGATGTGCAGCTCGGTGCGGATCGGCGCGCCGCGCACGCTCTCGGCCAGCAAGGTCTGGGCGATGAGTTCATCCAGGAAGTCACGCAACTCAACGCGCCGGAGGTCGGGCCCCTGGTAGAGGGCGCGATAAATCAGCGCCAGGGCCGAGATGCGCTGGCGCGTGTCGGACATCGCCGCCCGCGAAGCCTGGTCGCCGAGCGCGCGTTCCTGGAGGTTCAGCAGCGATGAGATCACCTGCAGATTGTTCTTCACGCGATGATGAATCTCGCGCAGCAGGTTTTCCTTCTCCACGAGCGACTGTCGCAGGGTGGCGTCGCGGGCGGCTATGGTCCGGGCCATGGCGTCCATGGATTCGGCCAGTTGGCGGAATTCCGGCGGCGCGCCTTCGGCGCGTTGCGGGCGCACGCTGTAGCGGCCGCGCTCATAGATCGCGGCGATGCGCCTCAGATAGACGATCCAGCGCACGATGCCCCTGTCGGCCACGAATCCGACCGCCAGCAGGGGCAGGAGAAAGGCGAGCGCCGGCAACAGGATGGCGGTGATCGGATTGAACACCGCGTAGGAGACGACGCTCTGGATCGGCGCGGAGAGCACCACATAGACTTCCTGGCCAACGAGCGGCGCGGAAGAGAACACCCGCCGCGCGCCCTTACGGTCGGTCTCCACCCACATCAGCGGGCCGGTTCGCGCCGCTCCCGTGAGACGCGCGCCAAGGTCGGTCGGGAAGGTGTCGAGGTTCGTGGCCGAAAGGACCCGGCCGGCCGGATCGGTGATCGCCACCTGCGATTGGTCGGGAAGGGATCGGTCGATAGTCTGCGGGCGCAAGCTGTCGAGATCGATGACCGCCGTGAGCACACCCTCAAACCGACCCTGGTCGTCCTCGGCCCGGACGCTGGCCAGCACCGCCGGCCGATCGGCGTAGGGCACGCCGCCCTGGCTGGTGACAGTGATCGGCACGCCGCCGGCCAGGGCGGCGAACCAGGGGCGCGAGGCCCTGTCGGGGTCGGCTGGCGCGCCCGCCGCCGAGCAGGCCACGCGCCCGATGGAATCGAAGCGGATCAGATTGTCGTAGTCTGGAATGCGGTTCTTGATCTCGGCGAGGCGCGAGGCGCACTGATAGCCCACCGAGCCAGGCGCCAGGGTCTGGAGCAGCACCTCGGCCGCCGCGATTCTGGCCCGTGCGGTCGCCGCGCTGCGTTGGGCGGCGACGGCGATTTCGGACTGGCGCTCACGCGCGTCGCGTGTCGAGGCGATATCGGACTGGATAGCTCCGACGATGAGCACGGGCGCGAGTCCCAGAAGCAGCGCCAAGGCCAGCCGGGCGCGTACAGGCGTCGTCGCCCAGCCCCTCCGGGCGCCCCGGGGTTTCACCGCGCGCCGCTCAGGCGCTCCACGTGAGCCAGGATCGTGCCCATGGCCTCGCCGGCCGCTTTTCCATCCCGGTCATATTCGCCCCGCTCGAGGATGAGTTGCAGGGCGCGGCGGGCCCGGCTCACGCGACTTTTGACCGTGCCCACGGCGCAGCCGCAGATTTCGGCAGCCTCCTCATAGGCGAAGCCGCCGGCGCCGACCAGTATGAGGGCTTCGCGCTGCTCGGCCGGCAGCTTGCCCAGACTCATGCGCAGCTCATCGAGCGCGACCGGCGAGGCGGGATCGTCCACCGCGACCAGTGTCCGCTCCGCCGCGTCCTGATCGAGCTGCGCCTGGCGCCACGAGCGGCGCTTTTCGGAATAGAACTGGTTGCGCAGGATCATGAAGGTCCAGGCCTTCATGTTGGTGCCAAGCTGAAAGCTGGCCCGCGCGTCCCACGCCTTCATCATCGCGTCTTGGGCCAGATCGTCCGCGGCCGTCGGGTCTCCCGACAACGTCCGCGCGAACGCGCGCAGTTGCGGAATGAGGATGACCAGGGCCTTCTTGAACAAGTCGTCGCGGTCGCGGCCGGCCTCGCTCGCTGATTCGGGGTCCGCCATCAGCTGTGGTCCGCGCCCTCATCGTCCGCCTGGCGCAGGATGTCGAGAAAATCGTTCGGGACCGGCTCGTTGACCACATCCTCGAACATCCGCCGCAGCTGAGCCCCGATCGCCTGTTGGCGTAGGCGCGCTTCGTCGAGCGCGAGCGGTCGTTTCGGCGGCGCCTTCCTGGCCATGCCCAAAACAATCCCCCCACCCGGCGATGAAAACCAGCGTTCAACACTCGTTGTCACGAATTCAATGTCTCCACACGTCCGCAAACGCCTTGGCCGTCTTGCGGTTCCCAGGCGACGCGCCGCCAGCATGGGATTATAGGGAAATGGCGCCGTTTGGCCGGAACCGGGGATCGCGTTTCGCGTTTGTCCGACGGCGGCGTTCCAGGGGGAATGTTTTCGCGCGCGTTGTCGCGGGAGGGTAGATGAGCCTTTCGACCAGACTTGCACCCCATCTTCCTTACATCCGGCGCTATGCGCGCGCCCTGACCGGCGACCAGACCGCGGGCGACGCCTATGTGCGCGCCACGCTCGAGGCCCTGGCCGCCGGCGGCGAAATGCTCGACGACGCCCTGCCGCCGAGGGCGGCGTTGTACCGGGTCTTTCACGCCATCTGGGAGACCACGGGTGGCAAGCTGGAGTCCCGCGAGCGCGTCAGCGGCGCGATCACCGCGCGCGAGCGGCTGTTGCGGATTTCGCCCCGCTCGCGGCAGGCGTTCCTGCTGACGGCGGTGGAGGGGTTCAGCCCGGTCGAAACCGGGCTAATCCTGGGCGTGAGCTTCGAGGAGGTCGAAGCCTTCATCGCCGAGGCCCAGGCCGACATCGACGCCGAACTCGCCACCGACGTGCTGATCATTGAGGATGAGCCGGTCATCGCCGCCGACATCGCCGGCCTGGTGCGCGAGTTGGGCCATCACGTCTCCCATATAGCCTCCACCCGTGTCGAAGCGAATGAGGCGGTGCGGCGGGAGGCGCCGGGCCTGGTGCTGGCCGACATCCAGCTCGCCGATGGCTCGTCGGGCATCGACGCCGTGCGCGATATTCTCAGGGACTTCGACACGCCGGTGATCTTCATCACCGCCTTTCCCGAACGGTTGCTCACGGGCGAGAGACCGGAGCCCACCTTCCTGATCACGAAACCCTTCCAGCCCGAGACGGTGAAGGCGGCGATCGGTCAGGCGCTGTTCTTCCATCCGCGTAATCGCGTCCCGGTATGAGGCTGCCCGCCGACCTCATCCAGGCGGTCAGCGGTCGCTCGACCCAGCGGTGACAGGTGAGGCCCGCGGCCACCGCGGCGGCCACAGCGACGGAATAGAACAGCCAGGGATTGGCCGCGCCCAGCGCGTGTCCGACCAGCGCCTCGACCGGCTCGTGCGTGAGATAGAGGGCGTATGAGGCTTCGCCGAGGCCGGCGAGCGCCGGGATGCGCGGCGTCTCGCCGCTCCCTTCGATGGCCATGGCCCCCGCTACGATGAGCGCGGCGGGAACGCCCCAGAGGAACGGGCGCCAGACCTCGCTGAACACGCCGAGCGCGGCTGGAACAGCCAGGCCCGCCGTCCCAGCGGCGATCAGCAGCCAGCCGCCGCGCCGCCCGGGCAGGCCGCCCATCTCAGACAGGTTGGCGATCGCCACGCCGGCGGCGAATTGGAACAGCATCGGGTTGGCGCCGAGCTGATAGTAGGGATCGTCGAGAATGAATCCGGCGGCTACGACCAGGAACAGCGCGCCACACACGATGGCCGCCTGGCGACGCCGGGGGGCGAACAGGGCGCCGGCGAACAGCAGATAGAAGAACGCCTCGTAGTTGAGGGACCAGCCCGGCGCGTAGAGCGGGAAGGGCAGGCCCTTGGGGTCGAAATGCGGGATGAAGGCCAGCGAGAGCAGCACATGTCCCGTCGCCGGATGGAGGTTGGCGAGGAAGTCCGGCCAGACGAGCGCCACGCCAGTGAGGATCAGCGTCGTCAGCCAATAGAACGGCGCGACGCGGGTGAGACGTCGCCAGATGAACCCGCCCGGCGACCGCTCGTTTGCGCCGGTCACCTTCCACATGATGACGCCGCTGATAACGAAGAAGAGATCGACCCCCGCGCGGCCGATATCGATGACTGCCCCGCCCCATTGCGAGGCGTGGTAGATCACGACGGCCAGAGCCGCCGCCGCGCGCAAGTACTGGATGGAGACGAGCGGCTTCACGCGGTCAGCGTCCTGAGCCAATCGTCCTCGGCCTGATAGTCGAACATGCCGCCGATATAGTCCGGAAACGCCACGCCCTGGGCCGCCATGGCTTCAGCGGACCGGCAGGCGGCGCCAACCGCATTCTCGTATGCGGTCACGGGTCGGTAGCCGGTCGCTTCGGCGCGGGCCACGCTGACGACGATTGGCCGGGGAGTGGACCACGGGCTCGCGCCGACGCCGCGCTGGGGTGGACCCTCAAAGGGAACGATCTCAAGGTCGTGACCATAGACCTGGGCGATGGTCTGGCCGATTTCGGAAACGGTCGGAGCTTCGGGATCGGCGATGTTCAGGATCCGCGTCGCGGGCGCTTCGAGTGCAACGCGGACAAGCTCGGCGATGTTTGTTGTGGCCGTGGTGTGAAATCGGCTGGCGCCAGAGAAGGCGAGGGGGACGACTCGCCGGCCATCCCGGATGCGCCTGACGAAAAACCACTCGCGGGGATGGCGAGATCCCGGTCCATGGATGGCGCAGGGCCGAAGGATGGTCACCGGGCGCGACGCGCCCCGCAGGAGGGCCTGCTCCAGGGCGATCTTGCGCGTGGAATAGGTGGCCGGGCCCGGCGCGACCGTCGGCTGATCTTCGCCGATCGGAACCGGGAAATGGGGAAAGCCCGTCTCTCGCGCCTCGTCGAGGGTGCGGCCAGCGTCGTCGCGATAGACGCTTGCGGACGAGATCACCACCAGCGCGCCGACATTGGCCTGCAAATCCAGGAGTTGGCGCGCGTGGCCTTCATCAAAGGCCACGGTGTCGATCAGGGCGTCGACGCCCGGCCCGATCGCTCGGGCGAGCGCGCCCGGCTCGTCCCGGTCGAGGCGGAAGCTCTCCACGCCGTCCACGGCCGGCGCGCCGCCGGTCCGGCTGGCCGCGATTACACGCCACCCGTCGATTGCGAGCGCCGCGGCCGTCGCCAGCCCAATCTGTCCCGTCCCGCCGATGATCAGCGCCGTCTTGGTCATGGTCCTCGCTTCGCACCTGCCCTAGGCTAGCGGTCATGCGCCGACTCCCCAACCTCCTCACCGGCCTGCGCCTGGCGCTGGCGTTGTTCACCTTCTTCGGCCTGGCGAGCGCCGCTCTGCTGAGCGACCGCCTGACGCCAGCCACGCAGTTCGGCCTCGAGCGGTGGGCGTTCGTCGCCTTCGTCGTCGCCGCGCTCACCGACTTCTTCGACGGTTGGCTCGCCCGGCGGATGAGCGCCACCAGCTTGTGGGGCGCGATCCTCGATCCCGTCGCCGACAAGGTGCTGGTGTGTGGTGTAATCCTGGGCCTCCTGACCCTGGGCCCGAACGCGGCGATCGCCATCCCGGCGGCCCTTATCCTGTTCCGCGAGTTCACCGTCAGCGCCCTGCGCGAGGTTGCGGCCGGCAAGGGCGTGAGCCTGCCGGTGACCCTGCTCGCCAAGTGGAAGACGACGCTTCAGCTCATCGCCCTGGGCGCCGAACTGCTGGTGGCCTGCTGGGCGGCGTTCTCGCTGCCGAACGATCCAGCCGTGCTCGGCCCGGCCACGATCACGGCGCACGCGTTGCTGTGGGCCGCCACCCTCGTCACCCTGATCACCGGCGCGCAGTATTTGGCGCAGGCGCGCAAGGCTTTGGCGGGTTGATCGACGCATCATCCCCGGCCTCGTGCCGGGGACCCATTTTTCGCCGCCGGTCAAGGTGTTCATCGCTGGCCGGGACAAGCCGGCCATGACGCGTTGTTTGCGGGATAAGCGTCGGAAACGCCGCCTCTATGGCAGCGGAATGAATTCGTCGTGGTCGAGGTCGGGCAGCTTCATGCGCCCGGCGCGCCAGTCGGCTTTCGCCTCTTCGATCCGCTCTTTGCGCGACGAGACGAAATTCCACTCGATGAAGCGCGGTCCCAGGCTCTCGCCGCCCAGCAGCATGACCGTCGCGGGCGTCACAGCCTCGAACAGCACCGGTTCGCCGGCCTGAAACACGATCATCTGGCCTTCTTCGAAAGTCTGTCCATCGATCTCCACCGACCCGGCCGCGACGAACGCCGCACGTTCGGGGTACTCCGCCGGCAACTGAGCCTTGGCCCCGGCGTCGAGCCGCCAATGGACGTAGAACATCGGCGAGAGGGTCTTGACCGAGGCCTTGGCGCCGAACGCCTCGCCGGCCACCAGCCGCGCCCACATGCCGCCGCCCTCATAGGTCGGCAGGTCTTCGACGCCGTGGTGCGCAAAGGCCGGATCGGTCTCCTCGAGCTCCGCCGGCAAGGCGATCCAGGCCTGAATGCCATGCAGCGCCCCGCCGGTCTCGCGCAGGGTGTCGAAGCGCTCTGAATGGGTGATGCCACGTCCGGCGGTCATCCAGTTCACCTCGCCGGGCACGATGTTCTCCTCCGAGCCCACGCTGTCACGGTGGGTGATCTCGCCCTCGAAGAGATAGGTCACGGTCGCGAGGCCGATATGGGGGTGCGGGCGCACGTCGGCGTCCCGCGTCAGGCCCGCCGGAAACGCCACCGGTCCCATGTGATCGAAGAAGACGAATGGCCCCACCGTTCGGTGCGGCGCGAACGGCAGCACCCGCCCGACGTCGAAGGCTCCCAGGCTATGTCGCCGCGATGGGATCACCAGTTCGATCATGGCCGCCTCGTGGAGGTGTCAGGTCCTGGCCGAAGCATAGGCGCTGACGAGCCCGAGCGGAATTGCGGTGGAGCTCTTCACCGCCCGGATCACGATGCGGCTCTCGATGTTCGAGACCAGCCCCAACGACAGGATTTTGTCGCGCAGGAACGCGTCGAAGGCGTGCATGTCACGGGTGACGATGCGCAGCTCATAGTCGGCGGCGCCGGTGACGGTGGCGCACTGCACCACCTCGGGCCATTTCTTCACCGACTGCTCGAACACCTCGAGATTTTCCTGGGTGGGCAGGGAGAGTTTGACGGTGCAGTAGACCTCGAAATCGAGACCGAGTTTCTCCCGGTCGAGCAGTGTCACCCGGCGCTGGATGACGCCGTCCTCCTCAAGCTTCTTGATCCGCCGCCAGCACGGACTAGACGACAGGCCCACGCGGTCGGCGATCTCGGCGACCGAAAGGGCGGCGTCATGTTGAATGAGATCGAGGATGCGGGCATCCACGGCGTCGAGCCGATCAGACAATATTTTCCCCTCACCTTGTGTTTTTGGCTCCGATCTTGCTGTGATAGGCAGCGACGGCGGAACACCTTTGGCAAGCTTTGTCGCGGAAGCCATATATCATTGCCCGCTTGAGGGCCAGGGACGGGGGAATGATTTTGCCATGCGCCACGCCAGGGAAGCCTTCGGTGGAAAATTTGACCTCGCGGCGGAACGGGCCGTGATCCTGACCGGAGGGAGCCGGCCGTGACCGCGTCACTCAAGTTTCACGTTCCCGAGCCGGCCAGCCGTCCCGGCGGCAAGCCGGATTTCTCCAATGTCGTGATCCCCGAGGCCGGATCGGTCGATCGGCCGCCGGTCGATGTCGATCCCAAGGAGATCCGCGACCTCGCGTTCTCGATCATCCGGGTGCTGGACCGCGACGGCCAGGCCGTGGGGCCGTGGGCGCCGCCGCTCAGCGCCGAGGAGCTGACCCGCGGATTACGTCACATGATGATGCTGCGCGCCTTCGACGCGCGCATGCAGATGGCGCAGCGTCAGGGCAAGACCAGCTTCTACATGCAGCACACCGGCGAGGAGGCGGTGAGCTGCGCCGTTCGCGTGGCGCTATCGCCGGGGGACATGAACTTCCCGACCTATCGCCAGGCCGGCCTGCTCATCGCCGACGGCTATCCGCTGGTCGACATGATGTGCCAGATCTATTCCAATGAGCGCGACCCGCTGAAGGGCCGTCAGCTGCCGATCATGTACTCCTCCAAGGCGCACGGCTTCTTCTCGATCAGCGGCAACCTGACCACCCAGTTCATCCAGGCGGTCGGCTGGGCCATGGCCTCGGCCATCAAGGGCGACGACAAGATCGCGGTCGCCTGGGTCGGCGACGGGGCGACCGCCGAATCCGACTTCCACGCCGCCCTGGTTTTCGCCTCGACCTACAAGGCCCCCGTGGTCCTCAATGTGGTCAACAACCAGTGGGCGATCTCCACCTTCCAGGGAATCGCGCGTGGCGGCGCCGGCACCTTCGCCGCGCGCGGCCTGGGTTTCGGCATCCCGGCGCTGCGCGTCGACGGCAACGACTACCTGGCGGTCTATTCCGTCGCCCAATGGGCCATCGAGCGCGCCAGACGGAACCTCGGGCCCACGCTTGTCGAATATGTCACCTACCGCGCCGGCGCCCACTCCACCTCCGACGATCCTTCCGCCTATCGGCCCAAGGCCGAGTCCGAGGGCTGGCCGCTGGGCGACCCGGTCGTCCGGCTCAAGGACCATCTCATCGCCGTCGGGGCCTGGTCGGCCGAGCGCCACGTCCAGGCCGAGACCGAGATCATGGCCGAAGTGATCACCGCCCAGAAGGAAGCCGAACGCTTCGGCACCCTCCACGCCGGCGGCAAACCCTCGGCGCGCGACATCTTTGAAGACGTCTACGCCGAGCCGCCGCCGCACCTGCGCCGCCAACGCCAGCAGATCGGGGTCTGAGGCATGGCCCGGATGACGATGATCGAGGCGATCCGCAGCGCCATGGACGTCGCCATGAGCCGTGACGACAACGTCGTGGTGTTCGGCGAGGACGTCGGCTTTTTCGGCGGCGTGTTCCGCTGCACCCAGGGCCTGCAGCAGAAATACGGCGCCAGCCGCTGCTTCGACACGCCGATCAACGAGCTCGGCATCGTCGGCGCGGCCATCGGCATGGCGGCCTACGGCCTGCGCCCCTGCGTCGAGATCCAGTTCGCCGACTACATGTATCCCGCCTATGACCAGATCGTTTCCGAGGCCGCGCGGCTGCGTCACCGTTCGGCCGGCGATTTCACCTGTCCGATGGTGATCCGCATGCCCACCGGCGGCGGCATTTTCGGCGGCGAGACCCACAGCCAGAGCCCCGAGGCGCTGTTCACGCACGTGGCCGGCCTGATGACCGTGGTGCCGTCCAATCCCTATGACGCCAAGGGCCTCCTGATCTCGGCCATCGAGAGCCCCGATCCGGTGATCTTCCTGGAGCCCAAGCGGCTCTACAACGGTCCCTTCGACGGCCATCACGACCGGCCGGTTACGGCTTGGTCGAAGCATGACCTGGGCGAGACGCCTGAGGGCCACTACACCATACCGCTCGGTCAGGCCGCCATCCGGCGCGAGGGCTCGGCCGTCACGGTCATCACCTATGGCTCAATGGTCTATGTCGCCCTGGCGGCGGCCGAGGAAACCGGGATCGACGCCGAGGTGATCGACCTGCGCACGCTTGTTCCGCTCGATCTCGACGCCATCGTCGCCTCGGTGACGAAGACCGGCCGCTGCATCGTCCTGCATGAAGCAACACTTACCTCCGGCTTCGGCGCCGAGGTGGTCTCCCTGGTGCAGGAGAACTGTTTCTTCCACCTGGAGGCGCCCATCGTGCGCATCGCCGGCTGGGACACGCCTTATCCGCACGCCCAGGAATGGGCCTACTACCCTGGCCCGGCGCGCGTCGGCGCCGCATTGCGCGAAATCATGGAGACGGCCTGATGGGCGAGCACGTCGTCAAGCTGCCGGACGTGGGCGAAGGCGTCGCCGAAGCCGAGCTCGTCGAGTGGCATGTGAAAGTCGGCGACATCGTCCGCGAGGACGATCTGCTGGCCTCGGTCATGACCGACAAGGCGACGGTGGAGATCCCCTCGCCGGTCGAGGGCGAGATCGTGTGGACGGGCGGCGAGATCGGCGACACCGTCGCCATCGGTTCGGTCCTGGTGCGGGTGAAGACCGCAGGCGGCGGGGCATCCAAGCCGACACCTGAATCTCAGGCCGCAGAGGCCGGGCCGCCGCTCGCACCGCCGGCGGAGGCGCCGGCGCCTCAGGCGCGCGCGCCAAAGCGAGAGCTGCCGCTCGCCAGACCGGCGCCGAAGCGTGAGCCCGTCGCCTCGCGCCGCGCGCCCGGTGAAAAGCCGGTCGCCTCGCCGGCCGTGCGCTTGCTGGCGCGCGACGCGGGCGTGGACCTGCGCCAGGTCACGGGCTCCGGTCCCGCTGGCCGCATCACCGGCGACGACCTGGACGCTTTCATCGCGCGCGGCCCCGACGCCCCGCGCGGCCCGGGTCTCGCGCGCAAGACCGAGGTCACCGAGGTCAAGGTCGTCGGCCTGCGCCGCCGCATCGCCGAGAAGATGGCGCTGTCGAAATCGCGCATCCCGCACATCACCATCGTCGAGGAGGTGGATGTCACCGCCCTCGAAGACCTGCGCGCCGCCCTCAACAAGAAACCGACGGCGGAAAAGCCCAAACTGACCGTGCTGCCGTTCCTGATGCGAGCCATGGTCCGTGCTCTCGCCGAACAGCCTAGCCTCAACGCCCTCTTCGATGACGACGCCGGCGTCATCCGCCAGCACGCCGGCGTGCACATCGGCGTCGCCGCCCAGACCCCGTCGGGGCTGTTGGTGCCGGTGGTCAAGCACGCCGAGGCGCGCGACCTTTGGGATTGCGCCGCCGAGGTGGCGCGCCTGGCGGAGCGGGCGCGAGACGGGACGGCCAGCCGCGATGAGCTCTCCGGCTCGACCATCACCATCACCTCGTTGGGCCCCCTCGGCGCCATCGCCACCACGCCGGTGATCAACTATCCGGAAGTGGCCATTGTCGGCGTCAACCGGATGGCCATCCGGCCGATGTGGGACGGCGCGAGCTTCGCGCCACGCAAGATGATGAACCTCTCCTCCAGTTTCGATCACCGGGTCATCGACGGCTGGGACGCCGCTGTGTTCGTGCAGCGCCTCAAGGAGTTGCTCGAGACGCCGGCCCTGCTGTTCGTGGACGCCTGACGTGGAAGAGATCGCCTGCAAACTGCTCGTCATCGGCGCCGGACCAGGCGGCTATGTTTGCGCCATCCGCGCCGGCCAGCTCGGCGTCGACACGGTCATTGTCGAGCGGGGGCGACTGGGCGGCAGCTGCCTCAACGTCGGCTGCATCCCGTCCAAGGCGCTGATCCACGTGGCCGACGAGTTCGAGGTGCTGGCGACGGCCGCGGCCGGCAAGTCGGTTTTCGGCCTCACCGCCTCCGCGCCGAAAGTCGATTTCGCCAAGGCCGTGGCCTGGAAGGACGAAATCGTCACCCGGCTCAACAACGGCGTCGCCGGCCTCTTGCGCAAGGCGCGGGTGAAGATCGTCCACGGCGAGGCCAAGTTCCGGGACGGCAAGACCGTGGTCGTCGAGACCGAGACCGGGCTGACCCTGATCAGGGCCGAGGCGGTGGTCATCGCCGCCGGCTCGGCGCCTGTGGAGCTGCGGTTTCTGCCGTTCGGCGGCGACGTCATCTCATCCACCGACGCATTGTCGCTGCCCGAGGTTCCCAAACGCCTGGCCGTCGTGGGCGGCGGCTATATCGGCCTGGAGCTCGGCACGGCCTTCGCCAAGCTCGGATCGAAGGTCACGGTCGTCGAAGCCCTGCCGCGCATCCTGCCGCTCTACGACCAGGAGCTGACCGCCCCGGTGGCGCGGCGCCTGCAGGAACTGGGCGTCGAGGTGCTGACCGGCGCCAAGGCCGAGGGGGCGAGCCACGGCGCGCTGCGCCTCGCCGCCGCCAACGGACACCCCAAGAAGATCGCCGCCGACAAGATCCTCGTCACCGTCGGCCGCGCGCCGGCTGTCGCCGGCCTCGGCCTCGAAGAGCTGGTGCTCGACATGGACGGCCGCTTCATCCGCATTGGCGAGCGTTGCGAGACCTCCATGCGCGGCGTCTACGCCATCGGCGATGTCACTGGCGAGCCGATGCTGGCCCACCGCGCCATGGCCCAGGGGGAGATGGTGGCCGAGATCGTCGCCGGACTGCCGCGCGCCTGGGACAAGCGCTGCATTCCGGCCATCTGCTTCACCGATCCGGAGATCGTTTCGGCCGGCCTGTCGCCGGACGAGGCGCGTGCGGCCGGCCACGAGATCAAGGTCGGCCAGTTCCCGTTCTCGGCCAGCGGCCGGGCCATGAGCCGCCACGCCGAGCGGGGCTTCGTGCGCGTGGTCGCCCAGGCCGACCGCAATCTGGTGCTCGGAATCCAGGCCGTGGGGCAGGGCGTCTCCGAGCTCTCCGCCGCCTTCGGCCTCGCCATCGAGATGGGCGCGACGCTGGAGGATATCGCCGGCACCATCCACGCCCACCCGACCCTCGGCGAGGGACTGCAGGAGGCGTCGCTCAAGGCGCTCGGCCACGCGCTGCACATCTGAACGGGCGAAAGGCGCAAACTCCTCCTCCCCCTTGATGGGGCAGGGGAATCGCATATGGCCGCAGAGTCAGATTTTTAGGCCGAACGGGCTTCTGAAGGTGTCTCCATGTTGTGAGGAGATGGC
>Ga0302314_10001629_pt1 | contig 41898 bp, 40 predicted proteins | sample III_Palsa_N2_3_FD_200533 | JGI IMG/M metagenome (GOLD analysis project Ga0302314, IMG submission 200533) | Peat permafrost microbial communities from Stordalen Mire near Abisko, Sweden - III_Palsa_N2_3 | ecosystem: Environmental > Terrestrial > Soil > Palsa > Peat permafrost | place: Sweden... | reverse complement strand
GGTCGATCGAGGACAGCTTCGAGACCGCCAAGAACGAGCTCGGCCTCGACCACAACGAGACACGCTCCTGGCACGGCTGGCATCGCCACGTCGCCCTGGTCATGCTGGCCTTCGCCATGACCGCCGCGATCCGACATCACGCCAACCTCCCGACGCCCCCAAAAACCAAGGCCTGGATCGAGCGACTTCTTCAACAGAGCTGATCCGCTGGTCGGTCCAGGAAATCCGCCGCGTCGCCAATCGACTGGCCCAGCAGCGGATCGAGCCAGCCGACGTCATCGCCTGGTCTCTATGGCGAAGAGCCCATCAAGCTGCAGCTCGACGGGCTCACATCCAAACGCGACTGCAACTGTAATGCTAGGCTCCGGCCGCCGGTGGCGGCGCGGGGATCTGGATCGATGGGCTGGTCGCGGCGCGCGCCAGCGCGGTGGCGTAATCGGCGGCGCCGATCCCGGCCGGGTCCAGGATGAACCGGTCCTGCGCCGGGCTGGCGTCATCCACCTCGCGGGTCGGGAAGACGCCGCGGTCGATGCCGCCCGCCAGGGTCAGAACCACGTCTTGCCAGAACTCCGGTTGAGCGAAGTAGAAGCAGTGGGTGGCGACGGGGCTGAGGTCGTTCAGCAGGCCAGGGTCGACGGCCACGAACAGCTCGCTGCAATCCACCTCGCACATGAACGACGGCGTATCGTCCGGCAGCCCGACCCGGCCCATGCGCGGCGCCAGATCCAGCCGCTTGGCGTTGGAGACCAGCAGGGCCTTGTCGTAGCTGTTGCAGTAGGCGGTGAGCCGGGCGCTGTGCTGCCCGAACGCGATCGCGCTGGGGGTTCCGGCCGAGAACACGGTGTAGTCGACGTCGGCGGCGGCGAACATCAGCTGGCCCACCTTCCAGCCGGCGGGCACGTCCTGGTAGGACCAGGTGAAGGCCTGCTGCACCACGAAGCCGCCCATGGAATGGGCCAGTACATGCACGTTGATCGCGCAGTCGGTCCGCTGGGTCTGTTCCAGGAGCGCGATGCCGGAGGTGACCAGCCCGCTCGCGGCCGCGCGGGCGTCGGCGCGGTCGGCCAGATAGGCGAACACCAAGCCGTCCGACGGCCAGTCATAGCTGATCACTTGCCCGGTCCAGCCGGCGGTCTGCAGCCCTGCCACGCACTGCATGTGGAACGCCTTCGCCGCATCGTGGCTGACGTTGAAGCCGTGCACGAGGAACAGAATATCGCCCGCGCGCACCCTTACGCCGTCGTCGCCGATCGGCGCCGCGGCGGGAAAGCCCGCCAGCACGCGCGCGGTCCAGTCGGCCTGGGCATATTCGACGTCAGGCGAGGCGGCGTTGTCGAAGGTGATATAGCGCGCCAGGCCAACGCCGTCGGAGCCATCGGCGTTACGCAGCGTGATCATGAACTCGGTCATGGCGTCCCCCTCGCGGCGACCGGGCCGGGCCACAGACCGCCCCGCCATTGTGGGCTCGGACAGTAGACAATGTCAGATTGTATTCAAGCCGAGTCTAGGGCTGGGGTTGGGGCTGGGGCCGGTCATTGCAAGCTCCTCTCACGTCCCCACCCTCCCCAGATACGCCTCGAACATATCCGCCATCGCGTTCGCGTAGGCGTCGATCTCCGCTTCCGTCCGCGCCGTCTCTGAGAAGTGGCTGCAGACCTGGTCCATGGTGGTCATGATCAGGTCGCCCGCCATGGCGCGGGACGCGTCGCTCGCGCCCGGCAGGGCTTCGCGCATGAAATCCTGGACGATGCGGGTGCCGGTGACGCGGGGGGCCTGGGCTTCGGGGGCCTGGCGATAGAGCGGGGCTGCGTCGCCGAGGGCGGTGCGCAGCTGGGCCTCCTCGCACTCCGAGCGGAGGAAGGCGTGGACCATGCCGCGCAGACGAGCGAGCGGTGGGCGGCCGGTGTCCGACAGGATGCCGCGCAGCAGGCCGGCGGTCTCCTGCCACTCATCCGCCTGCAGCCGGAACAGGATCGCGGCCTTGTTCGGGAAGTATTGATAGAGCGAGCCGACGCTGACGCCGGCCTTTTCGGCCACCCGGGCGGTGGTGAAGCGCGCCGCCCCCTCCCGGGCCAAAACCTGAGCCGCGGCGTCCAGGATGTCGGCGACCAGGCTGGCCGAGCGGGTCTGTCGCGGCGCCTTTCGCGTGGAAATATCGGGGGTTAGGCGGTTTGACATCGGGTGGTCCGGGAATGCGAATAAGGAATGCGACGAATTAGTCGTATTTCTTCGGCCGGCGCAAGGACGCGCGTGTACCGACTTGAGAGACCGCCATGACCACCCTGACCACTGAGCCGATGGCGCCGCTGCTGGCGCGCCTGTTTGAGGAAGCCGACGCCGCCGAGGCGCGGCCGATGGCCGAGCTGTTCGCCGACCTCTCGCCCGAGGCGCGGGCGGGGATGATGACCAGCAAGACCGACTACCTGGCCTTCTACGGCCGCATGAAGGATGAGCCCCTGCCCGTGTCGCGGGAGACGGGGCGGCTGCTGTACATGCTGGCGCGGCGCGGGCGGGCGCGGGCGATCGTCGAGTTCGGGACCTCGTTCGGAATCTCCACCCTGCACCTGGCCGCGGCCCTGCGCGACAACGGCGGCGGACGGCTGATCACCTCGGAGTTCGAGCCCTCGAAGGTCTCGCGCGCCAGGGCCAATCTTGAAGCCGGTGGCGTGGCGGACCTCGTGGAGATCCGCGAGGGCGACGCGCTGGTGACCCTGACGACGGGTTTGCCGGACGTCATCGACCTCGTCCTGCTCGACGGCGCCAAGGCGCTTTATCCGGAGGTGCTGGCGCTGCTGCAAGCCAGGCTGGCCCCAGGCGCCATGATCGTCGCCGACAACGCCGATTGGAGCCCGGAGTATCTGGCGACGGTGCGCGACGTGGACGCCGGCTGGCTGTCGGTTCCGTTCGGGCCGGACGTGGAGGTGTCGATGCGGCTGGGGTGAACGCCTACCTTCTCCCGCAAGGGAGAAGGTATTCGGCGGTGCGATGCGGCCGCCAAAGCTTCAGGATGGCAGGCAGGCGCAGGGGTCGTCGACGATTCCGACGCTCAGGTCGATGGAACCGGCCATGGTCATGGTCTCCGCATGTTCCAGCAGCTGACCTCCAGGTCCTCAGGACCCAAGGCGGCCGTCGACGTAACCAGGATGGCCCGCCGTTCGCCCCCGGCCATATCGAAGTAGTTGTCGCTGAAGCGCAGATCGGCTCTGTCCGAGACCAGGTGGACGAAGGGCAGATAGGCACGCGCCCTCAGGGTGACGCGCAGCGAGCTCGGTCCGACCTGTTCGATCGCCGCTTCCGGCCCCGCGCCCGGGACCAGTCCGAGGTCCTTGATCTCGACTGGAAGGCGCCGGTTGGCCGGAAAGGCGCCGTCGGGTGAACGCAGCGTCAACACGCCGTCAGGACCCTGACCCGCGGCGCCGCGCCAGACGGACCGGCTTGTGTTGGCCGGAATCTCGTAGGCGACATGATGCCGCCAGGCCTCGGCGCCCGTCAGCCGCGCCAGGGCGATTACGGCTTGGCCGCGTACGGACGCCTGGGTGTCGTTGGTGATCCAGAGCTCCACCTCGCCGTCCGCCAAGGCCTTGAACGAGGCCATCACGGGGGCAAAGGCGCGCATGGTGGCGAAGTAGCTGGCCTTGGCCGCGCCGTCGTAGTCGACCAGACTCCAGCTCACACAGGGCCAGCAATCGTTGTACTGCCAGATCAGCGCCCCCGAGCAATGGGGCTTGCGCCGGCGGTAGTGCTCAATGCCGAATTTCAGCCCCTCGGCTTGGATCCACATGGTGAAATCGACGTAGTCTTCCAGGGTGTCAGGCAGCCCGGTGACCGGGGTCATCATGGCGTCGGCCTTGGCTGGATCGTCCTTGTGCCGCTGGGCCATGCCTTCGGAGTGCAGTTCAAGATCCTCCGGCGCCATCCAGCGACGCAGAGTGGCCATCTGCGGCGCGGCCTGGATGCCGAATTCGCTGACGAAGCGGCAGTTGTCCTCGGCGTAACGGGTGTAGGCGACGCCCGCCGGGGTGTTGTCATAGCCGCCGACCAGGCGGTCGTCCGGAATGAGCGGCAGGCCGTGCCAGACCGTCCAGTTGTGGACGTCTCCAGCCCTCATGCTGTTGGCCGCCGGCCCGCCGATGGGGCTGGACGGCCAATAGGGCGTGGTCGGGTCGAGTTCCGCCAAAATCGCCGGTATGATCTCGTCGTAGAACAGCAGGCCCGACAGACGGTGGTCGCTGCTGAACAGCTGGTTCTCGATCTCCTGCATTGCCTGGTTTTCGTTGTTGCCGCACCAGATGGCGAGGCAAGCGTGGCCGCGCAGGCGCCGCACCTGATCGGCGATTTCCAGCCGAACCTCCTCGGTGAAGACCGGATCGTCCTCAGGATAGTGGGCGCAGGCGAACATGAAGTCCTGCCAGACCAACAGGCCCAACTCGTCGCAGAGGTCATAGAAGACGTCGGGCTCATAAATGCCGCCGCCCCAGATGCGGATCATGTTCATGTTGGCGGTCACCGCCAAGATCAGCAAGTCACGGTAGCGGGCGTCCTCGATCGCGCCGACGAAGGACGAGGCCGGAACCCAGCAAGCGCCCTTGGCGAAGATCGGAACGCCGTTCAGCACGAAGCGGAAAAAGGTGGTCCCCGGCTCGTCCAGGTCCGGCGAGGTGTCGATGGCGATAGTGCGCAGGCCGACCCGCCGGCTGTTCTGATCGATCAAGGTCTCGCCGTCGAACAGTCGAACGGTGAGGCCATAGAGCGGCTGCTCGCCCAGGTCGGCGGTCCACCAGAGCCTGGGCGATACCACTGTCATGTCGAGGGCGAGCGCCGCTGTCGCCGGACCCTGCGCCCGGGCCGCCTCGGCGCCGCCCGGGTCGGTCAGCACGGCCTCGATGCGAAGGGCGCGACCTTGGGGGATCTGCGAGATTTCGACCCCAACTCGAACCTCGGCCTGGCCGGCGTCCGCCGACAGGGTGACAAGGTTGGCGCCGGTGATGGCCGCGCCGCTGCGCCGGTCGAGCCGCACCGGCTTCCAGACGCCGACGGTGGGCAGGTCCGGACCCCAGTCCCAGCCCCAGCCGAACTGGGCCTTGCGCACAAGGGTCCGCTTCGAGGCGCTGACCCGATCGGTGAATTGCGCCCAGTTCGGTATCGGTCGCCCGGCAAGCACCTCGGCGGTAGGTGAAAACCGGATCGCCAGACGGTGGACGCCGCCGTCGTTCAGCCGCGTGGTCACGTCAAAGGCGTGGGTGCGGAACATGTTGCCGGCTTTGCCGATCAGATCCCCGTCCAGATAGATGTCGGCGAAGGTGTCCAGGCCTTCGAACACCAGAGTCACGGTCTCGCCGGGGGCGGGGGGCGCCGTCTCGAAAGTCGTACGCTGCCACCACTCGCGGCCGCGCACCCAGGCTGCGGCGGCTTCGTTGCGTCCCTTGAAGGGGTGGTCCAGCCGGCCGGCCGCGATCAAGGCCAGGTAGGCGTCGCCCGGCGCGGGAACGTCCACCCAGCCGGGCGCCTCGCGCGCGGCCTCATCCGGCGAACCCTGGCCGGGATCGAAGTCCTTCAACTGCCAGCGATCAAGCATCGGCCCTCTCCGCCTTCCTCCCCGTCGCACGCCTGGCGGATCGTTGCCCACCTACGTGCGAGCGGCCCCCGAGGCCGCCGCCGGCATTCATGCCGCGCTGTCTCGTCGCACGCAACAATCTTGATTTATTAATGCATGAATATTGACGAGCGCCGTTTTTGCTGCGACACGTGCTGACCGAGGCGTCTGGCAGAACGCCGCAAACAATTGATTCCAAGGGGGAAACGAAGTGACCAAGCGAATCTTGTCATCCGGCGCGTCATTGGCCGTTCTGGCGATGTGCACCGCAGCGCACGCTCAACAGGCGCCCGACACAACCACAAAGTCGACCAGTGTGGGCGAGGTCGTGGTCACCGCCGAACGGCGCACGGTCAACCTGCAGAAGGCGCCCGTGGCCGCCACGGTGCTCTCCGGCGCGGACCTCACGAAGAAGGGCGTGGTCAGCGTCGACCAGCTGCAATTCGTCTCGCCCGACCTGACGGTGACCGACTTCGGCCAGGGCAACCTGTTCAACATCCGCGGCATTGGCCGGTCCAATGGCGACAGCACCGTCCAATCGGGCGTCGTGACCTATCGCGACGGCGTCGCGACCTTCCCGGGCTACTTCCAATCCGAGCCCTATTACGACATCGCCAACGTCGAGATTCTGCGCGGCCCACAAGGGACCTTCGCCGGCCAGAACGCCACCGGCGGGGCCATCTTCATCACCGAGGCCGACCCCAGCCTGAGCGCCGGCTACCACGGCTACCTGCAGGCTCAGTACGGCAATTACAACGACATCGGCGTCCAGGGCGCGGTCAACATCCCGATCAGCGACACCCTGGCGCTGCGGGTGGCCGAGAACACCGAATACCGCGACAGCTTCTACACCATCACCGGCAACCACATCGGCGATCCCGGCAAGCTGGCCGAGAACAGCGCGCGCATCAGCCTGCTGTGGGAGCCGACCAGCCACTTCAAGCTGGTGCTGAAAGCGGACTCCAACGACGTCAGCAACGGCGGCTATGCGACCAGCCCGGTCAACTCGACCGAAAACCTCTTTCACATCGGCGACAACGCCTACAACGAAGCGCGCGATGATTTCGGCCGCATCGTGCTGAACATGGCCTACACCTTCGACAACGGCATGGTGCTTCGGTCCATCTCCGGCTACCAGAAGGGCACCTCGACCGCAGCCCTCGACCTCGACGGCACAGATACCGCCGGCGAATTCGGCCGTGACCGCGGTGACGAGGACATCTATTCGGAAGAGGTCAACCTGCTCTCGCCGGACACCGGCCCGCTGAGCTGGATCGTCGGCGCCTACTACCAGTACGACCTGACCACCTTCCCGACCGGCGATTTTTATACGGTCGATCCGATCGGGGGCGGCATCGACGAACGCATCACCCTCAATGGCGCCAATCCGGAGACGAGCAAGGCGGTCTTCGGCCAGGTCAGCTACAAGATCACGCCGGCGCTGCAGCTTCAGGTCGGCCTGCGCTATACCGACTTTACGCAACAGAATAACGACGTCGCCGGTGTTTACGAAGATTTCGGAGACACGTCGTCCGCGCCGCCCAACCAGCTCGGCGCTCTGCTGGTCGAATCGCAGCACCAAAGCGAGGAAGACAGTAAGCTGACCGGCAAGATCGGCCTGAACTGGACCCTCGACCGCGACAACTTCCTGTTTGCGTTCGTGGCGACGGGCCATAAGGGCGGCGGCATCAACGCTCCGAACGTCGACGGCCTGTCGCCGACGATCTTCAAGCCGGAAGACGTCACCGACTACGAACTCGGCTGGAAATCGACCCAGTTCGACGGCCATCTGCGCACCCAGCTGGACGGATTCTACAGCAGCTACACCAACTTCCAGGTCAACATTCAGGATCCGACCACCCCGAACATCGCCGAACTCTACAACGTTCCCTCGCCCACCAAGATATACGGGGTGGAGGGGTCGGCCCAGGCCGTGTTTGGCGCTCTGTCGTTCGACGCCGGCGCATCCTACCTGCACTCTGAATTGGGCGCCTTCACCGCGATCAATCCGAACGCAACGCCCCTTGTGCCGGTTAATCTCACCGGCCGGCCGACCAGCTACGCGCCCGCGTTCACGGCCAACATTGGCGGACAGTACATCTTCCATCTCGCCGACGACGTGACCCTGACGCCGCGGATCGACTACTCCCACACCGACGCGGACTGGGCGACGCTGTTTGAGGACACCGCGACCGGCGACCGCCTGCCGGCCCGGAACATCGTCAACGCCCAGGTCAACCTGGAGCACGACGGCTGGCTGCTGACCGCCTACTCCACCAACCTGTCGAACCAGGAATATGTCGCGGCGGTGAGCTACCCACTGCGCTACGCCGGCCCGCCACGCCAGTACGGGATCCGCCTGCGGAAGTCATTCTAAGCGGTTCCGGCGGAGAATTGAGGCGTGGTGCTTTACGAACGTGGCGAGGTCGGCGATCAACCGGGCATGAGTTCAGCCCAAGAGATCAAGACCATGCCGCGTCCGTCGAGCGCCAAGCCGAAACGTTCCAAAGCCGAGCAGCGCGCTGAGAGCCGGGAACAGATATTGGACGGCGCCGAATATCTGTTTTCGCAGCGTGGTCTCTATGGCGTTACGCTGAAGGACGTCGCCCAGCAGGTGGGCGTGCACACCTCATTGCTCCACTACTATTTCGACGACAAGCGGGGTTTGTTCGAAGCCGTGGTCGACCGACGCGCCTCGGTCACCACCGACCGGCGCATGAAGGCGATGGACGACTATGAGCGCGCGGCCGGCGACGATGTGACCGTGGAAGGCGCCCTGCACGCCTTCCTCGACACCGACCTCGACCTCTACCTCAACGGCGGCGAAGGCCTGCGCAACTATGCCGCCATGGGTGCGCAGATCGCCAACACGGTGGAGGGGGGCGAGGTGTTCAACGAGCATTTCGATCGCGTGGTCCTGCGCCTGATCGACCTGCTCAAGAAGGCCATGCCCGATGCGGCGGACGAGGACATCTTCTGGGGCTACCACTTCGTCAACGCGGCGCTGATGGCGACCATGGCGCGGACGCGCCGGATTGACCGGCTGTCGGGCGGCATCTGCCACTTGGAAGACTATGCAGCGGTGCAGGCCCGAATGGCTCCCTTCATGGCCGCCGGCTTCATCGCGATCTGCCGCGAGCGCGCGCAAGCCCGGTCCGCAAACGGCGACCCACCCATACCCTCGCCAGCCTAGCGCGTACGTTCGAAAAGGCCTCGTCACCGTGCTTCAACCAGCCGCCGCGCCCGCGCGTGATGAGGTCCGCAAGAGTTCCTGGGGTCAGGTGCTGCTGCTGGCGCTGATCCTGTTTGGCGGCGCGATGATGCTGACAGCGTTCGGGCCGCTTCAGGAGGCGGCCAAGCAGGACATGAAGCTGTCGGACATGGCGATAAGCCTGGTGCAGGGCCTGATGACCGGCGCCCCCGCCGCCCTTGTCGCCCTGCCGATCTCCTGGCTGATCGACCACGGCAACAGGGTCCGGCTGCTCAAGTCCCTGTTCGCGATCTGTGTCGCCGGCGCTCTATGGACAAGCTTCTCAGGCGGGTTCCTCAGCCTGTCGCTCGCCCGGATGCTGGCCGCCATTGGCGCCGGATGCGCGATCGCCGTGATCATCTCCCTGTCCGCGGACCTCTGCGCGCCGGACCATCGGGGGCGGGCGATTGTCGTCCTCGGTCTCGGCACCTTCGCAGGGGGCGCGGCCGCGTTCATCTTTGGCGGCGCCTTGATCACCCAGTTCGCGAGCCACCCCCTGGCGGTGCTGGGCCCGATGACGGCCTGGCGGGCATCCAACCTGATCATGAGCCTCGCCGGGGCAGCGCTGCTCTTTCCGCTCGTGTTTCTGCACGAGCCGGCGCGGCACGAGGTCGAGATGCAGTCGGCGTCGCTCAAGGTCGCTCTTTCGGCCCTCTGGGCCAAGCGCGGCTTTCTGGGGCCACTGTTCCTGGGCCAGCTCGCCGTAGGAATGGCGGACACCGCGGCCAGCATCTGGGCCGCTCCGGTGCTGATCCGTAACTTCCATCAGACGCCCGCGCAGTTCGCCGCCTGGGTTGGCGGCGCCCTCTTCGTCGGCGGCATCGGCGGGTCGATCCTTGGCGGTTTGTGCGCCGACTGGGGCCAGAAGTCCGGGCGGCGGGGCGGACTTCTGATCGCAGCCGTGATCGCCACGGCCATCGGCATTCCCGCGGCCTTCTTCCCGATGGCGCCCAACCTCCTCAGTTTCCAGATCCTCTTCTTCCTGCTGCTGTTCAGCGGGACGGTGACCGCCGTCGTCTCCTCCACGGCCGTGACCGTGCTGATCCCTAACGAGGAGCGGGGCGCCTGCATGGCCGCCTTTGGCGTCGTCAGCAACCTGGTCGGCAAAAGCGTGGCGCCCGTTATCGTCACCCTGGGCAGTCTGGCTATGGGCGGAGAGCATCACCTCGCGGGGGCGCTGGCGGTCACCGGCCTGGTGACGGGTGTCGCTTCGTTTGCCGGCTACTTGTGGGCGATGCTCCGCGCGCCGCTCAGCCCGACTGACACCGCCTTCGCCCACCCCTGAGCCGCAACAGCCTTCGAGCCAACGGAGACCTCCATGCCCTTCACCACCAACAAAAGCGTCCGCCTGCACTGGGACGAGAAGGGCGATGGCGCGCCGATCCTGCTGGTCATGGGCCACCGCTACAGCTCGGCCATGTGGTACCCGGCCATCCCCGCCCTGTCGGCCAAACATCGGGTGATCTGGTTCGACAATCGCGGGACGGGCGAGACCGACGCCCCGACGGGCTTCACGGTGGAGGACATGGCCGACGACGCCTTTGCGGTCATGGACGCCGCGGGCGTCGACACGGCGCACATCTACGGCGTCTCCATGGGCGGGGTGATCGTGCAGGACATGGCGTTGCGTCGGCCGGAGCGGGTGCGCTCGCTGATCGTCGGTTGCTCGGGTCCGTTGACGGCGGACAAGCCCCGCGCGCCCAAATTCCTGAACTGGCTCATCCATCACGCCCCATGGCTGGTGAAGCTGATCGTCGCCAGCCGCGGGGGCGGCGCCGGCTATGGCAGCAGGGTCGATCCCGCGGCGGTGGCCTACGACCAGGCCATGATCGCCAAGGACAAGTATTCGGTCAAAGGCGTCCTCGCCCAGTCGGAGGCTCTTCGCACCTATCGCACCACGCACGAGGCGTTGGCGGGGCTGACCCTGCCGTCCATGGTTCTGCATGGCGACGAGGACCAAACCGTGCCGCTCAAATGGGGCCGCGAGCTGGCCGACACCCTGCCCAACAGCCGCTTCCACGAGATCAAGGGGGTCGCGCACAACTTTATGATGGTTGATCTCGACACGACCAACGCGGCGGTGCTGGACTTCATCCGCGACGCGGACGCCGCCGGTAGACCATGACATCCGCCTTCCATCCCGAGCGGACAATCCAGAGTTCAATGTCTGGCCAGTACAGGCTTCCGTGAACGGGCGCCATCATGCTTCCACGACATCAATGGACCGTCTGTCTGACTGCCCGGCCGAGGTCGAAAATCTTACGTTTTCCGCGCGTTGCGTGGCGCCGCTTACAGGACTCGAACCTGTGACCCCCTCATTACGAATGAGGTGCTCTACCAGCTGAGCTAAAGCGGCCGCGCGATGTGCCCTCGGTCGAGGGGCGGCCTATTTAGCCGGGCGGGGGCCGCTTGCCAAGCGGGGGCGGCGGGCGCGGCGCGGCGGGGGAGGTCCTGGGGCCGGCGGCGGCTCGTCCTCGCCGAAGTCGCCGGCGTCGCCGTAGGGATCGAAGGCGCCCTCGGGATAGGCCAGGGTGGCGCCATCCTCGGCGAAGGCGCGGGCGTCCTCATAGGCCGGCGGCAGCTCCGGCAGTTCGGTCAGGGTGCGCTCGCGGCGCTCGAACCGGGGGTGGATCAACTCGCCGGTCTCGGCGTAGGCGGCCACCAGCCGGGCCCAGTCGGCGGGGGAGTAGGCGAAGGCGCGGCCCTGCGGGTCCAGGTCGGTCCAGGCCGGCTCCTGCGGCGCGGCGGCGCCCCGCGCCATCCAGGCCCGGGCCTCGTCGGGCAGGCCGTCGGCGAAGGCGACCCGGGCCATCAGGCCGCAGACCCGGGCCGTCGGGGTCTCGTCGACCAGCGGCCGTGCCGCCGCGCGGGCGGCCTTGGGTTCGCGCAGGAGCAGCGCTTGTTCGACCGTCAGGAACCGGCTTTCGCGATGGCTGGGATTGAGGGCGATGAGGGCCTCGATGCGGCGGGCTCGCTCCGGCGGAGTCTCGGTGTTGCGCAGGTCGCGCCAGGCCAGCCACAGGGCCGGATGCGGAGCGCTCTTCCAGGCGTGTTCGATCAGGGCGCCGGCGCGGCTGCTCTTGTGGTCGGCGATCAGCAGGCGCACGGCGATCATCACGCCCGGCGCGAAGCCGGGGGCGAGCTTGGCCGACTGGCTGGCGAAATCCAGCGCCTGGGCGCGGCCCTTGGGCTGCTCCTCGGCCGCGGCGGCGGAGGCGGCCAGCAGCGCGGCGCGGGCGCGCTCGGCGCTGATCGGCGAGACGATCTTGCGGGCCAGGGCGGTCTGCACCAGGTCCAGGGCCGCGGCCCAGTCGCCGATCTCCAGCCGGTGCTCCAGCAGCGCCCGCCAGGCCCAGCGGGCGGTGTGGGTCAGGCCATAGGCCGCCTCGGCCTGGCCGACCGCCGCGTGATGATCGCCTTGGCTCAGCGCGACCTGCATCAGACCCTTGTGGCCGGCCAGGCGCATCTCGGGAAAGCCGAGCATGGCGTTGTAGGCGGCGCGGGCGGCGGTGACGTCGCCGGCGGCCTCGGCGGCCTGGGCGGCCAGGACGCGCACCAGGGCCGGGTTGTCCTGATCGAGTTCGGCGGCGCGCTGGGCCAGCCGCCGGGCCTCGGAGCCGTCGCCGGCGGCGGCCGACAAAAAGCCCTTGGCCAGGGCCTCGGCGCCCTGCTTGCGGCGGGTGTCCGCGCGGGCGCGGGCGTCGCGGGTTGGGGTCTCGATGATCCACAAAAGGAGCCGCCAGATGCTGACGGCGATGAAGGTCAGGGTCAGCACCGCGCAAAGGGCGGCGGCGGCGGTCATGTTGATGCGCCAGCCCAGCCACTCGACGCTGGCCTGTCCCGCCTCGCCGGCCAGGGCGAACCCCACCGCGACCATCAGGGCGATGACCAAAAAGCCGAGGAAGATGAGGGCGGCGCGGATCATTGGGGAAAATGGGGTTGCAGCCAGCAAAGTGCGTGGTTCGAGACGCGCTCTTCGAGCGCCATCACCATGACTAAGCTTGTTGGGCGGTCCAAAATCCTAGTCATGGTGAGGAGCTGTCCCGAGCCTTGGCGAGGGCGGCGTCTCGAACCACGCACGATGGCTCGGCTCGCCACCTCACGCATGCCCGGACGCCTCGGCCAGTTCCTGAGCGGCGCCTTGGCGGATGGCGGCGATCAGGCGGTCGATCTCCACGCGCCGGGCGGCCCGGGCCCGCCAGAGGGCGATGGCGTCGCGGCCGGCGGGGGGCAGGTCGTTCAGGGTGGACAGGGCGTCCTCCAGATCGCCGTCGTCCACCTGCCGCTGGGCGCGGGCGAGGACGGCGTCGGGGGTGTTGCCGGTCAGCTTGTCGACCCGGCGGATGGTCAGCACCGCGGCCAGGGTGTGCATCAGGCGCCTGAGCAGGCCCGAGCCCTTGGGCGGGGCGCGGGAGGCGACGGCCACATGGTCGGCCTCCACCGCGAAGTCGGCGGCCAGGGCCGCGCGGCTAGGGGTCTGTTGGGCGGCGAGTGGGCGCAGGGCGCGCAGGGCCGACGAGTCCGGCAGGATCGGGTCGAGGGCGGCGAGCTGGTCGGCGAAGGGGCGGGAGGATTGCGCCGCCTCGCCAAGTTCGGAGGCGGCGAGGGCCGCGCCGGCGGCGCTGGCGCTGCGGCGCTGGCTCTGCACCAGCTGGTCGATGCGGTTGTTCAGCGCCGCGACCGCGACCGGCTCAGGGCCAGACGGGGCGGCGGGGCCGAGAATCGGCGCGCCGGAGGGCGTGGCCGCCAGGGCGGGCGGCGGCGTGTAGGCGCTTTCGGCGGCGGAGGTCTGGGCGGGGGCGGCGCTCTCCACCGCCGGCTTGACCGGGAACAGCCGGGCGCCGAAGCGGCCGATCACGACGCCCGCCAGCACGCAGACCAGGCCGAAGGCGATCATCAGCCAGAAGCTCAGGGGCAGGCGCGGACGATGGGCGGCGTACTCCGCCGGATCCCTCGGCAGATCGGGGGCGGCCAGTTCGGCAGGCTCGGGCGCGTCGGTCATAACCCTTTGGTGCGTCTGAGTGGAGCGGCGGTCAACCTTCTAGCAGATGAAGCAGGCTCGCCTCATCGGGAAACGGCGCGATGACGATGCGGGCGAAGGGCAGAGCACGAAGGGGCGACGCGGCGGCCTCGGATATGGCGAAGGCGGACAGGCGGGCGGCCATGTCCGGCGCGATCAGCTCGGCGATGATCCGCGCGGCGCGTGGGGAGTGGACCAGGACGGCGTCGATGTCGGCGGACGGCGTGGGTCGCGCCGGGACCGTTTCATATAAGACAACGCTCCTGGCCTTGACGCCGCGCGCCGCCAGCAAGGCGGGCAGGTCGGCGGCCGGTTCAAGGGCGGTGGGGGCAAGAACCAGGGATGGCCGCGCGGCGGCGATGACCTCGGCCAGCGCTTCGACGTCGCCCTTGGAGGCCAGCACATGGGCGAACCCCGCCGCTCGGGCCGCCTCGGCGGTGGCGCCGCCCACCGCGAAGACAGGAAGATCTCGGCGGGGCGCGGCGTCCGCGAACGCCCGCACGCCGGCCGCGCTGGTGAAGGCCAGGGCCGCGACGCCAGCCAGGTCGATGTCGGCGGCGATCGCATGGACGATCAGGACCGGCGCCACGAGCGGACGCCAGCCCATGGCTAGCAGTCTTGCAGCCGTGGCGTCAGCCTGGGGCTGCGTGCGCGTCACCCATATTCGCCGCACCCGCCCCCCGCGCCTATGGCTGGTGAACGGTGAAGCGGACCAGCTCCTGGCGCGGCTGGGTCCAGTTCGGCGCCAGTTGCGACGCCTTCAGGTAGTCGTAGTAGGCGTGGGTGTCGTCGCCCAACGCCTCATAGCCGATGGCGCGGTTGAAGTAGGCCTTCTCCGCCTCCATCGACCCCAGGGCCAAGCCCTTGCTGATGGTGTCGACGCCTTCCCGGTTGCGGTGTTGGCCGATCTGCGCGGCGCCAAGGTTGACTAGCGCCTCGCCGAAGTTGGGCCGCAGGTCGAGGGCGTGACGGAAGTCCGCCTCGGCCGCGGACCAGGCCTGCATGGTCATGTAGACCGCACCGCGATTGACGTAGGTGCCGGCCAGATCCTTGGTCGGCAGCAGTTCGAACCCGATCGCCTGGTTGCACTCGTCCAGATAGGACTGGCCCGCCAGGCCGTTCCTGGCCGCCTGATAGCAGGCCTGGGCGTGGTCGCCTCCGAACACGGTGACGGCGGCCGAGGCGCCGGACGCCACAAAACCACTCAAGCTCACAACACCGGCCGCCACGGCGGCCCACTGGTTGATCCTGGACATGATGGCTCTCCTGTCGCGCGAACAGGATACGCCGATTTCGACGCCGCTCCAGCCCCGCTGGTTCCTAGTCGGGCAGGGCCAGAGGATTGGTTACGCGGGCAATTAGAGCCCGTAGGGCGGGTAGGGGCCGATGATCAGCTGTTCGAAGGCGCCGACGCCCGTTTGCGGCGCGGCCCCGGCCTTCGTCAGCGTAACCTTCGACAGGGCCTGGATATGCAGGTTCTCGAAGGCGTTGGGGTCGAGCCCGGCCAGGGTGATGTCCTCGCGTTCGACCACCAGCTCGCCCTGATAGCGGCCGTGGCCCCATTTGGGATGGATGTAGCCGATCCCGCGCATCTGGAACTTCAGGAAGGGTTCGAAGGCGATGTCGACCGGGCCGGACTTGAACGGCAGATGCAGGGTCGCGGACTGGGCGTGGCGCGCGCCGGGTTCGAGCACGACGTCCATCCTGCCGTGCTCGGTCTCCTCCATCTGGGCGGGGTCCGAACCGTCGGGACACATGACCGCGCGGGTGTTCCAGGAGACGCCGGTCGCATCGGCGGTGTCGTGGAAGAAGACGCTGCAGTCTTCGAAGTTCAGCGGCGTCCATTGCCAGAAGAAGCCCATCATCGTCTGCGGCACCACCGGTTGCGGGTCGGGCGCGCCGATACTGCGAACGCCCCAGGAACGGTCGCGGGTGCCTACCGCCCCGGGGCCCAGGGTCTCGCGCTTGCCGTCAATCTCGATCCAGCCCGCGTAGCGGCCATTCTGGGTCAGGCGGGTGTAGTCCATGAAGGTGCGCGGACCATTGCGCTTGATGAAGCGTGGCTCCTCGATGGGAAAGGCGCGGCCCTCGAACAGGATTTCGGCCGCCATCCCGTCGGTGGGCGCAAGGGTCACCTTCAGCCGCTTTAGCGGCTCGATCACCTCGATCCGGATCGGGCCGACCTCAAGGTCCCACCGCTCCATGTGCAGGACGCGCGAGGCGTGGATGCAGTGCTCGATCCCGTCGCGGATCACCGAGACATGGGCGTCGGCGATGTTCAGGTGCGGATAGACGCCGAACGCGACGGCGATGAAGCCCGTCCCGTCGGGATTGTAGGCGTTGAAGAAATAGCGGTCGTAGAAGTTCCGGTCGGTGCCCGAATAGGCGATCGGCTCCGGCGTCTGATGGATCGGAAAATCGTCGGCCTTGGTCAGCATGATGTCAGTCCGTGCTCAAATTCCAACAGTGGTGCGAAACGGGTGCGTGGTTCGAGACGCGACGAAGACGTCGCTCCTCACCATGACGAAGAGTTTTGCAGCCCAACTAAATTCGTCATCATGAGGAGCCCGAAGGGCGTCTCGAAGGACGCACTTCGGCCATGCGATCACCTCTCACAATCCCGAAAACGCGTTCTTCCTCGGCCCCATGTAGCCGAACAGGAAGGCGGCGACCTTGCGCATCTGGATCTCCTCGGAGCCCTCGGTGATCCTGTAGCGGCGATGGTGACGGTAGATGTGTTCGAACGGCTTGTGCCGCGAATAGCCTATCCCGCCGTGCACCTGCATCGCCCGGTCGGCCGCCTCGCAGACCAGCCGGTTAGCCCAGTAGTTGCACATGGACACCTTGTCGGAGATCTGCCGCTCCACCTCCTTGTGCGGCATGCGGTCCATCTCCCAGGCGGTCTTGCGGATCAGCAGGCGCAGCATCTCGGCCTGCGTCGCCAGCTCCACCAGCGGCCACTGGATCGCCTGGTTGTCCGCCAGCGGCTTGCCGAACGGCTTGCGGGTTCGGGCGTATTTGACGCTCTCGTTGATGCAGAACACCGCCGCGCCGAGGGACGAGGCCGCCTGGCGGATGCGGTTCTGGTGCACGAAGCTTTGGCCTAGGCCCAGCCCACGCCCGACCACGCCCCAGATGGCGGTGTCCGGAACCCAGACGTTGGTGAAGCTCACCCGCGGGTGGTCCGTGGGCATGTTGAAGGTCCAGAGATACTCCTCGATCTTCACGCCGGGCGCATTCGCCGGGGTCAGGAAGACAGTGATCCCGGCCGCGTCGCCGTCGTCGCCGCTGGTGCGCGCGAACACCATGCAGTGGCTGGCCACATGCATGCCGGTGGTCCACATCTTTTCGCCGTTGATCAGCCAGCCGGCGACGCCGTCGCGTTCCTGCGGGACCGCCCGCGTCTCCATGAAGGTGGCGTCGGAGCCGTGATTGGGCTCGGTCAGGCCGAAGCCGGCGCGGATCTTCCCCGACTTGACGTCCTCGCCATACATCTCGAACTGCTCGGGGGTGGCGAACTCCTTGAACATCAGGATGAAGGGGTTGTTGCCGACGATGGAATGTTCGTTCTGCAGGTCGTTGAACAGGCCCAGGCCTTTGGCGGCCAGGTGTTCGCGGATCACGGCCATGGCCAGGTTGGTGCCGCCCTTGCCGCCCATGTCCTTGGGCCAGGCGTAGCGCAGGTGCCCGGCTTCGTCGGCCAGCTTGCGGGCCTGGCCCAGCAGGGCTTCCCACTCGGGACGCGGCAGGCCCTGGTTGTCCCAGTCGGTGCGGGCGTGTTCGCGGCGGTGGTCGAAGAACCGCTCGTTGTCGTCGCGTGCCTGCAGCGGCTTGATCTTGGCGTCGATGAAGTCGTCCAACTCGGCCAGGTAGGCGACGAGGTCGTCGGGCAGGGAGAAGTCCATGGGGCGGCTCTAAGCCTCCTTGTTGGCCCGCTCGGCGAGCGCGGCGCGGTATCCGGAATAGTTGGGCTGGTCGACGGCGAGCTTGGCCAGTGTGGTGGACCACAGGTGGTCGGCGACACCGGGAGTGGTCAGGTCCGCCTCGCCGGTTTCGATGCGGCGGGCCAGTTCGATGTTGAGGTCCAGCAGGCCGCCGTCATGCCCCAACAGGGCGGTCAGGCGCGCGTGCTCGGCGGCGTCCTGCGCCGGCGACAGGGTGATGTCCCGCTGCGCCAGCTCCAGCGCATTGGCCGCCACGCGAAGCTGGAACGCCGTGTGCGGCGCGATCTGCGGCCCCGTCACCGTCTTCAGGAAGGCCGCAACGGCGGTGAGGATCTCGGCGGGGGTGGGCTGGTCTTGCATGGTCTAGGGCTCCGACGCCAACAACCGCATCAAGTCCACCTCGCTCTCCGACGTCCGCCGGGCGATCACCGCGCGCTCCACCGAGGGGTCGGCGCCGCGGAAGGCGGTGGTCATGCCGGCGCACATGACGCCCCAGCGCATGGCGCCGTAGACCTCCCACCAGTTGGCCGAGGCGCGATCCACCGGCTCGCCGGAGACGGCTTCATAGCCGGCCCACAGGTCCTCGCGCTGGCCGAAGCCGCCCACCGGCTTGTCGCTGGCGCCGAAGCGCCAGGAGTTGACGCATATCCATCCGAGATCCTCCATGGGATCCCCAACGTGGGCCAGCTCCCAGTCCAGCACCGCGCGCACCCCGTCCGGGCCGATCATCAGGTTGCCGTTGCGAAAGTCGCCGTGCACCAGCCGCATCCGGCTCGCCTTCGGGCAGTTCTGCGCCAGCCAGCGAAATGTCAGCTCGAACACTGGCCGGGGCCAGTTCGATGCGCGATAGGCGCCGAGCCACTGTTCCACCAACTCAGTCGGCGTCTGCCGCCGCAGGTTGGGGAAGGCGTCCGGATCGATGGTGTGGATGCGGGCGAGGATTTCGCCGCACTGGCGGGCCAGCATCGGCCGGGCAGGAGCGAGGTCGGGGCTCTTGACGATCCGCCCGCCCAGGGTCTCGCCCTCGACGAAGCCCATGATGAAGCCATGGCCCAGGCCGTCTTCCTCGGCCAGCACATAGGGCACCGGCGGCACGGGCGCCCCCGCGGCGCCGGCGGCGGCGATCAGGCGGGCCTCGACCTCCAGGCCGACGGCGGTGTCGGAGACGCGCATGCCTCCCGGCGCCCGGCGCAGGATCAACGGCACGGGTCCTGCCTCGGTCACCAGATCGAAGCGGAAAATCTCCTGGGTCGCTCCCCCGGACAGGCGTCGCAGGCCCGTCACCGCCTGGCCGCCGGGCATGATCCGGCCGGCGATCGCGCTCAGGCCCTGCTGAAGCGCGTCAGGCTGGTTTCCGCTGTCGGCGTCCGAGGTCATTTCCGTCCCGCGCCGGTCATTGCGAGCAGCCGGCTCTCGTCCTATCAACACAGGCACAAGTAATAAGGCAAGGAGGAGACGCGATATTGCCGTGGGGGAAGCCTTGCTTTTCTTTGGCGGCCGCGTTTAAGCGCCATCATGAGCCCTGAAATCAATATTCCCGCCGACGTAGCGGAAACCCTGGTTGACCCCGCGGCGTTCGCCGACGGGCGGGTCTTCGACAGCTACGCCTGGCTGCGCGCCAACCGGCCGCTGGCCGTGGCGCAGCCGGAAGGCTTCGATCCGTTCTGGGTGGTGACGCGCCACGCGGACATCCTGGAGATCAGCCGCCAGAACGACCTGTTCCACTCCGGCGACCGGCCCACAACCATCGTCGGCAAGGAGGGCGAGGCGAGGGTGCGGCAGATGACAGGCGGCAGCCCGCATCTGGTGCGCAGTCTGGTGCAGATGGACGCGCCGGATCACCCGAAATACCGCGCTCTGACCCAGGCCTGGTTCATGCCGCCATCGATCCGCAAGCTGGAGGACCGCATCCGCGAGATCGCCCGCGCCTCGGTCGACCGGATGGCCGCGACCGGCGGCCAATGCGACTTCGTCAAGGAGGTGGCGCTGCACTATCCGCTGCACGTGGTGATGGAGATTCTCGGCGTGCCGGAGGCGGACGAGCCGCGCATGCTGATGCTGACCCAGGAGCTGTTCGGCGCCACCGACCCGGAACTCGGCCGCAAGGCCCCGACTAACGCCGACGAGGGCATGGCGATGATGCAGGGGGTGATTGCTGACTTCTATCACTACTTCACCGCCATCAGCGCCGACCGTCGGGCCACGCCCACGGGCGACTTGGCCACCGTCATCGCCAACAGCCAGATCGACGGGCAACCGATCTCCGAGTTCGAGGCGATGAGCTACTACATGATCGTCGCCACCGCCGGCCACGACACCACCTCCTCCACCACGGCCACGGCCCTGTGGGCGCTGGCCGAGCATCCGGACCAGCTGGCCTGGCTGAAAGAGGACCTTAGCCGCGTGCCGGGCCTGATCGACGAGGCGATCCGCTGGGCGACGCCGGTGAAGACCTTCATGCGCTCGGCCACCGCAGACGCCGAGGTCGGCGGCCAGCCCATCGCCAAGGGCGACTGGCTGATGCTCTGCTACGCCTCCGGCAACCGCGATGAGGGCGTGTTCGACGACGCCCACAGCTTCCGATCCGACCGTACGCCGAACAAGCAGCTGGCGTTCGGCTACGGCGCCCACCTCTGCCTTGGCCAGCACCTGGCCAAGATGGAGATGCGGATCCTGTTCGAGGAACTCTTGCCGCGCCTGAAATCGGTGAAACTGGCCGGCGAGCCGAAGATGTCCCAGGCGGTGTTCGTGAACGGGCTGAAGAGCCTGCCCATTGAGTTCGAGATGGTGTGAGGCCGCTGCATTGACCGCGCTCACCGAAGACCGCATCGCGGCCTACATCGCCACGCGCCTGCCCGACGCCCGCAACGTTCGGGTCGACACCCTGTCGCGGATCTTCGGCGGGGCCTCGCGGGAGACCTATCGGTTCCGGCTGCTGCACGACGGCGCGGACGGGCCGGTGGAGCGCCGGCTGATCCTGCGGCGCGATCCGCCCGACAGCCTGATCGACACCGAGCGGCATATCGAGTTCGCCGCCTATCGCGCCTTCTTCGGCTCGGCCGTGCCGGTGCCTGAGATGCTCTGGCTGGAGCAGGACCCGGGCCCGCTCGACTATCCCTTCTTCATCGCCGCCGAGATCAGCGGCTTTGAGAGCAGCCCGATGGCGCTGCTCAGCCCGCCCTATGCGGACAAGGCCGAGCGCCTGGCGGAGCGCAAATGGACCATCCTCGGCGAGGTCGCCAAAGCTGATCCTGCGGCGGTCGGCTTGGTCGGGGTGATGGAGCAGGTCGAACCGGACCAGTGCTGGAGCAAGGAACTGAACCACTGGGAGGCGATCATCGACGGCGACGAGCTGGAGCCGCAGCCGGTCATTCGCGCCGCGATCCGCTGGCTGCGCGCCCATCCGCCGGCCCCGCCGAAGAAAGTCGGCGTGGTGCACGGCGACTACCGCACCGGCAACTTCCTCTACGACGCCGAGGGTGAAATCCACGGCATCCTCGACTGGGAGATGGCCCACCTCGGCGATCCGTTGGAGGACCTGGGCTGGAGTCTGAACCGGATCTGGTGCTGGGGCGGCGACGATCGCCGCGGCGGGCTGGTCCCGCGCGATCAGGCCATCGCTATCTGGGAGCGGGCGTCTGGCCTGAAGTCCGATCCCGCCGACCTGCACTGGTGGGAGCTGTTCAACTGCATCAAGAGCCAGGGCATCTGGATCTCCGGCGCCAAGGCTTGGACCGACGGCGCCAACCGCGACCCGATCCTGGCCTTCTCGTCCTGGCGGCTGCTCAACTCCACCGACCGCGCGACACTCGAACTGATGGGGCGGCTATGACACCCGATCCGAGACTGGTCATTGGCGACGTCGCCGGCCGGATCATGCAAGTCCTCGCGCCGGACCTGCAGTCGCCCTACCTCTACGGGACCGCGTCGCTGATGGCGGCTGTGCTCGGGATGATGGTCGAGGAGTGGGACCGCGCCGCCGACCGGCTGGCGGAGGAGAATGCGGCGATCCGCACCCTTTTCGCCCAGGCGGCTCCGCTGGCGCCGGGCGGGCTTTCCGCGAGACTGGGGGACCTGTCCAAGGCCGCGGACCTCGACCTCAAGGTCTCGACCCTGCAGTCCGCCAACAACACCCTGCGCGGGGCCCTGATCGACCTGCAGGCCTGGTCGGAGGACCAGACCGGTGAAGCCGTGGCTGCGCTCAACGAGGCGATCTGGGCGGAGATGGCGCGCTCGACCGAACGGCGGCGGTTTTCAGCGACGCCGTTCTAAGGGTCCGCGAATTCGGCGCGGTACAAATATGAGTGCGTGGTTCGAGACGCGACGAAGGCGTCGCTCCTCACCATGACTAGGAATTTTGCAGCTCCAAAAACCTCGTCATCCTGCGGAGCCCCGCTTGGGGCGTCTCGAAGGACGCACTTTGGTCGTGCAACGCGCTCCTCCTTCTCCCTGAAGGCAAGAGCGTCTAATCCAACTCGCCATGATCACGCCCGAACAGGTCCGCCACATCGCCCTGTCGTTTGGCGACACGGCGGACGACTCCAAAGGCGATGCGTTGTCGTTCTCCAGGCCCGGGAAGAAGCAATTCGCCTGGACCTATCACGAACGCATCCACCCGAAGAAACCCCGCGCGCCCCGCCCGGACATCCTCGTGGTCCGCTGCCCGATCGGGCGCAAGGAGCTGCTGCTGGAGGCGGCGCCGGACATCTACTTCGACGAACCGCACTACCATGGCTTTCCGGCCATCCTGGTGCGCCTGGATGTGATCCCTGAGGATGAACTCATCGCGCTGATGCAGGACGCGTGGCGGCTCTAGCATCCGCCCGCCGCCGTGCTAGAGGCAAAGGGTCGGTCGGGCGCGCGGAGGCATTCATGCGGATTCGGATCAATTGGCGTGTCGCCCTCGGCGCGCTCATGGGCGCCCTGCTCACCAGCGGCGTCCTGGCAGATGCGGCTTGGTCGGCGCCGTCGCTCGGCGAGCCGTCCCTGTCGCCCGACGGGACCGAGGTGGTCTTCGTCTCCGGCGGCGACATCTGGACCGCCCCGGCGCAGGGCGGCGTCGCCCATCTGCTGGTGTCGGACCCGGCGACGGAATCGCGACCGATCTATTCGCCCGACGGCTCGCGGCTGGCCTTTATGTCCAATCGCGGCGGGACCACCAACATCTACCTGCTGACGCTGGCGACGGGCGAGGTGAAGCGGCTGACCTGGGCCGACGCCAACGAACAGCTGGACGGCTGGTCCCGGGACGGCAAGTGGGTCTATTTCGCCTCGGCGGTGAACGATGTCGGGCGCCAGGACGACATCTTTCGGGTCTCGGTGGACGGCGGCACGCCGCTGGAAGTCAGCCGCGAGGTCTACCTCAACGAGTTCCAGAGCGCGCCTTCGCCCGACGGCAAGTCCATCGCCCTGATGGCCAAGGGGTTGTCCAATTCCCAGTGGTGGCGCAACGGCCATAGCCACATCGACGAGACCGAGCTGTGGCTGAAGCCCATCGCCGAGGGCGCGCCCTACACCCGCATCCTCGCCGCCGACGCCAAGCACGCCTTCCCGATGTGGCGGCCGGACGGCGCGGCGCTCTACTACATGAGCGACGAGAGCGGGGCGGAGAACATCTGGATGACCCTGCTCGGCGGCGGCGGGCCTGCGCAGATCACCCATTTCACCGACGGGCGCGTGCTCTGGCCCTCGATCGGCTACGATGGCCGCGCCATCGTCTTCGAGCGCAACTTCGGCATCTGGATGCTGGATACGTCCACCGGCCAGGCCAGCCAAATCGCCATCGCCCTGCGCGGCGCCCCGGCGTCCGAAGGGCTGAAACACCTGAATCTGTCCGCGTTCAAGGGGCTGGCTCTGTCGCCGGACGGCAAGAAGGTCGCGGTGATCGGCCATGGCCAGGTGTTCGCCGGTCCCTCCAAGGACGGCGGCCCGGCGCAGCGGATCAGCCATAACGTCGGCGGGAACAGCGAACTGGTCTGGTCGCCGGATTCGCGACGGCTGCTCTACGTCTCCGAACGCGGCCTCGACAGCCGCCTGGTCCAATACGATTTCGCCAAGAGCCAGGAGACGGAGCTCACCAAGGGCGCGGTGGTGGTCTACGCGCCGGCCTACGCGCCGGACGGCAAGTCCATCGCCTATGTGCGCGGCGACGACGAACTGCACGTGCTGGACCTGGGGCCTGACGGCGCCGTGCAGGGAGACCGGCTGCTGTTCAAGGGGGCGCTGGAGGGTGATGGCGGCTCGCCGACCTGGTCGCCGGACTCCAAGTTCGTCGCCTTCGTGCTCACCGACCATCGGGCGTTCCGCAACATCGAAGTCGTCCCGGCGGCCGGTGGCGAGGCGCGGCCGATCACCTTCCTCGCCAACGGCAACACCGGCGGCAAGATCGCCTGGTCGCCGGACGGCAGGTTCATCATCTTCGACACCTCGCAGCGGTCGGAGGACGCCAAGCTGGTGCGGGTCGACCTGATCCCGCACCTGCCGAAGTACCGCGAGGACGCCTTCCAGGAACTGTTCAAGTCGACCCAGGACAAGACCGCGCCGACCCCGGGCGCGCCCGGTCGACCGGCGCCGCCGGCCGATCACGCCGGCGCGGCGCCGGATGCGCAGGCGAGCGCCGACGACAAGGGCGGCGACAAGGCCAAGCTCCCGCCCAAGCCGGTGCAGATCGTCTTCGACGGCATCCGCGAGCGGGCGACCATCCTGCCCTTAGGGATGAGCGCTGAGCGGCCGGTGATCTCGCCGGACGGCAAGACGCTGATCTTCGCCGCCCAGCAAGGCGAGCGGCAGAATCTCTACAGCTACAGCCTGGACGAATTGGCCATCGACCCGCCGTCACCCAGGGAGGTCACCTCCACCGAGCATCCCAAGGGCGACTACGCCTTCACGCCGGACAACAAGACGCTGTTTTACCGCGACGGCGACAAGGTGATGTCGACGGCGCTGGATGGGACGGCGGCCAAGCCGGTGGCGATCGCCGCCGATCTGGACGTCGACTTCGACCAGGAGAAGCAGGTGGTGTTCGACGAGGCCTGGGGCGCGCTCGATCGCCACTTCGTCAATGCCGACTTCAACGGCCGGGACTGGGGCAAGCTGCGCGAGCGGTTCGAGCCGCAGATCGAGGGCGCGCACACGGGCGACGAGATGCGCCGGCTGATCAACCTGATGATCGGCGAGCTGAACTCTTCCCACTCTGGCATCGGCAAGCCAGGCGCGCCGATCGACTACGACCATGTCGGCGACCTTGGCCTGCGATTTGAGCGCGAGCCATATGAGGCAGGCAAGGGCCTGGTCATCCGCCAGGTGATCGCGCTTGGCCCCTCGGCCATCGAGGGCTCGATCAAGGCGGGCGAGCGGCTGGTCGCCGTCGACGGCGTCGCGATCGGTCCGCATGACAACCTCGACCACCTGCTGGTCGGCAAGGTGGGCCGCCGCACCGTGCTGACCATCGCCGGCGTGAACGGCGGCGCCGCCCGCGAGGCGGTCGTACGGCCGGTGACCACCGTGGTCGCCGCCGGGCTGGTCTATCGCCAGTGGGTCAATGACCGCCGGGCCTATGTGGAGAAGATCAGCGGCGGCCGGCTGGGCTACGTCCACATCCCGGACATGTCGGACGCTTCGCTGGCCCAGCTCTATGTCGACCTGGACGCCCAGAACCAGGGCAAGGACGGCGTGGTCATCGACATCCGCAACAACAACGGCGGCTACATCAATGGCTACGCCCTCGATGTCTTCACCCGCCGCAACTATCTGACGATGACGACGCGGGGCGAATTCCCGGTGCCCAGCCGCAGCGCCCTGGGCCAGCGTTCGCTCGGCCTGCCGACGGTGCTGGTGACCAATGAATCCTCCCTGTCCGACGCCGAGGACTTCACCGAGGGCTACCGCTCCCTGGGGCTCGGCAAGGTGGTGGGCGAGCCTACCGCGGGGTGGATCATCTACACCGATGGCCAGCCGCTGATCGACGGCTCGGTGGTGCGTCTGCCCGAAACGCGAATCCAGGATCTGCGCGGACAGACCATGGAGATGCATCCCCGGCCCGTGGACGTCGAAGTGGCCCGACCGCTCGGGGAAAGCGGGACCGGCCACGACGCTCAACTTGAGGCGGCGGTGAAGGTGCTGCTGGAGCAGATTCAGGCTCCGCGCGCGACACCGTGAGGCTGCGGTGCATTGATGGCCGCCTGCGGTTATCGGGCGGTTGGGCTGTGGAAGCCGGTAGTGTTAGGCTTAACCCATGCGGGAAGGTCGCAACACAACCACTGCCGAAATCCCCCTCCTGAGCGATCGGGAGTGGGACTGCCTTTGCTATGTGGTCGAGCGCTATAGCAGCAAGCAGATCGCCGCCCGCCTCGGCGTCGCGCCCAAGACCGTCGACAGCTATCTCGACACGGCGCGCGTCAAGCTCGGCGCCCGCACGCGCCAGGAAGCGGCGCAGATGCTGGTGGCTCGCTACGGCCTGATCACCCCCCGGAAAGCTCTCCCACCGGGATCGCCCCCGGGAGACAGCCGCGGCGAATACCCGCCCACTGATCCCGTTGCATACGAGGGAGCAGGGCGTGGACGAGTTGTCGGCGGCGAATCTGGGAGCGCGCATCGAACTGGCGCAGTTCCGCTCCAGGCGAACCCGCGAATTCCTGAGTCAGTTTCCACCGATGGACATATCGGAGGAGGGCAGTCTGCCGGTGATCGGCTGGGCCCAGCTGGAACGGCAACTGTGCAGCCTGGCGGGTCCGGACAGCGAACGGGCGTCCTGGGAGATGGAGGTGTTGCGGGTCTCGGCCCGGACCAATCCCCCGGAGATGTTCTTTCGCGATCTGCTGACCTTGGCCTGGAGCCTGATCGACGGAACCCGGTCGCCGCTGACGTCGGAGGGCCCCATGGATTAGGACCTCTGCGCACCATCCTGGCGATAGGGCTGGTCTCGGTCCTGTTCGCCCTCGCCGCGGGCGGCGCCCTGGCCGGTCTGGCCGCGCTCGAGAGCTTGCTCGAGCGTCACGTCGCCGTGGCTTACACCCATCCTCAACCTCTTTTGCCAGGGCCGCGACGATAGAGCGTGGCGGCCGAAAGGACCGACATGCTTGCAAAACGCCGGAAAGCCATGGACGCCGTGGCCCCTGAACTGTTCGCCATGGAGAGCGCCATCGACGACGCCATCCTGCAATCCACCCGCCTGACCGCCTCACTGATCAACGAGCGACGCAACGCCGGCCTGTCGGCGGTGGTTGGCCAGGACGCCATTGAGCGCTCCAGCGCGACCTTCTCGACCCTGATCGCCGCTCGGCGCGAAATCGTCGCCACCCACGAGGAACTCGGACACCTTAAGGAGCAGGTCGGCCTGGGCGCGGTCATGTTCGGCAACGGCGGCACCAAGCCGGGCATCGTGATCCCGCCCATCGGCCTGAAGGCGGTCAGCTAACAACGCTGGCGTAATACAATCGGTGGTTCAAACGCGCCGCCGAATTGCCTAACCTACCCGAGGGCCGGTCCGCGTCGCGCGCCGGCCCGAGGGGGCTTAAGATATGTTTCCGGTCGATTTGGCCCAGGCGCTGGGCTGGGCTTGCCTGGCGCTGACCTGCGTGGTCGCGACCTGGCGCGGGGCTTGGCCAGAAAAGCTGGGCGCGAGCCTGGCCGTGGCGGCTTGGGTGGCGAGCGTGCTCGTCGAGCAGCGGCGCAATTGGCTGGAGCCCCAGGTCGCCGTTTTCGTGGTCGACGCCATTCTGCTTGCCGCCCTGGCCGCGCTTGCGCTCTGGTCTCGCCGCTATTGGGCGATCTGGGCGGCCGGCTTCCAGGCCATCGGCGTCCTGACCCACGTCTTGTTTCTGATCAACCCAGCGGCGCTCTACCGGGCCTACTATATGAGCAGCTTCTCGATCGCGTTCCTGGTCCTGGGCGCAATCGTCGCGGGGGTCATTTTCGAGCGATCGAAACCGCCGGCGGTCAGTCGTCGCTGACGGCGTCGGGGTGGGCGCTCAGCGCGCGCATCAATTGCAGCACCGTGCGCCGCATCGTCGGGTTTGGAATGGCGCAATAGGCTTCCACGGCCCTGCCCGCGGCGGGCGTGTCCGCCAGCCGCCGCAGAAGCGCCTCGCTCGATTTGACGTTGTCGTCCGGCGGCAGCAGATCGGCGGCGCGAACACCCAGATACCTGGCGGCCTTCACCAGCATCGACGCCGACACCCGGTTGGCGCCGCGCTCATACTTCTGCACCTGCTGGAAGGTGATGCCGAGGGCGTCGCCGACGTCAGACTGGGACACGCCGCGATCCCGGCGCGCGCGGCGCAGGTTCATCCCCACCTCAACGTCGATCGGATCGGGGCCGCGCGAGTGGACGACGGGAGGTTGCTGCGCGGGTTTCGCCATGAACAAACCCTAGCGCGCCGCTTGCGATCAGCCAAGCCGTCAGGGGTGGCTTTTACAACTAGCGCGACAAGTTTTCCTGGCTCAGTCGGCCCAGATATTCCAGCCAGAGCCGGCCGTGGTCGCGCCCCAGGCGATAGAGCTCGTCCCAGCTGTAGAGCCCGGTGTCGTGACCGTCATCGAAGGTCAGCCGCACGGCATAGCGGCCAATGGCCTGGGCGCCGGTCAGGCCGACGGCCTGCTTGCCGGCCACCGTGCGGCCCGGCCCCGCGCCATGGCCGCGATCGGCGGCGCTGGGCGTCATGACGCGCAGAAATTCAGCCGGCAGCTTGAAGCGCGCGCCGTCGTCGAAATCAATCTCCAGGGTCCGCGCCGCGCGGCGCACGCGCAGTTCGGTGGGCCAGGGGCGAGTGGCGGCTTGGCTCATTCGTCGTCGCCGAGGACACGGGCTTCTTCCACCAGCATGATCGGCACCCCGTCGCGCACCGGATAGGCCAGCCGCGCTGACTTGCTGATCAGTTCGCCCTTGGCCCGGTCGTAGGTCAGCGGCGAGCGGGTCATGGGACAGATCAGCACTTCCAGCAGGCGCGGATCGACCTCAGGCGGCTCGGTCAGGGTAAGGTCGTACGGTTCGGCCATCGGTCACCTATTGCAGTCGCCCTACTGGAGGGGGGTTTGGGCGTCGTCATCGCCCGTCCGGCCCAGCGTGTCGATCTCCATCAGCGCGATCAGCGCCTCGCGACGTTCGATCAGGGTGGGCGCTTCGAGCAGCGCCTGTTTCTCCGCTACATCGAATGGCAGCAGCATCGACAGGCTGTTGACCAGCGCCTCGCTGGGCGCGGTCTTGGCCGCTTCCCAGTCCACGTCCAAGGAACGCCGCTCGAGGTAGGGCTTGAGCGCCAGCAGGAACCGGAACCGGTCGAAGCCGTCGTCGTCCAGGGGCGGGCGCAGGTCGGTTTCATAGTCGCTGTAGCGCACCTGGATCTGGCGATAGGGCAGGCGCAGCGGCAACTCCTCGCCAACCGCGAACCGGCACACGCCGGTGAGGGTGATCAGATAGCAGTCGTCGGTGGTTTCGGCGAAGCTGGTGATGCGGCCCAGGCAGCCGACCTTGGCCAGGCGCGGCCGTTCGGCCTCCCCGCCGGATCGGGTCTGCACCATGCCGATCATGCGCTCGGAGGCCATCGCATCGTCGATCATGTTCAGATAGCGCGGCTCGAAGATGCGCAGGGGCAGCTGGGCGTGCGGCAACAGCAGCGCGCCGTCGAGCGGGAACACCGAGATCACCCGCGGCAGGTCCAGGGCTTTACGAAACGGTCCGGCGGCCATGACGGCCTCCTTCTGACGCTCTCGGTTTAAGAGAACAGGATCGACGATAGTCTTTTGCGACCCTGTTTGGCCACGTCGGAGCTCGGCCCCACGGCCTCGAACACGGTCAAAAGCTGATTACGCGCGGCTTGGTCATTCCAGCCCCGGTCGCGGGCGATGATGGTAAGCAGGTGGTCGGCCGCGCCGGCCATGTCGCCGCGTCCGGCCAGGACCTTGGCGAGATCGAACCGGGCCTCATGATCGTCCGGATTGGCCGCCAGGCGCCGGTCGAGGTCGGCGGTTTCGCCACCGGCCGCGCTGGCGAGCTTCAAGGCGGCGCGGACGCTGTCGAGTTCAGCGTCCTTGGCGCCCGTCGGCGCCATGTTCACCACTTCCTGCGCCCGCTCGACATCGCCGCCGGTGAGGTAGCAACGCGCCAGTCCGGCGATGGCCTTGACGTTCTGAGGCTCCAGCTGCAGCGCCTGGGCGTAGCCCTGGGCCGCGCCGCCCACGTCGCCCAGCTCCAGCGACTCGAAGGCCATGGCCAGCAGCTCGTCGACCTCCGACGGCGGCGGCGCGCCGGCGAGGCGATCGATGAAGGTCTTGAGCTGGCTGTCGGGCACCGCGCCCATGAAGCCGTCCACCGGCTTGCCGTCGACGAAGGCGTAGACCGTGGGGATGGACTGCACGCGCAGCTGGCCGGCGAAGGCGGGGTTCTTGTCGACGTCGATCTTCACCAGCTTGACCGCGCCCTTGGCCGCCATCACGGCTTTCTCAAGCGCGGGCGTCAGCTGGCGGCAGGGGCCGCACCAGGTAGCCCAGAAGTCGACGATCACCGGCTGGGTCTTGGACGCCTCGATCACGTCGGCCAAGAAGCCGGCGTCGGAGCCCTCCTTGATCAGGTCCGATTTGGCGGGGGCCGGGGTAGTTTCACCGAGCATGGCGTCCTCTGACGGGGCGTTTGACAACGGCCGCTAAGATGGTCGCTCGCCCCGCCCGCCGCAACGGCGAATGCGGGAATTCATGCCGCGCCTCTAAGTGTCGCTATGGCGTTTTCGTCCCAGCGGCGGCGCCCGGAGGCACGTGGGCGACCGCCAGCATCAGGCGGGCGGCGTCGGCATAGCGGCCGGTGCCGTTCTGCTGCAGGTCCAGTTGCGCCTGGACTTGCGCCTTCTGGGCCGCCAGCAACTGTCTGGCCGTGGCTCCGCCGGCGGCGAAACTCTTGCGGACCATGTCGAGTCGCGTCTGCGCCAGGTCCAGCACCCTGTTCTGGTCCTCATAGGCCTGGTTGTCGTGGGCGATGGCCTGCAGGGCGTCGTCGACCTGGGCGAAGGCTTCCAGCACCGTCTCCTCGTAATTCAGCAACGCGGCGCGGGCCGCAACCTGGGCCTCCCGCTTCTTCGCGCGAAGCTCGCCGCTGTGAAAGATTGGCAGGCTCAGCGACGGGCCGAAATTGTAGCTGTTGGACGCCGCGGCAAAGATAGTCTGAGGCGTCAGCGCATCCTGGCTGATGACCCCGGTCAGGCTGATGTTCGGATAGAGATTTGCGGTCGCCACGCCGACCTCTGCGGTGGCTTCATGCAGCTTGGCCTCCGCTTCCAGGATGTCGGGCCGCTCGTGCACCAGGGCCGACGGAACGCTGACCGGCAGGCCGGCTGGCAGAGCGCCCGACTGGGCGTTGAAGTCTGGCGGGTCGAACTCGGACGGCGCCTTGCCCACCAGCACCGCGATGGCGTGCCGGGCGGCGGCCAGGCGCTGCCGCTGGGCCGGGATCACGCTGGCGTCCTTCGCCAGTTGCTGGCGGGCCTCGGCGACGTCCGCGTCGGTGGCGCCGCCGGCGGCCTTGGCCCTGATGATCATGTCCAAATCCTTGCGGTCGGCGTCGGCGATCGCCTGCAAGGCCTCGGCCTGAATGTTGGCGTCGGCGACGGTGAGGACTTGTTCGACCACCTTGCCGGTCAGCGTCAGATAGGCCGCGTCCAGCTCCCGCGCCTGGGCCTCGGTCTGGGCGCGAAGCGATTCCCGCAAGCGCCGCTGGCCGCCGAACAGGTCGAGGTTGTAGCTGACCGTGCCGCCGATCGAATAGAGATTGTACTCGGGGTTGGTCGGGAAGCTGGCGAAGGCGGCGGGCAGGGCCGCGGGCGAGAAGGCGCCGCCGGAGAAGGCGATCAGGTTGGCGCGCTCGCGTTTGTAGCCCGCTGTTGCGTCCGCGGTCAGAAGGCCGCCCTGGGCTTTCTCGGCGTACCTGGCCTCGCCAAGGTGTTCGCGGGCCTGCTCCAGGGTCAGGTTGTTGGCGATCGCTTGGCGCATCAGCGTGTCCAGCGCCGGGGACTGGAACAGCGTCCACCAGTCGTCCAGCACCTGGGCGCCCACGTCGGTCTTCAGCTCGCCCTTGTTGGCGATGTCGCCCGGCTGGTCGTAGCCGTGGCTCACCGGCGTCGTCGGCGGCTTGTAGTTGGGACCGACGGTCATACAGCCCGCCAGCAGCAGGCTCAGGAAGGACATCCCGGCGGTCCGGGTCGTTGAGGGCATCGTCATCGCCTATTCCATCGCGACGTGGGGCGTCCCGCCGCCGCGGCGCGGCGGGCGCATGAAGAGCAGCAGGGGCAGCACGGCCATCCCCAGGATGAACATCATCTTGAAGTCATCGATATAGGCGACCATCGCCGACTGGCGGCCGACTTCGCCGTCCAGCGCCGCGATCCCCGCCGGATTGGTCAGGCTGAACGGGCCGCCATGCAGGACCGCGCGCGCCACCGGATTGTCGGGGGTGAGGCCCTCGGTCAGGCGCGCGTGCACCTTCTGGGTGTTGCTGGTGAGCAGCGCCTGCATGATCGAGATGCCGACGCTGGCGCCCAGGTTGCGCATCAGGGTGAACACGCCGGCGCCGTCGGCGCGGTAGCGGCTGTCGAGGGTCGCAAAGCCCAGGGTGGTCAGCGGCACGAACACCAGGCCGATGCCCACGCCTTGAAGCAGGCCCATGGTGACGATCAGGCTTGAGTCCATCTGCAGGGAAAAGCCGCTCATGCCGAGCAGGGAGATGCTGGACAGGGTCAGGCCGATGCCCACCATCAGCCGCGTATCGACCCGGTTGATCAGTCGCCCGACGATGAACATCGACAACAGGCTGCCCACCCCGCGCGGCGCGGTGACCAGGCCAGTGGTCACCACCGGATAGCCCATCAGCGTCTCCAGCATCGGCGGCAGCAGCGACAGGGTCGCGAACATCAGCACGCCGACGAAGAAGCCGAAGATGGTCGCGCTGGTGAAATTCCGGTCCTTGAGCAGGGCCAGCGGGATGAAGGGCCGATCAGCGGTCAGGGTGTGAAAGACGAACAGGGCGAAGGCGACGCCGGCGACGGACGCTTCGATCCAGATCTCGGTGGACTCGAACCAGGCCTTGTTGTCGCCCCGGTCCAGGAACAGCTGGAAGGCGCCGATCGCCAGACTGAGCAGGGCGAATCCGGTGAAGTCGAAGGGAATCCTGCGGTCGTCAGCCTTGCCGTGGATGAAGAAGAACACCCCCGCGCCGGCCAGCACGCCGAGCGGCAGGTTGATGTAGAAGACCCAGCGCCAGTCGAAGTTCTCCGTCAGCCAGCCGCCGAGCGCCGGGCCGACAATGGGACCGAGGATCGCGCCCATGCCCCAGATGGCCATGGCCGGGCCCTGTTCCTCCGGCGGATAGACGTCCATCAGCACGGCCTGCGAGAGCGGCACCAACGCGGCGCCGAAGGCGCCCTGCAAGAGCCTGAAAATCACGATCTGGCCCAGGCTCTGCGCCGCGCCGCACAGGGCCGAGGCGATCGTGAAGCCGATGATCGCGGTCATGAACACCTGCTTGCGGCCGAACCGGCCAGCCAGCCAGCCCGTCACCGGCGTCATGATCGCGGACGCGACGATGTAGGAGGTCAGCACCCACGTGATCTGGTCCGCCGACGCCGACACCGATCCGGCCATGTGGGGCAGGGCCACGTTGGCGATGGTGGTGTCGAGCGAATTCATCACCGTCGCCAACATGACAGACGCGGTGATCAGCCCCCGGTTCGGATCGCCCCCCGACGGGGTGCTCATCTCGGCTCGCCCAGACTTCGGGTCGTGGCCTTCGCCGGCCCGCTGCCGAACAGGCCTCGGTGGTGGTTGGTGTCGACGGTGACCGAGGCGCTGAGGCCGGCTTCCAGCGGCACATCGGGCCTGGGGGTGAATTCGAGCCGCACCGGCACGCGCTGGGTCACCTTCACCCAGTTGCCGGTGGCGTTCTCGGGCGGCAGCAGGGAGAAGCTGGAGCCCGTGCCAGGGCTGATCGCCTCGACGACGGCATCGAACTTGGTGTCAGGATAGGAGTCGATCTTCACCTTGGCGTGCTGACCGGGCCGCATGTACTCGAGCTGGTTTTCCTTGAACTCCGCCTCGATCCAGATGTGCGGGGAGACCAGCGAGAAGACCGGAGCGCCGGCGTTGATGTAGTCGCCGACCTGCAACTGATCGACCTTGGTCACCACCCCGTCGTGCGGCGCGAGCACGTCGACGTAGGATTGGTTCAGGGCCGCGGTGGCGAGTTGGGCGGCGGCCTGCATCACCGTGGGATTGCGTGAGGTCGGCGCGTCGGCGCTCCCGCCAAGACCGGCCAGGGCGGCGGCGGCCTGCTGCTGCGCGCCGGCGAGCTTCTGCTGCGCCTGGCTGACCTGATCGACAGCGGCGGCGGCCTGGGCCTGGGTCGCGGTGCCGGCGGCCACCAGCGCCTTCTGCCGTGTGGCTTCGCCCTGGAGATAGGTCAGGCTGTCCTGCGCAGCCTTCACATCCGCCTGATGCTGGCGATAGGTGGCCTTCATGCTGTCGACCTGCGCCGTGGCGGCGGCCAGCGCCGCGTTGGCCTGGGCGTAGGCGACCTGATAGGGGCGGCCGTCCAGGCGGAACAACACGTCGCCCTGGTGGACGAACTGATTGTCGCGAACCAGCAGCTCGACGACGCGGCCGGAGATGCTGGCGGCGACGTTGACGCGGGCGCCCTGGACCGAGGAGTCATCGGTGGATTCGTAGCGGCCGCCGGTCAGGTAGACGATCAGGCCGATCAGCAGGGCGAGCACGACGACGCCGATCATGATCGGCCAGCGATACCGTTGCAGGTGCGCGCGGGCGCCTCGCGGCGACGGCGCGGGCCCGCCCACGGCGGCGGCGGCCGTTTCGGGTTGCATAGTTGGTTCGGATGAGTCAGCAGGGCTCATTGCCGGGTACGTGCGCTCATGATGGATTCCCCGCCCGGGACACCCATCCCGAGTCGTTATGCTATGCAGGTAGGGTGGGATGTGTCATGAGCCAAATGACAATTCCTCACACCCATCATGCCTGAAATTCATTTTCCCGCCCTCGACCTCAATCTGCTGCGCGTGTTTGACGCCCTGGCGGAGGAAGGCAGCGTCACCCGCGCCGGCATTCGGCTGAGTTTGACCCAGTCTGCCGTAAGTCACGCGCTTGGTCGACTGCGGCACGTGCTGGACGACGAATTGTTCGTGCGTGGACCGGAGGGCATGCGTCCCACGGCCCGTGCGCTGGAAATCGCGCCGCGTCTGCGGCAGGGCCTGGACCAGCTCCAGCATGCCCTGACCCCGGCTGTGTTCGTCCCGGCGCAAACCCAGCGGCGCTTCACCATAGCCGCCAGCGCCTATATCGCCACCACCCTGATGCCGGTGGCGATCGACCTGATCCGCAGGGAGGCGCCGGGCGCGGAGATTCGGCTCAGGCCGATCAACCCGACCATCGGCGAAGACCTGCAGACCGGCCGCATCGATGTCGCCATCGGCGGTTTCGGGGCGCCAGGTCCGCGCTTCGAGAAGGAGGTGCTGTTCCACGAAACCATCGTCTGGGCCGTGCGCGCCGACCATCCCGCCGCCCGGGCCGGCAGCCTGACTCTGAAGGCGCTGGCGGATCTGCCGCATGTGATCCTGGCCGGCGCCGACGAGGATCGCGCCATCGACGGTCGCGTGTCGGAAGGCGGCCTTGAGCGGCTGGTGATCTGGGACGACGCCGGCGCGTTGGATCAGGCTCTGTCCGAACGCGGGTGGCGCAGGACCATCGGCCTGACCACCCAGGACTCGGTCAGCGCCCTGGCGGTGGCGAGCCGCACGGATATGGCGGCGTTGGCGCCGCGCCGGCTCGCCGTGGCCTTCGCCGAACAACTCGGCCTGAAGGTGTTCGAGCCGCCCTACCGGTCTCCGCCAGCGCCGATTGAGGCGCTGTGGCGTCACGACCTCAGCCAGTCGCCACCGATCGAGTGGTTGCGAGGCCGCCTTCGCGCCGCCGCGGCGCAACTTTAACGCGGAGTCATCCGCGGCTTCGCTTCGGCCAAAAACCTCCATAACGGGAAGCAAACGTTAGGAACTCGCGCCGTATACCTTGCCCCCATTGGGGTTTGGGCGATTCTAGGCCGAGGCAGCGGACGGATGGGCGAAGACGAAACGAGCGCGGTGATCGGCGCGCGGGGCCTGTCCTTCGAGAACCGCATCGCGATTTCGTCGCTGGTGACGGCGGTGGTGGTGCTGATCGCCGCAACAGGTCTGTTCATGCTCGAACAGTATCAGGCCGAGCAGCGTGATCTCCGCCGCGGCCAGACCGAGCTGGCGGAGGTCATGGCCTCCGAAATTTCACCGCCGATGGCCGTCGGCGATCACGGCGCCGTGCACGCGATGTTGACGACCCTGGTGGCTTCGCCGGAGGTGACCGCCGCCGAGGTAGTGGATCCGCAAGGCCGCTCAGTGGATCGGGTCGCCGAACCCGGCAGCGCCCACGATCCGGCGTCCTTCACCGTGCGCGAGGCGCTGGTCCGTGATGGACACAAGGTCGGCGACCTGGTGATGACGTCCAAACAGGTTGGCATCGGCGCCATCCTGCCCCGCTATCTGGCGGTCTGCGCGGCGCTGTTCTTCGCCACCGCGGGCCTTGCCCTGTTCATGGGCCGTTGGCTCGCGGGTCTCGTCATCGAGCCGGTAAACCGGCTCTCGCAGGCCATGCGCGATGTGACCGACAGCGCCGACTATTCCCAACGGCTGCCGATCTGGGCCCAGGACGAGTTCGGCCTGCTGACGGAAAGCTTCAACACACTGCTGGCGCAGCTTGCCGCCAATGACGGCGCTCTGCACCGGGCGATGATCGACCTGGTCGAGGCGCGCGACGCCGCCCAAGCCGCCAATGTGATGAAATCCCAGTTCCTGGCCAATATGAGCCACGAGATCCGCACGCCGCTGAACGGGGTGCTGGCCATGGCGCAGATTCTCAATCTCGGCGATCTGACCGAGGTTCAGCGCGAGCGGGTAGACGTGATCCAGCGCTCGGGCGAGGAGCTGCTTTCGGTGCTCAATGATGTGCTCGACATCTCCCGCATCGAGGCGGGCAAGATGGAGATCGAGCACGGCGAAGTCGATCCGGAAGCCTTGGGCCAAAAGGTCCACGCCACCTTCGACTCGGTCGTGGAAACCAAGAAGCACCTGACCTTCGAGGTCGAGGTGGCCCCAAGCGCGCTTGGTCAGCGCCGCGGCGATCCGACCCGCGTCAGCCAGATACTCAACAACCTGGTCTCCAACGCGCTGAAGTTTACCGCCGAGGGTTTGGTGCGCGTGGTGATCGAAGGGATCGGCGAACAGGGCGAACAGGGACTGCGGTTCATCGTCACCGACACCGGCGTCGGCATTCCGGCCAGCAAGATGGCCATGCTGTTCGAGAAGTTCACCCAGGCCGACAACTCCAACACCCGCCGGTTCGGCGGCACGGGCCTGGGTCTCGCGCTCTGTCGCGAGCTGGCGCAGATGATGCGCGGCGACATCGAGGTCGAGAGCGTCGAGGGCCGGGGCTCGGTCTTCACCGCCACGCTGCCGATGCCGCGCGTCTCCGAGGATGCCCTGGCCCAACCCGCGAGCATGGACGACGAAGACCGGCTGTTGCGGGTCCTGGCCGCCGAGGACATTCCCACCAACCAGTTGGTTCTGCGGACCGTGCTGGAGAGCTTTGGCGTCGACCTGGACATGGTCGACAATGGCCGCGAGGCGCTCGAGGCCTGGGAGAAGACCAACTACGACATCATCCTGATGGACATCCAGATGCCGGAGATGGACGGGGTCGCCGCAACCCTCGCCATCCGCGCCGCCGAAGCCCGCTCGGGCCGGCCGCGCACGCCGATCATCGCGGTCTCGGCCAACGCCATGGCGCATCATGTGAAAGAATATCTCGCCGCCGGCATGGATGGTCACGTGGCCAAGCCGATCGAACTGGTCAAGCTGCACACGGCGATCGAGGCGGCGACCGCGATTCACGCCCCGAGCGACGCTTCCGCGGCGGCCTAAACACTGGCCGATGGCGCGACGATCCGACCCGTCGCGCAACCTCCGCGATTGTCGTTAAATCGCGGCGCGATCGGACAGTGGCGAATGATGGATCTTGGCGCGCCCAGCGCGGACGAACTCGCGTTTCGTCCGGACCACTTCTTCCTGGCCCCGACAACGGGCCGGGGCGTCGTGCGCGACGGCCTAGGTCGCATCATCGACCGCTGCGGGGTGACGACCCGGGGCGACTGGGACCACACCCGTGGCGCTTTGCATTTCGATGAGACCTTCACCTATCAGAATGGCCGCGAGGAGACGCTTAGCTGGACGTTTGGCCCCGACGCGCAGGGTCGAATGGTCGCATCCGAGGCCAGCATAACCTCGCCCGTGCGCGGCTGGAGCGACGGCCAGGATTATCGTCTGCGATTCAGACGGCCCGGCGAGCCGCCGCTGGACAAGACGCGGATGCTCTACGACGTGCACTTCACGCTGATGGATGTGGACACGGCGCTGAAAATCGTGCGGCTAAAGCTGTTCGGCGTGACCATGGGAGTAATGACCAGCTATCACCGGCGCGTCACCGCGTAGGGTTGGCCACCGTACGATGCCGTCTCGGCCAACGCGGCGGGATCGGGCTAAGCGCCAGCGTCCATGGCGATCCCGGATCGGCCCTTCGGACCGTCCGGGATGACAAGGTTTAGACCCTACCCGTTCAGGTTCCGCTCGGTGGCCGCCGTCCGCATGGCCTTCTGCAACTTTTCGAACGCCCGCACCTCGATCTGGCGCACCCGCTCGCGGCTGACGCCGTATTGGCCGGCCAGCTCTTCCAGGGTGGTCGGATCATCCTTCAGTCGCCGCTCGGTGAGGATGTGGCGCTCGCGATCCGACAGTTCGGCCATCGCCTCTTGCAAGAGCGACATGCGGATGGAGGATTCCTCGGCCTCGGCGACCTGGGTCTCCTGGCTGACGGCGTTGTCGTCGGCCAGCCAGTCCTGCCACTCGCTCTCGCCGTCGGCGCGCATGGGCGCGTTCAGCGAGGCGTCGCCGCCGGACAGGCGCCGGTTCATCGAGGTGACCTCCGATTCCAGCACGCCCAGCCGCGTGGCGATGTGGCTGAGGTGCTCGGGGTGCAGGTCGCCTTCCTCGAAGGCGGAGATTTCGCTCTTGGCCTTGCGCAGGTTGAAGAACAGCGTCTTTTGCGCCGCCGTCGTGCCCATCTTCACCAGTGACCAGGAGCGCAGGATGTATTCCTGGATCGACGCGCGGATCCACCACATGGCGTAGGTGGCCAGGCGGAAACCGCGATCGGGCTCGAACTTCTTGACCGCCTGCATCAGGCCGACGTTGCCCTCGGAGATCACTTCGCCGATCGGCAGGCCGTAGCCGCGATAGCCCATGGCGATCTTGGCCACCAGGCGCAGGTGCGAGGTCACCAGCTGGTGGGCGGCCTCGGTGTCTTCATGCTCGCGCCAGCTTTTGGCCAGCATGAACTCCTGGTCCTTGGCGAGCATGGGGAATTTGCGGATCTCGGTTAGGTAGCGCGAGAGCCCGCCTTCGGGCGTCATCACGGCAAGCGAATGAGATGCGGCCATAATACAAATCCCCTCTGACACGGGTGCGCCGACGAACAGACGTCGAACCCCCGTCAACGGGGCTAGATAGGTATAGGTTGCGCCCTTTTGAAGACCGGCGCCCCGGGATTTGATGCCTGACCGGGGCGCTCGGGTATTAATTTTTCGTAAGACGGTTAGAGCGCCGCTAACAGCCGCTGCAGTCTGGCCATATCCGGGGGCAGGGGCGTCTCGAACCGAAACGCCTCGCCGGTGATCGGATGGATGAAGCCCAGCACGGCGGCGTGCAGGGCCTGGCGCTGCAGTCCGGCTTCGGCGATGGCCTCGCGGACGGGCGCGGCGACCGGGCCCGAGCCATAGACGGCGTCTCCCAGCACCGGCGCGCCCTTTGACGCCAGATGCACACGGATCTGATGCGTGCGGCCGGTCTCCAGCTGGCAGGACACCGTCGCGGCGAGGGGCTTGGCGGCCGGGCCGTAACAGGCCTTCACCGCGTAATGGGTGATCGCCTCGCGCCCGCCGGCGCGCAGGATCGCCATCTTCTTGCGATCGTTGGGGGAGCGGCCGATCTGTCCCGAGATGGTCCCGGTGACCGGCGTCGGCGCGCCACGGGTGAGGGCGATGTACACTCGCTCGATGTCGTGGGCGGCGAACAGGGCCGACAGGCCCGCATGCGCTGCGTCGGATTTCGCCGCGACCATGACGCCGGATGTGTCCTTGTCCAGCCGGTGCACGATCCCCGGCCGCGCCACGCCGCCGACGCCGGACAGGCTCTTGCCGCAGTGGTGCAGCAGGGCGTTCACCAGGGTTCCGGAATAGGTCCCCGGCGCGGGGTGGGCGGCCATGCCAGCGGCCTTGTCGACCACGATCAGGTGCGCGTCCTCGAACAGGACTGTGAGCGGAATGGCCTCCGGCTTCGGTTCGGCCGGCGTGGGCGGCGGGATAAGGAGGCCATAGTCGCCGGCCTGGGCCTTGTGCGAGGCGTCCGTGACGGTCTTGCCGTCGAAGGTCAGCGCGCCGGCCGCGATCAGCGCTTGCAACCGCGCGCGCGAAATATCGGCGAGCAGGTCCGCCAGGGTCTTGTCCAGCCGCTCGCCGGCCTGGTTGGGTTCGACGTGGATGATCCGTTCCTCGCCGGCGTCTTCCTCCGCATCCTCAGGCGGGTTGATCATAATTGGCGCTCATCCCCGCGAAGGCGGGGACCCAGGGTCACCAGACTCGATCGCGCCGCCGCGGTCTTGGCGCAGCTGAACGAATGGCGCCCAGTCTCCTGGGTCCCCGCCTTCGCGGGGATGAGCGGATTTACAGTTGCGTTCAAGGCCGCTCCACCAACTGGCCGTCCTCGACCACCCGGTAAAAGCACGACCGGAATCCCACGTGGCAGGCGCCGCCGTCACCCTGGACGTCGACCTTGAGCAGCACCGCGTCCTGGTCGCAGTCGACGCGTATCTCCACCAGCTTCTGGATCTGCCCGCTGGTCTCGCCCTTCTTCCAGAGTTCGTTCCGCGAGCGGCTGAAGTAGTGGACGATCCCGGTGTCCAGGGTCGCCTGAAGCGCCTCGGCGTTCATCCAGGCGAACATCAGCACCTCGCCGGTATGAGCGTCCGTGGCGATGGCCGCGATCAGGCCATTGGCGTCAAATTTCGGCGCCAGGACAGCGCCGCGCTCGAGGTCGGCGGTGGTGGTTGCGGTTGGAAATTGGGCCATGCTCAGACCTCGGGTGCGAAATCCTCGTGCTTCGACAGGCTCAGCATGAGGATTTCGACTGACGTTTCATTGACCTCACCCTGAGCCTGTCGAAGGGCGAGGTCACGCAATGACTGGTCGGCGCCGCTACTTCCCGCACAGCCGCAAAAACCGATCCTGCAGCGCCGGGTCGTCCTGGAAGGCGCCAGTGAAGCGGGTGGTGATGGTCGAGGCGTGGCGGTGGCGCACGCCGCGGGTGGTCATGCACTGATGCTCCGCGTCGATCAGCACGGCCACGCCGGCCGGCTCCAGGTGGTCGCCGATGGCGTCGGCGATCTGCTGGGTCATGGTCTCCTGGGTCTGCAGCCGGTGGGCGAAGATCTCCACCACCCGCGCCAGCTTGGACAGGCCCACCACCTGGTGGGTCGGCATGTAGGCGACGCAGGCCTTGCCGATGAAGGGCGCCATGTGGTGCTCGCAGTGGCTCTCCACCTCGATGTCGCGCACCAGCACCATGTCGTCATAGCCCTGGACGTCGGAGAAGACGCGGCTGAGTTCCTTGGCCGGATCGGCGCCATAGCCGTCGAACCATTCGCCATAGGCGTCCACCACCCGGTCCGGCGTCTCGGCCAGCCCCTCGCGGCGGGGATCATCGCCGGCCCAGGCGATCAGGATTCGCACCGCCTCCATCGCGGCTTCGCGGCTCGGCCGCTTCGAGGGCGCAAGGTCAAGCTCGCCCGACCCGATCAGATCTCGGTCCTTCGCAAAGGCGTCCATTTGGATTGGTATTCCCAGGGCTGAGTTGCGCCGGAGCGACGGCTCCGGAATGACGCGTGCCACCCTTCACATCCGCGATAGCCG
>Ga0302314_10001628_pt1 | contig 41899 bp, 34 predicted proteins | sample III_Palsa_N2_3_FD_200533 | JGI IMG/M metagenome (GOLD analysis project Ga0302314, IMG submission 200533) | Peat permafrost microbial communities from Stordalen Mire near Abisko, Sweden - III_Palsa_N2_3 | ecosystem: Environmental > Terrestrial > Soil > Palsa > Peat permafrost | place: Sweden... | reverse complement strand
CCGCCATCCAGCATCGGGATTGGCAGGAGATTGATGAACCCGAGATTGATCGAGATGCCCGCCATCAACAGCACGATCGCGAACCAGCCGAGCGTCGCCTGCTCGCCGGCGACGCGCGCGACGCCGACCGGACCCGACAACTCCTTCGCCGAGCGCGTGCCGTCGATGATCTGGCCGATCGCGGTCAGCGTGTTGCCGACCGATCCCACGACCAGACCCGCCGCACGCGCCGGCACCTCGATCAGCGGCACGGGCCGCATCGCGCCGCCCGATTGTGCGATGCCGAGCTGGCCGATCCGCGTCGTGTTGCCGAAGCGATCTGTCTGGCTGATCGCATGGATGTGCGCCGCGAGCGTCATCGGCCTGCCCTGGCGGAGGAGATCGATCCGCAGCGCGCTATCGGGGTGGAATTGCGTGTAGAAGGCGATGTCCTCGAAGCGGCGCATCGCCGCGCCGTTCATCGCGACGATGCGGTCGCCGACCTGCAGGCCAGCGGCCGCCGCGGCCGACTTGGGCTGGACGCCGGCGACGACGGGCGGCGTCATCGGCTCGCCGAGCGTGATAAGGATCGCGGCGATCACGCCGAAGGCGAACAGGAAATTGACCGCCGGCCCCGCGAACACGATCAGGAAGCGCTGCCACACCGGCTTGGCCTGGAAGGTTTGCGCGCGCTCGGCGGGTGGCAGCGACAGCCATTCGGCATTGGGCTCGCTCGCCGGGCCCATGTCGCCGGCGAAGCGGACGTAGCCGCCGAGCGGGAGTGCCGCGACCTTCCAGCGCGTGCCGCGCTTGTCGGTCCAGCCGACCAGTTCGCGACCGAAGCCGATCGAGAAGGCGTCCGCCTTCACGCCAAACCAGCGCCCGACGAAATAATGGCCGAGCTCGTGGATGAAGATCAGCGGCCCGATGACGAGCAGGAAACACGCCACTGCCCAGATAAAGCCGCTGATTGCCGTCACGCCGCGATCCTTCGCACTACCGAGGCCGCCTTGTGGCGCGCTTCGGCATCGATCGCCACGACCTCGGCGAGCGTCTGCGGCGCATCTGGCTCATATTGTGCCAATACCTCCGCGACGATCGCGGCGATGTCGAGAAAACCGATCCGGCCCGCGAGGAAGGCGGCGACCGCGGTCTCGTTCGCCGCATTGAGGATGGCCGGCCGCGCGCCCCCTGTCGACAAGGCGGCGCGGGCGAGCGCGAGCGCGGGAAAGCGCTCCTCGTCGGGCGCCTCGAAATCGAGCTTGGCGATCCTGGCGAGATCGAGCCGCGCGCACGGCGTCTGCATCCGGTCGGGCCAGGCGAGCGCATGCGCGATCGGGATGCGCATGTCCGCGTCGCCCAACTGCGCGAGCACCGATCCGTCGATATATTCGACCATCGAATGCACCACCGACTGCGGGTGGACGATCACCTCGAGCTTGTCCGCGCCGACCGGGAAGAGGTGGTGCGCCTCGATCAGCTCGAGCCCCTTGTTCATCATCGTCGCCGAATCGACCGAAATCTTCGCGCCCATCGACCAGTTCGGATGCTTGACCGCCTGCGCGGGCGTCACGCCGCGCATCGCGTCCTGCGTCCAGGTGCGGAACGGGCCTCCGCTCGCGGTCAGGATGATCCGGCTGACGCGGCCGGGTGCGGGCTCGTAGCATTGGAACACCGCATTATGCTCCGAATCGACCGGGAGCAGCCGCGCGCCCGCATCCTCGGCGGCGCGGATCATGATCGCGCCCGCCGAGACCAGCGATTCCTTGTTGGCGAGCGCGACCGCCTTGCCGCACGACAAGGCCGCCATCACGGGTTCGAGCCCGGCCAGTCCGACGATCGCCGCCATCGTCCAGTCCGCGCCGCGCCGCGCCGCCTCGACGATCGCGTCCGGCCCCGCTGCCGCCTCGACGCCGCTTCCGGCCAACGCCGCCTTGAGCGCGCCGAACCTGTCCGCATCGCCGATCACCGCGACTGCCGCGTTAGTGCGCTTCGCCGCCGCCGCGAGACCATCGACATCGCTGTAGGCGGTCAGCGCCTCGATGCGGAATCGATCGGGCTCGCGCTCGACCAGATCGAGCGTCGAGGTGCCGACAGAGCCCGTGGCTCCCAGGATGGTTACACTTCGCATTGTCTCACAATATCCCAGAAGCGACGATCAGTGCCACGATGCACAAGACGGGGACGGCGCCATCGAGCCGATCCATCACCCCGCCATGGCCGGGCAGCATCCAGCCCGAGTCTTTCACACCCGCGCGACGTTTCATCATGCTCTCGAACAGGTCGCCCGTCTGCGCCGCGATCGCGAGCAGCCCGCAAAATGCCGCGAGCCGAGGCTGGACGTGCAGCACCAGCGTCAGCGCGAAGCCTATGACGATCGCCGCGACCATGCCGCCGATCAACCCCGCCCAGGTCTTGTTGGGGCTCCAGACCGGCGCCAGCTTGGGGCCGCCGATGCTGCGCCCCGCGAAATAGGCGCCGATGTCGGTCGACCAGACGATCGCCAGCGTCCAGAAGCTCAGATCGATGCCGTCATATTGGCCGTGGATGTAGAAGAGCGAGAGCGTCGGCAGCGCGGCATAGAGCATGCCCGCGACCAGCCTTGGGCTGCGCGTAAAGGCGAACACGCCGATCGCGACGGCGAGCAGGCTGTACCAGCTCGCGGTCGCCGGCACGTCGACATGCGGCTCCTCGAGGAACAGCGGCAGGATGAGACCCACCAGCGCCAGCCACGTCTGCCAGCGCGGGGCGCCGATCAGCGAGGACCATTCCGCCATCATCACCAGCGTCGCGCCCGACAGCAGGATCCAGAACGGCTCCTGCCCATAGACGAGGCAGAACACCGCGACCCCGATCAGCACGATCCCGGTAACGCTGCGCAGCGCGAGATCGGATTTCTTCTTCGGGGCGGGAAGTATGGCGGCGGTCATAGCCCGCCGTAGCGCCGCTCGCGCTGCCCGAACGTCTCGATCGCCGCGGCGAGATGCGCGCGATCGAAATCGGGCCACAGCGTGTCGACGAAGACCAGTTCGGCATAGGCCGCCTGCCACAACAGGAAATTGGAAAGGCGCTGCTCGCCCGAGGTGCGGATCAGCAGGTCGAGCCGCGGCAGGCCGGCTGTATCGAGCCGCGCCTCGAAGGCTGCGTCGTCGAGCGTGTCGGGGTCCATCTCGCCGGCGCGCGCCTCGCGCATCAGCCGCCGCGTGACGCGCAGCAATTCGTCCTGCGCGCCGTAGTTGAGCGCGATCGCCAGCGTCAGCCGGTCGTTGCCCGCGGTGCGTTCCATCGCATCGTCGAGCAGCGCGACGAGATCGGGCTCGAGCTTGCGATAGTCGCCGATGATGCGCAGCTTGACGCCCTCGCGCGCGAGTTCGTCGAGCTCGGCGCGGACATAGTGGCGCAGCAGCCCCATCAGGTCGGCGATCTCGGCGGCCGGGCGGCGCCAATTCTCCGACGAGAAGGCGTAAAGCGTCAGCACCTCGACACCGAGATCGCCCGCCGCGCGGACCGTCCGGTTGACCGCCGTAATGCCCTGCTTGTGACCGGCGAAGCGCGGCAGCCGGCGCTTCTTGGCCCAGCGACCGTTGCCGTCCATGATGATCGCGACATGACGCGGCACCGGCAGATCCGGCCCGCCGCCCCCCGCAGCCGACGCAGCGCTAACCGGCGTGACGGTCACTTGCCTAGGATTTCCTTCTCCTTGGCGGTGGTCACCGCATCGATGTCGGCGATCGTCGCGTCGGTCAGCTTCTGGACCTCGCCTTCGTGGCGCTTGCGCTCATCCTCGGAGAGACCGTTCTTCTTCTCGTCGAGCTTGAGATTGTCCATCCCGTCGCGGCGCACGTTGCGCACCGCAATCCGCGCCTTCTCGGCATATTGGCTGGCGAGCTTGGCGAGCTCCTTGCGGCGCTCCTCGGTCAGATCGGGGATCGGCAGGCGCAGCGTCGTGCCGTCGACGATCGGGTTGAGCCCGAGCCCTGCCGAACGGATCGCCTTGTCGACCGGGCCGACATTGCTCTTGTCCCACACCTGCACCGAGAGCAGCCGCGGCTCGGGCGCCGAGACGGTGGCGACCTGGTTGAGCGGCATCTGCGCGCCGTAGACGGTGACGTTCACCGGATCGAGCAGCGAGGTCGAGGCGCGGCCGGTGCGCAGACCCACCAGATCCTGCTTCAGCGATTCGAGCGCGCCCGCCATGCGGCGTTCGAGATCGGACTTGTCGTAGACGGGGCCTGCCATGTCACTCTCCGTTGCGAACGATCGTCGCGGTGCCTTCGCCGGCGAGCACGCGGGCCAGATTGCCCCGCTCGCGGATGTTGAAGACGACGATCGGGATATTGTTGTCACGGCACAGCGCGATCGCGCTGGCGTCCATGATCTTGAGATCATTGCTCAAGACGGTCGAGAAGTCGATCTCGTCATACCGCTTGGCGCCGGGCACCTTCTTGGGATCGGCATCGTAGACGCCGTCGACCGAGGTGCCCTTGAACAGCGCGTCGCACTTCATCTCGGCGGCGCGCAGCGCGGCGCCCGAATCGGTGGTGAAATAAGGGCTTCCGACGCCCGCCGCGAAGATCACGACGCGGCCCTTTTCGAGGTGACGCTCGGCGCGGCGGCGGATGAAGGGCTCGCACACCGACGCCATCGGGATCGCCGACTGAACGCGCGTCTCGACTCCCTGGCGCTCGAGCGCGCTCTGCACCGCGAGCGCGTTCATCACGGTGGCGAGCATGCCCATATAGTCGCCGGTGGCGCGCTCGATGCCCTTGGCCGCACCCGCCAGCCCACGGAAGATGTTGCCGCCGCCGACCACGATGCAGAGCTGATAGCCGTCGGCATGGATCGCGACGATTTCTTCGGCGATGCGGTCGATCGTGTCGGGATCGATGCCGAACTGGCCCGAGCCCATCAGCACTTCGCCGGACAGTTTCAGCAGGATGCGGCGGAAGGTCGGGCGGGTCATGCGGGAAAGGAGTCCGATCGGATCAGGGTGGCGCGCACCTTAGGGGCGGGTCCGGTCGCTGCCAAGCACGCTTGCGCGGCATTCTCGGCCCCCTCGCCGTTCGCCCTGAGCGCAGTCGAAGGGCCGACCGAGCGCAGTCGAGGGCACCCCAAGTCCCGTGGCTGTGCTTCGACTGCGCTCAGCACGAACGGGGTCGGGATGCGCGCCGCCCTCAAACAAAACGCCCGCCGCCGCGCGCATCCGTTTCCGGAACGCACGCGCCGACGGGCGCCTGGAGGCAGGAGTTACGCCTTGACGCCGGCGGCTGCAGCCACTTCTGCCGCGAAGTCACTGGTCTCGCGCTCGATGCCTTCGCCGAGCTGGAAGCGGACATAGTCCTTGAGCACGATCGCCGTGCCGGCATCCTTGGCGGCCTTGGCGACGACGTCCTGCACGGGCGTCTTGTTGTCCATCACGAAGAGCTGCGACAGCAAGGCCGCTTCCTTCTTGAACTTGGCGACCGCACCCTCGACCATCTTCTCGATGATGTTCTCGGGCTTGCCGCTCTCGGCCGCCTTCTCGCGCGCGATCGCACGCTCGCGGTCGATCGTGTCGGCATCGAGATGGTCGGCGTGGAGCGCCTGCGGGAAGGAGGCCGCGATGTGCATCGCGATCTGCTTACCCAACGGCTCCAGCACGTCGATGCCGGCGTCCGATTCGAGTGCCACGAGCACGCCGATCTTGCCCATGCCCGGCGCCACCTGGTTATGGACATAAGGCACAACCGCGCCGTTCGAGACGGTCAGCACGCGCACGCGGCGCAGCGCCTGGTTCTCGCCGATCGTGGCGATGTTGGCGGTGAGCGCGTCGCCCACGGTGCCGCCGCCCGGATAGGACGCGCTGCGCAGCGCCTCGACGTCGTCGCCGGTCTGCAGCGCGAGGCCCGACACAGTCTTCACGAACGCCTGGAACTGGTCGTTCTTGGCGACGAAATCGGTCTCCGAATTGACCTCGACCGCAGCGCCCTTGGTGCCGGCGACGGCCAGCCCGACAAGACCTTCGGCCGCGGTGCGGCTCGACTTCTTGGCGGCGGCGGCGAGGCCCTTGGAGCGCAGCCAGTCGACCGCGGCTTCCATGTCGCCATTGGTCTCGCTGAGTGCCTTCTTGCAATCCATCATGCCGGCGCCCGAGCGCTCGCGCAGATCCTTGACGGTGGCTGCGGTGATCTCCGCCATCTTATGTCCTTTCAGATGCATGGAGGGAGGAGCTGCCCTGCGGCCGCCCCTCCCCGTTTCTTCATGCCGGCCGGTCGTCGGACCGAGCCGGAGTATTCAAAGGCTCAGGCGAGCGCGGCTTCGACCGGCGGCTCTTCCGACGCGCCGAAATCGGCGCCCGACTGAACGCGCGCGTTCTGGTTGCCCTTGGTCGCGGCCTCGGCGATCAGATCGCAGTAGAGGCGGATCGCGCGGCTGGCATCGTCGTTCGCGGGGATCGGGAAGGCGATGCCGTCGGGCGAGACGTTCGAATCGAGGATCGCGACGACGGGGATACCCAGCGTGTTGGCTTCCTTGATCGCCAGCTCTTCCTTGTTGGCGTCGATCACGAACATCACATCGGGGATGCCGCCCATGTCGCGGATGCCGCCGAGCGACAGCTCGAACTTGTCGCGCTCGCGGGTGAGCTGGAGGACTTCCTTCTTGGTGAGGCCCTGCGTGTCGCCCGAAAGCTGCTCCTCGAGCGCCTTGAAGCGCTTGATCGAGCCCGAGATCGTCTTCCAGTTGGTGAGCATGCCGCCCAGCCAGCGATGGTTGACATAATGCTGGCCCGACTGGCGCGCGGCCTCTGCGATCGGCTCCTGCGCCTGGCGCTTGGTGCCGACGAACAGGACCTTGCCGCCCGACTGGACGGTCTGGTTCACGAAATCGAGCGCGCGCGCCATCAGCGGCACGGTCTGCGACAGATCGATGATGTGGACGCCGTTGCGGTCGCCGAAGATGTAGGGCTTCATCTTCGGGTTCCAGCGGTGGGTCTGGTGGCCGAAGTGCGCGCCGACGTCGAGCAATTGGTGCATGGAAACGGACGGTGCCGCCATGAGAGTATCTCCTTCCGGTTGAACCTCTGCAGGACAGTGACCGAAACCATCGAGATGGCCGCGGCACCGGTATGTGCGCCCTGCATGTGGAATAAAGCGGCCCTTAGCGGGCAAGGGTAGAAAAGGCAACCGCCCGCCTCGGTTTGCGACGATGCGGCGCATAACGCCGATCAACCGCGCCAGAATGGCACAGTTGACAAAGAACATATCGAGAACGTATGGAACCGTTCGAGCGGTAAGCCGTTCCCACCCCACGAGAAACGGGTGGAACCGTTTTCGGGAGAGAGATTATGGTTCACATTCTCGCGTCGATTGGTTTTTCCCTGGTGGCGATTGCCTCGATGACGTTGGTCGTCGTGATGCTGGCCGCCTCGCGCGAAGCGTTCGTACAGGCATTGGGCGTCGGGCGGGCCCCGCTGGAGCACAGCCCGCGCCATCCCGTTCGTGTCAGGACGGCTGGTCGCTGGCAGGCCGCGCAGTCGGCGACGGCACAGCCGCAGCGCGCTGCCGCTTGATCCGCACGTAAGCCCGGGTGCTGAATGGAACCGCACCCAGATAGCCCAGCGCCAGCAACGACAGGGTCGGCCAGGGTGCGCTGACGAGCGCGCTACCGAGCAGCGCGATCACCGCGAGCGCGCCGAAACGGACGTCGCGGCGGAGCCGGAGCGAACCCCAGCTGTAGGTCGCGATGCTCGATACGAGTAAGATGGCGCACATCGCGGTCCACGGTGCGACGACGTAGGCGGAGCGGAAGATCGGATATTGCTGGCCGGTGGCGAGCCATAGATACAGCGGCACCATCACGAGCCCCGCGCCGGCCGGTGCTGGAATGCCGGTGAAGAAGCCGGCGGACTTGCGCGGCTGTTCGGTCGCATCGATTTGTGCATTGAAGCGCGCCAGCCGCAACGCGCAGCACACCGCCTGAGACAGCGCGATCGTCCAGCCGAACTGCGGCATATATTGCAGCGACCAGAGATAGATCACCACCGCAGGCGACACGCCGAAGGCGATCACGTCGGACAGCGAATCGAGTTCGGCGCCGAACCGGCTCTCGCCTTTGAGCAGCCGCGCGATCCGACCGTCGAGCCCGTCGAGCACGCCCGCCAGGATGATCGTGCCGACCGCCAGCTCCCATTGCTGCGCGATCGCGAAGCGCACTGCCGACAGCCCGAAGCACAGCGCCAGCGCGGTGACGGCATTGGGCGCGACCGCCCGCAGCGGGATTCCGCGCCGCGGCCGATCGCGGAATCGGGGGTTCAGGCGCGGCATGCGGCCGTTCCCCGGCGAACGCCGAGGCCCAGGGTTGGCAGGCACTGCGCGCGTCGGTCTGGACCCCGGCTTTCGCCGGGGAACGGAATAGTGGCGATGCTCACTGTGTGATTTTCACTGCGCGACGCCGTCGATCCGCTCGTCGCGGCCGGCAACCGCGAGCACGGTCTCGCCCGCGATCGTGCGCTGGCCGAGCAGCACCTGCGAGCTGGTGCCCGCGGGCAGATAGACGTCGACGCGGCTGCCGAATCGGATGAGGCCGACGCGCTGCCCCGCCGCGATGATGTCGCCGGGCTTGACGAACGGCACGATCCGCCGCGCGACGAGGCCGGCGATCTGCGTGAAGCCGATCTTCATGCCCGCCGCATCCTCGACGAGGATATGCTGGCGCTCATTCTCCTCGCTCGCCTTGTCGAGATCGGCGTTGAGGAATTTTCCCGAGATATAGACGACGCGGCTGATCGTGCCGCCGATCGGCGAGCGATTGATGTGGACGTCGAACACCGACATGAAGATCGACACGCGCGTCACCGGCTCGGGCGAGAGCGCGCCCTCGCCGATCAGCTCGCGCGGCGGCGGCACTTGGACGATCAGCGTCACCAGCCCGTCGGCAGGTGCCACGATCATGCCTGGCGCGCGCGGCGTGGTGCGGATCGGATCGCGGAAGAACAGCAGCACCCACGCGGTGATCGCCACCCCCAGCCAGCCGAACAGCTGCGGCAGGAAGATGAAGAACAGCAAGGTGATCCCGGCCGCGATCGCCGCGAACTTATAGCCTTCGGGATGGACGGCGGGGAAACGCCACTTGATCGTGGGGGTGCCGATGTCGGGTTTTTCGAGCGAGGTCATGCCATCGTCCTAAGGTGTCGTATCCGCGCTGTCACGGTTGATCCGCACGCCGGGCCGTCCTAAGCGGCTCGGCATTCCTCTCGACCCCTACGCCGGCGCCCTTCGCCGGCCCCAGCAGCGGAGCGCTCCATGGCAGCCAAGATCAAGGTGAAGACCCCCGTCGTCGAGCTCGACGGCGACGAGATGACCCGGATCATCTGGCAGTGGATCCGCGAGAAGCTGATCCTCCCCTATCTCGACATCGATCTCAAATATTACGACTTGTCCGTCGAGAAGCGCGACGAGACCGACGACCAGATCACGATCGATTCCGCCAAGGCGATCCAGCAGTACGGCGTCGGCGTGAAGTGCGCGACGATCACCCCCGACGAGGCGCGCGTCGAGGAATTCGGCCTCAAGAAGATGTGGAAGTCGCCCAACGGCACGATCCGCAACATCCTGGGCGGCACGATCTTCCGCGAGCCGATCGTGATGCGCAACGTGCCCCGGCTGGTTCCGGGCTGGACCGACCCGATCGTCGTCGGCCGCCACGCCTTCGGCGACCAATACCGTGCGACCGACTTCAAGGTGCCCGGCCCCGGCAAGCTCAAGATGACGTTCACCGGCGAGGACGGCAACGTCCTCGAATATGACGTGTTCGACTTCCCGTCGGCGGGCGTTGCGATGGGCATGTACAATCTCGACGATTCGATCCGCGACTTTGCGCGCTCGTCCATGCTCTATGCGCTCGATCGCAAATGGCCGCTGTATCTCTCCACCAAGAACACGATCCTCAAGGCCTATGACGGCCGCTTCAAGGATCTGTTCCAGGAGGTGTTCGACGCCGAGTTCGCGCCGCAGTTCAAGGCCGCGGGCATCGTCTACGAGCATCGCCTGATCGACGACATGGTGGCGAGCGCGCTCAAGTGGAGCGGCAAGTTCGTCTGGGCCTGCAAGAATTACGACGGCGACGTCCAGTCGGACACCGTTGCGCAGGGCTTCGGCTCGCTCGGGCTGATGACCTCGGTGCTGCTCACCCCCGACGGCAAGACCGTCGAGGCCGAAGCCGCGCACGGCACCGTCACGCGCCACTACCGCATGCACCAGCAGGGCAAGGCGACCTCGACCAACCCGATCGCCTCGATCTTCGCCTGGACGCAAGGGTTGATGTTCCGCGGCAAATTCGACGAGACGCCCGATGTGGTGCGCTTCGCCGAGACGCTGGAGAAGGTCTGCGTCGACACCGTCGAGGGCGGGCAGATGACCAAGGATCTCGCGATCCTCGTCGGCCCCGAGCAGAGCTGGATGACGACCGAGAAGTTCTTCGACGCGATCGTCGCGAACCTCGAGACCGCGATGAAGAGCTGGGGCTGAGGCTTCAAACCCTCTCCCCGGCGGGGAGAGGGATACGCAGACTTGGACGCGCAGCGTCCTAGTCGGAGTTAGGTGAGGGCACGGTACGCCAATGGCGCACGCCGTGTGCCCTCACCCTCCCACCGCCTTCGGCGGCGGGCCCCTCCCTCTCCCCCGCAGGGGAGAGGGGTTTAAGGTTGGCACCACGGGCGCTAAACCGTCATGATGCCCGCATGGCAGGCTTCCCCACCCACTCGACCGGCTTTTCCGATGCGCTGGTGATCCTCGGTGCGGCCGGCATCGTGATACCCGCCTTTGCGCGGGTGCGCGTCAATCCGGTGATCGGCTTCATCCTCGTCGGGCTCGCGCTCGGGCCGCATGGGCTGGGCGTGCTGGTGCCGCGCTGGCCGTGGCTGTTCTACGTCACGATCACCGATCCGCACGCGATCGAGCCCTATGCCGAGTTCGGCATCATCTTGCTGCTGTTCGCGATCGGACTCGAACTGTCGTTCCGCCGGCTATGGTCGATGCGGCGGCAGGTGTTCGGCGTCGGTGCGGCGGAACTCGTGCTATGCGCGACCGCGATCGGCGGGGCGTTGATGCTGTTCGGCGAGGGCGTCAGCGGGTCGGTCGGGCTCGGCCTCGCGCTTGCGCTCTCGTCGACCGCGCTGGTGCTGCCGATGGTGGGGACGAGCGGCGCGGTCGGCGGCGGTGCGTTCGCGATGCTGCTGTTCGAGGATCTGGCGCTGGTGCCGATCATCTTCGCACTCTCCGCGCTCGGCCCCGATACCGGCGGCGGCTGGGGCGCGATGGGGCTGGTGCTGCTCAAGGGCGGGATCACCGTCGCGGTTCTGCTGATCGGCGGCCGCTACGCGCTGCCCCCGCTGTTCGCGCAGGCGGCACGCACCAAGAGCCCCGAGCTGTTCCTCGCGATCAGCCTGCTCGTCGTCATTCTTGCATCGATCGCGACCAGCGCCGCCGGGCTGTCGCCGATCGTCGGCGCGCTGCTCGCGGGTCTGCTGATCGCCGAGACCGACTATCACACCGAGGTCGAGATGATCACCGCGCCGTTCCGCGGGCTGGCGCTGGGCGTCTTCCTGATCACGGTGGGGATGAGCATCGATCTCGCCGCGATCGGCGCGCAGTGGAGCTCGCTGCTGCTCGCGGTGCTGGGCGTCGTCGCGGCCAAGGCGATCGTAACGGCGGTGCTGCTCAAGCTCTCGGGTGCGCGCACCGGGGTCGCCGCCGAAACCGGGCTGCTGATGTCGTCGCCGTCCGAGACGACGCTGATCGTGCTCGGCGCAGCCGAAGCCGCCGGGCTCGTGCTACCGTCGACCGCCGCCTTCTGGCAGACCGTCACCGCGATCGGCCTCACGATCACCCCGCTGCTCGCGCGGCTCGGCAGCGACATATCGCGCCGGGTCGAGCGTCGGCAGGCACGCGCGCCCGACGCGACGCCCGCCGCCGAGACCCCGCGCGTGCTGCTGATCGGCTTCGGCCGCGTCGGGCGGCTCGTCGCCGCGATGCTCGCCAAGCATGATCGCCCCTATCTGGCAGTCGATGCCGATGTCGATACGGTCTCGCAGGCGCGGCGCGACGGCTTCTCGGTGCTGTTCGGCGATGCCGGCCGGCCCACGATGATCGCACATCTCGATCTCGCCGGCGCCGCCGCGATCGTCCTGACGATGGACGATCCGGTCGCGCAGCTGCGCCTGACGCGCAGCATCCGCGCCGATCATCCCGACCTCCCTATCGTCGTGCGCGCACGAGACGCGCGCCACGCCGCAGACCTGTATCGCGCGGGTGCCACCGATGCGGTGCCCGAACAGCTCGAATCCTCGCTGCAGCTTTCCGAGGCGGTGCTCACCGAGATTGGTCTCGCGGTCGGCCCGGTGATCGCCTCGATCCACGAGAAGCGGGCGGAGCAGCGCGCCGAGATCAAGGAGATGGGCGACATGACCGAGCCGCCCAAGGAACGCGGCCGCCGCTTCCGCGATGCCTGACCGCGCCGGCGGAATTAAGCGGCGGTTCAGCCCGCTACATGCTTAATCGTCGCGACGATCAGGGGGATGTCGAACACATCATGCGGGCAGACCGGAGCGCCATACCGCCGATGGGCCAGGGATTGGCCGTGATCGTGGCGCTTGCCGCGATCGCGCTGGCGATGCTCGTCGGGATCGGCGGCTATATGGTGTCGATGCGGATGCAGGCGCACCGCGTCGCGGTCGCGCATATCGACGATCGTGTCGCACTGGCGCGCCGGCAAGTCCGCGCACTCGAATATGAGCTCGAATATCGCAGCCGCTTCACCCAGCTCGATCATTGGCGGGCCCCGCTCGGGCTCGCCCCCGTCGGCATCGACCAGCGCGCCGCCGACCCGCGCGACCTCGCCTCGGCGGTCGCCCGCCAACGGACGGCGGTGGCCGCGACGCGGGTGGATGCCGCGCCGAAGCGGGCGAGCTACACGCCCGATGCGAGGGAGCAGATGGACGATCTGGTCGCGGCCGTGGCGAAGTGAGCCACCGCAACGACAATCATATGCGTTCGTCCTGAGTAGCCATTGAGCCCGTCGAAATGGCGTATCGAAGGACCCACCCGCCAGGCCATATCCTTCGATACGGGCCTTCGGCTTCGCTCAGTCCCTACTCAGAACGAACGGACTTTTGAACGATCGCTACGCCGCCGCCTTCACCCCTTCGAGCGCCGCCCGCACCGCCGCCACCGCCGCGTCCGCCTTGCCCGCATCCGGCCCACCACCCTGCGCCATGTCGGGCCGGCCACCGCCGCCCTGCCCGCCCAGCGCCGCGACCGCGGCCTTGACGAGTTCTACCGCGCTCACCCCCGGCACCAGATCGTCGGTCACGCCGACCGCCACCGAAGCGCGGCCCTCGTTGATCGCGAGCATCATCGCGACACCCGAACCGAGCGTCTTCTTGGCCTCGTCGACCAGCCCGCGCAGCCCCTTTGGATCGAACCCGTCGAGCACCTGCGCAACAAAACCATGCCCGCCGACCTGCTCGGCCACCTGTTCAGCCTTGGCGGGACCGCCGCCGCCACCCAGCGCCAGCGCCTTCTTCGCCTCGGCAAGCTCGCGTTCGAGCCGGCGCCGCTCCTCGACCAGCGCGACGATCCGCGCGGGCACCTCCTCGGGCGATGCCTTCAGCGCCTGCGCCGCTTCCTTGAGGCGATCCTCGCGCGCGGTCAGCCAGGTCCGCGCCGCCTCGCCGGTCAGTGCCTCGATGCGGCGGATGCCCGACGACACCGCGCTCTCGCCGACGATCTTGAACAGCGCGATGTCGCCCAACGCGGTGACATGCGTGCCGCCGCACAGCTCGGTCGAATAATGGTTGTCGAGCACGCGCCCCATCGAGAGCACGCGCACCTCGTCGCCATATTTCTCGCCGAACAGCGCCATCGCGCCCGCCGCGATCGCATCGTCGGGCGTCATCAGCCGCGTGCCGACGGGGACGTTCTCGCGGATGTGGCGGTTGACCTCGGCCTCGACCAGCGCGATCTCCTGCGGGGTCATTGCCTTCTGGTGCGCGAAATCGAAGCGCAGCCGATCGGCGGCGACCATACTGCCCTTCTGGCTGACATGCTTGCCCAGCGTGTTGCGCAGCGCGGCGTGCATCAGGTGCGTCGCCGAATGGTTGGCGCGCACCTCGTTGCGATGCTCGACGTCGACCTTGAGGTGAACGCTGTCGCCGACATTGATCTCGCCGCCTTCGATCACCGCCTTGTGCGCGTGGAGCCGGCCGAGCGGCTTGGCGGTGTCGGTCACCTCGGCCTCGAAGCCCGCGTCGCCGGTGATGATCCCGACGTCGCCGACCTGGCCCCCGCTCTCGCCGTAGAAAGGCGACTGGTTGGTGAGGATCGTCACCTCGTCGCCGGTCTGCGCGGCTTTTACGCGCGCGCCGTCGCGGATGATCGCGACGACGCGGCCTTCGCCCTCGGTCGCGCCGTAGCCGGTGAACTCGGTGCCGCCATGTTCCTCGGCGATGTCGAACCAGATGTCGTCGGAGGCCTTGTCGCCGGACCCCTTCCACGCGGCGCGCGCGGCGGCCTTCTGCTCGGCCATCGCGGCGTCGAAGCCGGCGCGATCGACCGACATGCCCTGCCCGCGCAGCGCATCCTCGGTGAGATCATAGGGGAAGCCGAACGTGTCGTAGAGCTTGAACGCGGTGGCGCCTGGCAGCGTGTCGCCCTCCGCCATGCTCGCGGTCGCCTCGTCGAGTAACCGGAGCCCGTTGGCGAGTGTCTGCCGAAAACGCGTCTCCTCGAGCTTGAGCGTCTCCTCGATCAGCGGCTGCGCTCGGACCAGCTCGGGATAGGCGACGCCCATCTCGGCGACCAGCGCAGGTACCAGCCGCCACATCAGCGGATCGGCCGCGCCGAGCAGATGCGCGTGGCGCATCGCGCGCCGCATGATCCGGCGCAGCACATAGCCGCGGCCCTCGTTGGCGGGCAGCACGCCGTCCGCGACGAGGAAACCGCTCGCGCGCAGATGATCGGCGATGACGCGGTGCGAGGCGGTGTTGGCGCCGTCGATCGGCGTCTTGGTGAGCTCGCCCGAGGCGGCGATCAACGCCTTGAACGTATCCGTGTCGTAATTGTCGTGGACGCCCTGCAGCACCGCGGCGATCCGCTCGAGCCCCATGCCGGTGTCGATCGACGGCCGCGGCAGATTCAGCCGCGTGTCCGCATCGACCTGCTCGTACTGCATGAACACGAGGTTCCAGATCTCGACGAAGCGATCGCCATCCTCGTCCGGGCTGCCGGGGGGGCCACCAGGAATGTGATCGCCATGATCGTAGAAGATTTCCGAGCAAGGCCCGCACGGCCCGGTGTCGCCCATCGACCAGAAATTGTCGCTGGTCGGGATGCGGATGATGCGCGCATCGGGCAGCCCCGCGATCCGCTTCCACAGGTCATAGGCCTCGTCATCGGTGTAATAGACGGTGACGGTGAGTTTTTCGGCGGGGATGCCCCATTCGCGCGTGAGCAGCGTCCACGCGTGCGTGATCGCCTGCTCCTTGAAATAGGCGCCGAACGAGAAATTGCCGAGCATCTCGAAGAAGGTGTGATGCCGCGCGGTGTAGCCGACATTGTCGAGATCATTGTGCTTGCCGCCCGCGCGGACGCATTTCTGCGACGAGGTCGCGGTGACGTAGGGCCGCGTCTCGAGGCCCGTGAAGACGTTCTTGAACGGCACCATGCCGGCATTGACGAACATCAGCGTCGGGTCATTGTGCGGCACCAGCGGCGCCGACGGCACGGCCTGATGCCCCTCGCGCGCGAAATACTCGAGGAAGGAGCGGCGGATGTCGTTGGTCGAGGTCATGCAGGCGATTTAGGCGAGCGCGCGGGGCGCGGCAAGCGAGGGGATTCGATCGGGGTGATCGAGGGAGAGGGATCGCAACGGCGGCGGTCTACACTCCCATCGTCGTTCCCGCGGATGTAGGTATCGATACACCTCGACCAGTGGGTCCAGGGCCTGCCCTTCCATAACCGCAGCGCGCATAACTCGCGCTTTCGAGAAGGACGGGCACGGCAGAAACGCGAAAATCCGATTTTGGATGTCGACGGTAACGAGGCAGCTGTTGCATTCGCGATAACGCCGCATCGGCTGCTCGCACGATGCATCTGCCTTCCAAGGGTACGGGGATTGTCAACGACTGACCTCCCGACCCTTTTCGAATGGCATCGCCCTCTGCTACGATCTCTCGTTGATCGCTACCCGGCTTTATGCACGTCAGCCCGCGAGAACCACCTGCTGAGCATCAATGAGTTTTGCGCGTCTCTGTGTGGACGCTGGCGTACAAAAGGACCAGTTAGTATGACAGAGATTGGCGATGTGATTTTAGGTTCTGGTAGCGTCGACTATGAGGATATAGTCCGCGCATTATTTCGAGGCGCTTTAGGACGAGAAATATCTCCTAATGACTTGTCGAATTTTACCAAAGGGTTGAAAAATGGTTTTCCATTGAGCACGATGATAGCCGATCTCGTCGGATCAGATGAGTTCGCCGCTCGTCAGCATTCCCCATTGGTGGTGACACTTCCGAGTCTATATGATCTTTACCCGGATCGCTATTATAGAGGAGCAAACAATAATCTCATCTATCGCGGAACATCCAGAATCGACATCGACTTTCTAGAGGACTGCATAAAGAAATACCGCTATTATGATAGCTTTGGTATATGGACGCCAGAGATCGACCGAGACAAGCGGATCACGGCGAGCATCATCGATGCACTAGGGGTAAAGAGTTGCCTTGAGATCGGCTGCTATAGTGGATCGGTGCTTAGCTTGCTGGATAAGGCGGGGGTGGACGTTCGCGGAGTCGAGATTAGTCATCGCGCATTTCTTTTCGCGGAACAGACCATATACGACAAGATTCAATATGGAGACCTGTTGGATTTGAGTTCCGATAAGAAATATGATGCCTTTTTGGCAATGGATGTTTTGGAACATCTCAATCCATCAAAGTTCGATCTGTATATCGCCAGAATTGCGTCACTGCTAAGCGAAAACGGGATCGCCTATATCAATTCTCCAATGGTTGGACATGATCGCGTCTTCCAGCAAGTGTTTGGTGTCTATGTGGACGAATGGGCCGAGGTTGGCGACACGAACAACTGGCATCATATACACTGCGACGAAAAGGGCTGGCCAGTGCATGGTCATCTGGTTTGGGCAAGCCCGGCCTGGTGGGAAAACGCTTTCCGAAAGCACGGCTTAGTAAGGGACACTGAGGCCGAGCTTGTCGTGCAGACGATATTAGCCGACTTTTTCCTTCGCTCCGCGCCAGCACGGAAAAGCTTTTTTATCCTCCGACACAGCGCGGCTGGCTCGATCGACGCGTCGGAATTACGGAAACGCTTGTCTGAGCGTGTCTCTAAGGTGCTTCAAGATGAGGGGGCCGAGCACTTTTAACCATCAGAACGCAACTATTGGACGGCAGCTGGCCTTCGTCTTAAACGCCAGCGTTCGGAAAGCAGCTTTGGACGACCGGAACGACTGCTACTGAGGCGACAGCAGTCATTACATCACACCACCCGCTCCAAACTCTCCGCCGGCAGCGAGAACCAGCGTGGCCCCGCCTCGGTCATATGGAAGCAATCCTCCAGCCGCACGCCGAACGCACCGGGGATGTAGAGGCCGGGCTCGTCGGAGAAGCACATCCCCGCTTCCAGCCGCGTCGTCTCGCCGTGGACGAGGTTGACCGGCTCGTGCCCGTCGAGCCCGATGCCGTGGCCGGTGCGGTGCGACAGGCCGGGCAGCGCATAGCCGGGGCCGTAGCCAAGGCTCTCGTAATACCGTCGCACCGCATCGTCGACGCTGCCCGCCTCGGCACCCAGTTTCGCCGCCGCGAACGCGACCTGCTGGCCGCGGTGGACTTGGTCCCATACCTGGCGCTGGTGGTCGCTCGGGCGGCCGAGTACGAAGGTGCGCGAGACGTCGGACTGATAGCCCTCGACCGTGCAGCCGCAATCCATCAGCACCACCTCGCCCTCGCGCGCGATCTGCGGGTTGCGTGAGCCGTGCGGATAGGCCGCCGCCTCGCCCATCAGCACCAGCGAGAATTCGGGCGATCCGCCGAGCGCGACGGTGTTCGCGTCCATCAACTTGGAGACGTCGGCGGGCGTCATGCCGGGGGCGACGCGCGGGATGGTGGCGCGGTAGGCGGCGATGGTGATGTCGGTCGCGCGCTGCATCAAAGCGATCTCGGCGGGCGACTTGTGCATCCGGCAGCCGCGCACCACCGCGGCGCCCGAGACGATCGCCGCACCCGGCAGCGCCTTCTTGACGCCGTCGACGATAAAGTAGCGCAGCGTCTCCTCGATTGCGATCGGGCCTGAGGCCGCGCCGCGATCCTTGAGCGTGGCGGCGATCAGCGTGCGCGGGTCCTCGTCCTCGTTCCAGGTGCGGATGTCGGCCGGAATGCCGAGCGTCTGCCTGACCGACGGCGCCTCGAAAAACGGTGTCACTATCGCGATCTCGCCGCGCAGCGGGATGATCGCGGCGGTGACGCGCTCGCTGCGACGCCATTGAACACCGGTGAAATAGACCAGCGAGGCGCCGGGCTCGATCAACAGCGCGGCGATCCCCTGCGCGCGCATCAGGCGGCGGAGTTGCTCGATCCGCCGCTCGCGCTCGGGCGGACCGATCGGCACGACCGCACCTGGCAGCGTGCCGGACGGAGCGGCGGCCGATGCGAGCCCGAACGACGGCGCCGCAAGCAGCGCGCCGCCCGCGAGCACACCGCCGAGCAATGTCCGCCGCGCGAAAAGATCATGCAAAGGCATAGGGGCCGCCTTTCTGGAGCGCGGCGCGATAGGCCGTGCGCGCGTGGATGCGCTCGAGCCAGGCCTGCAGCCGCGGATAGGTGGCGTCCAGCCCGGCGCGGCCGACCGCGGCCTCCAGCGGAAAGCTCATCATCACGTCGGCGGCGGAGAAGGCGTCACCGGCGAACCAGTCGCGCGTCGCCAGTTCGGAGTCGAGCCAGCGGAGATGGACCGCGAACATCTTCTGCAGGGGTTTGCGCGCGGGGCGACCAAGCAGGCCGAGACGGCCGACGACGAGCATAGCGAACAGCGGCGGCATCATCGAGCCTTCGGCATAATGGACGAACTGCCGCCAGCGCTGGCCCTCGACGGGATCGGCCGACGGGCCCAATCGCCCGCCCTCGCGCGCCGTCAGATATTCGACGATCGCGCCGGTCTCGGCGAGCACCTGCCCGTCGACCTCGACCAGCGGCGACTTGCCGAGCGGGTGGATGCGCCTGAGCTCGGGCGGGGCGAGCATCGTCTTGGGATCGCGCTTGTAGCGCCGCACCTCGTAAGGAAGGCTGAGCTCCTCGAGCAGCCAGAGGATGCGCTGCGATCGGCTGTTCTCGAGATGGTGGACGACGATCATGCAGTGGCACTCCAGATCCAAGCGGCGGCGGGGAAGACGACGTGGCCGTCAGTCAGATGGTCGCGGACGAGGGCGTCGAGCCCGTCGCGCAGCCGCTGGCGGTCCGCTCCCTCGGCAGTGCGCATCGCGAAGGCGGTGGGGCCGATGCGCTGGAAGAAACCGATCGCGTCGGCGGCCGGATCGTCGCCCGCGCCCGCGACATAGCCGAAATCGAGCGGGCTCGCCTGCGGGTCGCGCCAGCCCGCGGCTGTGAGCAAGGCGGCGACACGCGTCTCGTCGGCGAAGGCGAAGGGACCGGGCGCGTCCGGATCGGGCGCGGGTCCGCCGATGAGTTTCGCGAGTCCCGAAGCCCAAGCGTTGAGTGCGGGCGCGCGGAAGCAGGAGAAGAGCAGCGGCGCGTCCGGTGTGGCGCGGGTGCGGATATGCGCGAGCGCAGCGACGGGATCGTCGAAGAACATCACGCCGTGGCGCGACGCGATCAGATCGAAGCCGCGCTCGTCTACCCAGACGCTCGCGTCGGCGGTGACGAAGCGGCAGCGGGGTGAGCGCCCCGCGCGCGCTTGCGCGGCTGCGACCAGGGCAGGCGAAAGGTCGATACCGGTGACGTGCGCGCCGGGCAGCGCGCCTGCCAACGACAGGCTGGTCTGTCCCGCGCCGCAGCCGACGTCCAGAATTCGCGGTGCCGCGACACCCTTCAAAAGTGCTGCGATCGCCGCGACCAGCGCCGCGTCGACCGGTGCGAAGGTGCGATCGGTGCGCACCCACTCCTCGGCCCATGTCTCACCGATCGCGCCGGCCCAGTCGGATGCTCGCATATAGCGAAAGCTATCCGACATTTCCCGATGACGGAAGCGGCACGGTCGATTGCCAGGCTTGGGCGACAGAGGGCGGCGCGGGCGGCGGCATGGCCGGTGCCCCATCATCGAGCTTCACCGCACCAACGTGCTCCTGCGCAGGCAGGAGCCCCGGGTTTCAGGCGTTGCGCCCGCTTCACCTGGCCTCCTGCATACGCAGGAGCACATGGCTTTCAGTATCGGTGTCAAGCGCGCCGCCTACAGGCTACCGCCAAACTACCGACATTGACGAAGTTGACGGCACGAGCGTCCTATCGTCGCCCGTGCCGCCGCCTCGCGCGCCTCAGACGTCGTCGTCTTCTTCGGGCCCCGCCATCAGCGCCTCGGAGACCGCGTCGGTCTTGGCGCGAATCGCCTTTTCGAGCTTGTCGGCAAGCTCGGGGTTCGCCTTGAGGAAGGTCTTCGAGTTCTCGCGGCCCTGCCCGATTCGCGTCGAATCATAGGAGAACCAAGCGCCCGACTTCTCGACGATCCCCGCCTTGACGCCGAGATCGAGGATCTCGCCGATCTTGGAGATGCCCTCGCCGTACATGATGTCGAACTCGACCTGTTTGAACGGCGGCGCGACCTTGTTCTTGACCACTTTTACGCGCGTCGCATTGCCGACGATGTCGTCGCGGTCCTTGATCTGGCCGGTGCGGCGGATGTCGAGACGCACCGACGCGTAGAATTTCAGCGCGTTGCCACCCGTTGTCGTCTCGGGATTGCCGTACATCACGCCGATCTTCATGCGCAGCTGGTTGATGAAGATCACCATGCAGCGCGAGCGGCTGATCGATCCCGTCAGCTTGCGCAGCGACTGCGACATCAGCCGCGCCTGCAGACCGACATGGCTGTCGCCCATCTCGCCCTCGATTTCCGCGCGGGGAACGAGTGCCGCGACCGAATCGATCACCAGCACGTCGATCGCATTCGAGCGAACCAGCGTGTCGACGATCTCGAGCGCCTGCTCGCCGGTATCGGGCTGCGAGACGATCAGCTCGTCGATGTTGACGCCCAGCTTCTTGGCATAGACCGGATCGAGCGCATGCTCGGCATCGACGAACGCCGCAGTGCCGCCGCCCTTCTGCGCCTCGGCGATGACGTGGAGCGCGAGCGTCGTCTTGCCCGACGATTCGGGGCCGTAGATCTCGATCACGCGGCCGCGCGGCAGGCCGCCGACGCCGAGCGCGATATCGAGCCCGAGCGAGCCCGTCGGGATCACCTCGACCTGCATCGTCTCCTTGGAACCCAGCCGCATCGCCGAGCCCTTGCCGAACGCGCGGTCGATCTGCGCCAATGCCGCATCAAGCGCCTTCTGCCTGTCGGTCGTCGCCAGCTTGTCGATCATGTCGGTATTTGCCCCGATAACCTTGAGTGATGCGGCCATTGCCTGTCTCCTTGGTAGAGCGTGGCCGCACTCGCTTCAATGCGCGGCTTCATCGAAGACGGCTTGTACCATCTTGGTTCTCAAGGAACAAGAGTGGAACGAAAAACGCTGCGGACGTTCAGGCGGTCGCGTCGATCGCCTGTTCGACGCCGGCGAGCGTGAACGGCTTGTTGAGTACGGGCGCCCGCGCATGACGGACCGGCGGCGGCTCGGTATGGCCGCCGGTGGCGAGCAGGAAGGGGATGCCGCGATCGGCGAGCAGATCGGCGACCGGCCAGCAAGACTCGCCGTGCAGGTGAACGTCGAGAATGACGAGATCGAAGCCGCCCGCTTCGGCACGCGCGATCGCGCCGGCCACGCTGTCTTCGGTCCCCGCCACGCTGTGGCCCAAGCTGTCCACGAAATCCTCGAGCATCATCGCGATCAGCGACTCGTCCTCGACGATCAGAATCGATCGACTGTTCATGGCGCGCGCCTAGCCGTGGAAACCGTTGCAGGACAAGAACTATTTCACCACGATCTAGGGCGATCCGAACCATATTAATCTGGATTATTATTCGAGGGTCTCGCCAACCGTTTCACGCCCGATTCTTGGCATCTGCTAACAGGTGGGGCACATCGAACTCGGACGATCTGTCTCTCAGCTTCGGCCATGGCGGACAAGCGCGTCGCGCGCCGCCTCGGCAAGTTGCTGGACCGAAAACGGCTTGGCGAGAAAGGAGACATTGTCGAGATTGATCGACTTGCGCAGCTGTTCCTCGGCATAGCCCGACATGAACAGGATCGGTAGGCCGGGAAACCGCTCGCGCGCATGGCCGACCATCGTCGGGCCATCCATCAGCGGCATCATCACGTCCGAGATCAGCAGATCGAACTTTTCCGCGCTCTCGTCCGCGGCGACCTGCGCAAGGATCTCGAGCGCCTCCTCGCCGTTCGAGGCGGTACGCACCTGATAGCCCTGCCGGACGAGCGCGCGCTCGGCGACCGATCGCACCATGTCCTCATCCTCGACGACGAGAATCCAGCCGCTGCCCCACAATTCCTGCGGTGCCTGCTTGGGCGGCGCGACGACGACCTCGTTGGTCTCGCCCTGGAAGACGGGAAGATAGACGACGAAGCTCGTGCCCCGCCCGATCGCCGAATCGGCGAAAATGAAGCCGCCCGATTGCTTAACGATGCCGTAGACGGTCGAGAGCCCGAGCCCGGTGCCCTTGCCGACATCCTTGGTGGTGAAGAAGGGCTCGAAGATCTTGGGCAGCACGTCGGCCGGGATGCCGCTGCCGGTGTCGGTGACGCTGATCGCGCTGTAATCGCCGGCTGGCAGCACGTCGGAGCCGAGCTTGCGCACTTCGCGCGCACCCACCGCGTAGGTGCGGATGGTGAGCGTGCCGCCGTCGGGCATCGCGTCGCGCGCGTTGACCGCAAGGTTGACGATCACCTGCTCGAGCTGGCCCGGATCAGCGCGCACCGATCCCAGCGCGCGGCCATGGGTGATGACGAGCTGCATCGAATCGCCGAGCAGCCGGCGCAGCAGGTTGGAAACCTCGGAGACGACGTCGGGCAGCTGCAGCACCTGCGGGCGCAGCGTCTGCTGGCGCGAGAAAGCGAGCAGCTGGCGGGTGAGCCCGGCGGCGCGATTGGCGTTGTGGCGGATCTGCTGGATGTCGTCATAATCGCTGTCGCCGGGGGTGTGGCGCATCAGGATCAGGTCGCAATGGCCGAGCACCGCAGTCAGGATGTTGTTGAAGTCGTGCGCCACGCCGCCCGCGAGCTGGCCCACCGCCTGCATCTTGGTGGCCTGCGCCACCTGCCGCTGAAGCTTGCCCTCCTCGGCCGAGTCCTTGAGGCTGAGGATCACCGAGGCCTCGCCCAGCCCGCGCGCGGAGGCGACGGTGAGCGAGACGGGTTCGTCGGGACGCGCATGCAGCCTGATCGCGATGTCGCCAGACAGCATCGGCCCACGCCCGATCGTCGGGGCGCCGTTGGTCGGCTTGGACGCGGCGAAGCGGCGTACCGCGTCGGACACCGCGGCCTTGTCCTCCTTGACGACCAGATCACTCGGATAGACCGGATGATCGCCCGCGCCGCATCCGGCCGCGGCGGCGAACGCCTCGTTGAGGAACAGGAAACGCCCGTCGCGATCGATCAGCGCGAGCCCGAGCGGGAGCATGCCGAGCAGACCGTAAAGGTCGTCGGGCAGCGTCCCCTCGGCAGCGGCGACGGGTCGCGCGGGCTCGTCGAACAGAAGCATCGCGGCGGCACCGGCGGCGAGTTCGCCGTCGTCGAGCGGAATGTGGAGCAGGCGCAGCGGATCGACCGTATCCTCGTCGCGCACGAAACGCAGCGCGCCGGCATCGTCGAGCGCGAGGCAGGCGGCGAAATCGCGGCCGGTGATCGCGGCGCCCTGCGTACCCGTCGCACGCATCGCGAACACCTTGTTGGAGACCAGCACGCGCCCGCGCTCGTCGATCAGCGCCGCCATCAGACCGGCGCGGCCGAGACGGTCGCCGAAGCCGCCGCCGATCAGCCGCAGCGCGTCGGTCCGCCCCTCGCCGCGCCCGTCGCCGATCCGCCACAGCAGATGGTCCTCGCCGACGCCCGCGCGCGTCACGCCGAGCGCGATCCGCGTGTCGCCGAGTTCGGCGCTCGCCTGACCCTCCCGCCATGCGGTGCGTCCGGCCGCGGCGATCTCCCCGCCGTAGCGATCGAGGCCGGGCAGCGCGGGCGGCGTCGCGGCGGGACCGAAACGATCGATATAGGCGGCATTGGCGGCGACCAGGCGCCCGGCGCGATCGGTGATCGCGGCGGGCTCGGCGGTGGCGTCGAGCGCGACGCGGAGCAGCGCGCGATCGGGGCGCGGCGCGGCGCGTTGCTCGGTCTGCCCGAAGCCGCCGCGCGCGAACAGCACCGCGACCGCCGAGATCGCGGCGAAGCCGACGAGGAAACCCACCGCGAACCGCCAGTCGCCCGCCGCGCGTGCGAGCATCACCGACGAGGCGAGCCCCAGCCCCGCGACCCCCGCCGCGATCAGTCGATCGGCGGTGACCGCAGCGGAAACGGGCGCGGCCGCGCGCAGCGACGACGGATCGGAACGAGACGAAAAAGGCATCGCTCTTCTTCTGCTTGCCGACCGTCCGCCGTCAATCCGCGCGCGTCAGCCTACCAGACCTGCACCCGCTCGGGCGGCGCGAGATAGAGCGTCTCGCCCTTGGTCACGTCGAACGCCTTGTACCAGGGGTCCATGTTGCGGACCTCGTCGACGCGCTGCTGGCCGGGCGAGTGCGGATCGGTGAGCAGCTGCTGGCGGAGCTGCGGCTCGCGATACTTGGTCCGCCACACCTGCGCCCAGCCGAGATAGAAGCGCTCGTCGCCCGTGAAGCCGTCGAGCACCGGCGCGGCCTTGCCGCCGAGCGATAGCTTGTACGCATCATAGCTGGTCTTGAGCCCGTTGAGATCGGCCATGTTCTCGCCGAGCGTCAGCGCGCCCTGGACATGCTGGCCGGGCAGTGGCTCATAGGCGTCATACTGCTTGACCAGCTCGTCGGTCAGCGCGGTGAAGCGCGTCACGTCCTGCGGCGTCCACCAGTCGGTCAGCTTGCCGGTGAGGTCGTATTTGCGCCCCTGGTCGTCGAAATGATGGCTGAGCTCGTGGCCGATGACCGCGCCGATGCCGCCGTAATTGACCGCCGGATCGGCCTTGGGATCGAAGAAGGGCGGCTGGAGGATCGCGGCGGGGAAAACGATCTCGTTCATCACCGGATTGGCGTAGGCGTTGATCTCCATCGGCGTCATGCCCCACTCGGTCCGGTCGATCGGATGGCCGAGCTTGTTGAGGTTGCGCTGATATTCGAAGGCCTCTGCGCGCGACACGTTGCCGACGAGGTCGCCGGGCTTGATGACGAGCGTCGAATAGTCGCGCCACTTGGTCGGGTAGCCGATCTTGGGGGTGAAGGCGGCGAGCTTGGCGAGCGCCTTCTGCTTGGTCGCGGGGTCCATCCACGTCACCGCGCGGATGCGCTGGCCGAAGGCGGCGATGATGTTGTGGACGAGCGCGTCGGCGGCGGCCTTCGCCTCGGGCGGGAAATAGGCCGCGACATAATCCTGGCCGACCGCCTCGCCCATCTCGTTCGACACGAGATTGACGCCGCGCTTCCAGCGGACCTGATTCTCGGGCGTGCCCGACAGCACGGTGCCGCGGAACGCGAAATTGGCGGCGACGATGTCCGACGACAGATATTTGGCATAGCTGGAGACCGTGCGGACCAGCAGGTAATCCTTGAGTACCGAAAGCGGGGTCTGCGCGAAGATCGCCGCCTCGCCGGTCAACGCGGTCGGCTGCGCGACGAGGAAGGTCGGTTGCGCGTCGATGCCGAGGCCGGTCAGATAAGGCTTCCATGGGAAGCCCGGCGCCTTGGCGTCGAACTCGGCGCGCGTCCATTTGTTGTAGGTCTTGTCGGCGTCGCGCGAGTCGATGCGTGTCCAGTGGACTTGCGCGAGCTTGGTCTCGAACGCCATGATCGCCGCCGCGCGCGCATCGGCATCGGGCTCGCCCGCGAGAGTCAAGAACTTGGCGACATAGGCGACATATTGCGGCCGGATCTTTGCCAGCGCGGCGTCGGGCTTGAGATAATAATCGCGATCGGGAAGCCCCAGCCCCGCCTGGCCGAATTGCACGATGTAGGTCGTCGGATCCTTGTCGTCGGGGCCAACACCCGAACCGAACAGCCCGCCGACGCCCATCCGCTCGAGCTTGGCCAATTCGGCCGCGAGCGCCGCCTTGGTCGGCGCCGCCTTGATGTCGGCGAGCCAGGGCTTGATCGGCGCGATGCCCTTCGCATCGACGGACGCCTGATCCATGAAGCTCGCGTAGAACAGACCGATCTTGCTGTTCCGGTCCTGCGCGGCCTTTTCGAGGATCGTCCTGGTGCGCGCGAGGCTCAGGTCCTGCAGCTTGTGAAACATGCCGTAGCTCGAGCGATCCTGTGGGATCTGCGTCGTCTTGTCCCAGCCGCCATTGGCGTAATCGTAGAAATTGTCGCCGGGCTTGACCGACTTGTCCATGCCGGTATCGTCGAAGCCGAAGCTGCCGTAGGTCGGCGCACCGGCAACGGCGGGCGCCGCGCCGGTGGCGACGGGCTGAAGCAGCAAGGCCGGGGCAGCGGCAAGCGCCGCGCTCCCGAACATGGTGGAGGCCAGCAGCATGATGGCAGCAGCGCGCATTGAGTACCCTTCCGATATGTCCGGTCTATGACAGCGCCGGTGTATCATGCAGGCATAGCAGCGCCGTTCGCCGACGCAAGCGCACGCCTCGCCGCCGGCGCGGCGGCGTCATTGCCAGTCGTCCTCGCGGTGCAGGCGCGTCAGCCGCGATCGCGCATGATGCGGCCCTGCTCGCGCTTCCAGTCGCGCTCCTTGATCGTCTCGCGCTTGTCGTGGATCTTCTTGCCCTTGGCGAGCGCGAGCTCGACCTTGGCGCGGCCGCGGCCGTTGAAGTAGATCGCCATCGGGATCAGCGTCATGCCCTCGCGCGCGACGCCGTGGCGCAGCTTCTCGATCTCGCGCAGGTGGAGCAGCAGCTTGCGCGGGCGCTTGGGCTCGTGGTTGAAGCGGTTGCCGAAATTATATTCGGGGATGTTGGCGTTGATCAGGTTGACCTCGTCGCCCTTGAGCTCCGCATAGCTTTCCGCGATCGATCCCTCGCCGAAGCGCAGCGACTTCACCTCGGTGCCGGTCAGCGCGATCCCCGCCTCGAAGAATTGCTCGAGGAAATATTCGTACCGCGCGCGCCGGTTCTCGGCGACGATCTTCTTCTTCTCGAACTCGAGGGGACGGGGGCGTGCCATCAGAGAAACGACGCGATATGATCAGGCATAGTGTCTCTTGGTTGCGGGAGCGGGAATGGTGTCGCCGCGCGCCTGCGCAGCGTCGATCCAGCTCTCGATGGCTTCGTAGATATTGGTGAGCGCCTCGCCGGGCGTGGGCCCATCGGACACGCAGCCCGGCAGCTCGGGTGCATAGGACACGAAGCCGCCGCCAAGCTTTTCGATCAATGGCTCGACATAGACGCGATAGCCTTGTGCGTTCATGGTCACTGGCCCGCTATGCTGTCGATCATCTCTACCAACAACATGATGTAGATCGCCTTGATTGGCCGATGCGCCGGCACGGTGAGATGACCCCGCACGCGTTCGTGCGAGAAAGTGTAATGTGAGCCGCGACGCGGCTCCTTGCAAGTGACCCCAAACGCGCGGGCCACCGATTCGACATCGCCGATCGTCCAGTCCGCCTTGGGATTGGCGCGCATCGCGGCGAGGAGCTTGTCGGATCGAGCCATGACGTCAGCGGGCGGTTTTCAGCCCCGCCACCTGCAGCGCGTCGTCCACCGCTGCCCGGCTCGCCTCGCCCGCCGGAGTCATCGGCAGCCGCAACTCGGCCGGGAAATCGTGGCGTGTCCGTGCCAGCGCATATTTGGCCGGCCCCGGCGAGGCATCGGTGAACAGCGCCACGTGCAGCGGATACAGCCTGTCGTGCAGCGCCAGCGCCTCCGTCCAGCGCCCCTCCAGGCACGCCGCCTGGAAATCGGCGCAAAGCCGCGGCGCGACGTTGGCGGTGACCGAGATGCACCCCGCCCCGCCCGTCGCCATGAAGCCCAGCGCCATGTCGTCATTGCCCGACAGCTGGCAGAAATCCGGCCCGCAGGCGAGCCGCTGCGCGGTCACGCGCGCAACGACGCCCGAGGCGTCCTTGATTCCGATGATCGTCGGAATCTCGGCGAGCCGCCCCAGCGTCGCGGTGGCGATGTCGGTGACGGTGCGCGAGGGGACGTTGTAGACGACGATCGGCAGGTCGCAACGCTCCGCCAGAGTGGCGAAATGCGCGTAGATGCCGTCCTGGTTGGGGCGGTTGTAATAGGGCAGCACGACCAGCGCCGCATCCGCCCCCGCCGCCTTGGCCGAGCGCATGTGATCGAGCGCGACCAGCGTGTCGTTCGATCCGCAGCCCGCGATCACGGGCACGCGCCCCGCCGCCTGCTCGACGCACACCGCGACGACGCGGTCGTGCTCGGCGATCGACATCGTCGCCGATTCGCCCGTCGTGCCGCACGGCACCAGACCGGTCGAGCCCTCGGCGATCTGCCAGTCAACGAATTGGCGGAACGCCAGCTCGTCGAAGCGACCGTCGCGAAAAGGCGTCACCAGTGCGGGAATCGATCCCGAGAACATCATCGTCTCCTTCACGCGCAGAGATTGCGAGCGCATAGTCGCGCCATGACGCGGGGTCATGGACATTCAGCGCCTGATAAGGAGCGGCTTGGCATAATGTCCAGCATGCTCCATCGCCGGTTGATGCTTCCCATCCCCGCGTTCCTCCTCGCCGCGACCGCCGCCGTCGCGTCGCTCTCCCCGCAACAGGTCGCCTGGTACAGGTCGCAGCTCGGGCTCTCCGCAGTGATGCCCGTCCAGCAGGGCAGTTCGGCGACGGGCTATGCCTATGCCTCGCCCTATGCGGCGAGCGCAGGCGTGCAGACCGACCCGACCGCCGAAGGCCTCGTCCAGTGGCGCCGCCTGCGCCAGTCGAGCAGCCTGCTGTTCCAGGATTATGCCAATTTCCTCGTCGCGCATCCCGGCTGGCCGGGCGAGGCGGCGATGCGCAAGATGGCCGAGGCCGCGATCCTGCCCGACGTGACGCCACCCGATACGGTGATCGCCTTCCTCACCCGCTTCCCGCCGCAGACCGGCACCGCGCAGCTCCGCCTCGCCGAAGCCTTTTACGCACGCGGTCGGCCGGCCGAGGCGCAGGCGGCGGCGAAGGCGGCGTGGACGTCGGGGCAGCTCAACACCACCGACGAGACGCGGCTGGTCGGCCTGTTCAACGCCGCGCTGACGCAGGCCGATCAGGACCAGCGGATGGAAGCGCTGCTGTGGAACCGAGCCTTCGTCTCGGCACAGCGGCAGCTGGCGCTGGTCAGCCCGGCACGCCGCGCGATCTATTCGGCGCGGCTCGCCTATCAGCTCAAGTCGGCCGATGCCTCGTCGCAGGCGGCAGCACTCGGCGCGAGCGCCAACGGCGACGCCGGCTACCGCGTCGATCGCACCACCTGGCTGCGCGAGACGGCGCAGGAACCCGTCGCGCGCTACGAACTCGCCCGGCCGCAGCGGCTCGACGCGCCCGCCTTCAACCCGACGCGCTACATGGAGACGATCCTCGCGGTCGCGAAGTCGGCGGCGGCGGACGGCAATTGGGCGGTCGCCTATGGCATCGCGAGCCAGCTCACCGACATCTTCCCGACCGGCATCAGCGTCCGCACGCTTCCGTTCGCGCAGCGCGACCAGTTCACCAGCCTCGCCTGGCTGGCGGGCAGCGCAGCGCTCAACCATCTCGGCCGGCCGGCGGACGCGATCGCGATGTTCCGCGCCTATGCCGACGCGTCGCAAAGCCCGACGTCGCGCGCAAAAGGCTATTATTGGGCGGGCCGCGCGTCGCTCGCCTCGGGCAATGCGGCGGGCGCGCAGGATTATTTCGCCAACGCCGCGGCCTTCCCCGATCATTTCTACGGCCAGCTCGCGCTCGAACGGCTCGGCCGCCCCGTCCCCGCGCCGATCGAGGCGGACGCCGCGCTGATCACGCCCGCCGACCGCGAGGCCTTCGACGCGCGCGACGTGGTGCGCGCCGCACGCATCCTGGGGCAGCTCGGCGACTGGACCGACCAGACGCAGTTTTTGCGCACGATCGGTAATTCCGCCAGCCTGTCCGATGCCGATCATCTGCTCGCGGCGCAGCTCTCTCGAGAACTCCAGCGCCCCGATCTCGGCGTGATGGCCGAGCGCGCGGCAAAACCCGAGAGCGCCAGCGACTATGTCCGCTCGGGTTTTCCGGTGCTCCCCGTGCCGGCCGACATCGCCAACAATTTCTCCTTCATCCACGGCATCATGCGGCAGGAGAGCCAGTTCGATCGCCAGGCGGTCTCGGGATCGGGCGCGCGCGGGATGATGCAGCTGATGCCCGGCACCGCGCGCGAGCAGGCGGACAAGCTCGGCCTCGCCTACGACTATACGCGGCTGACCAGCGATCCCGGCTACAACATGCAGCTCGGCACCGCCTATTTCGGGCGGATCATGGACATGTTCGGCGGCAATTACGTGCTCGCCATCGCCGCCTACAATGCCGGGCCCGGCAACGTCCGCAAATGGATCGCGCAATATGGCGATCCGCGCTCGGGCGGGGTCGATCCGATCGACTGGATCGAGGCGATCCCCTTCTCCGAGACGCGCGGCTACGTCCAGAACGTGCTCGAGAACGTCGTCGTCTACGACACGATCAACCCCGCGCGCGCCGGCCAGACCGCGACCAACCGGCTGTCCTTCTATCTCGGCAAGCGCACCCCGGGCTGAGCCGTTGGACGATCGACCCAATTACATAACACCCGCGGGCTATGGCGCGATGCGCGCCGAATATCGGCGACTGTTCGAGATCGAGCGCCCCGCGCTGGTCGAGACGATCAGCTGGGCGGCGGGCAATGGCGACCGCTCGGAGAATGGCGACTATATCTACGGCCGCAAGCGGCTGCGCGAGATCGACCGCACGCTCGACCGGCTGTCGAAGAAGCTCGCCAAGATCCAGGTCGTCGACCCGGCCCAGCAGCCCGACCGCGGCCGCGCCTTCTTCGGCGCGACCGTCACCATCGCCGACGCGGACGACGACGAACGCGTCGTCACGCTCGTCGGCGAGGACGAGGCCGACGCCAGCGCGGGGCGGATCAGCTGGCACTCCCCGCTGGCGCGCGCACTGCGCGGCGCGGCTGTCGGAGATTTGCGACGCGTAACGCTGCCGGGTGGCGAGAGGGAATATGAGGTGGTGGCGATTGAATATCCGAGGTGAGCGGCGGGTAGCGCCCACTAGCGGACGTCAAACGGGGCGGCTCAAGTCAGTGCCACACCGAGGGCATTGGCGAGACGGAAGAGATCGCACAAAGAGCTTGCCGAAGGAAGCGATCCTCCATCGGCACTTTGGGCAACGCGCGAAGATTTGCGCGTAGATAGTTGAGGCCGCGAAAATTGCGAGTGTTGCCCAGAGTAAGCGCTGCCCAATACGATCATCATAGCTGGCAATCAGGATCGTGATCGAGATCAGTAGAAATGGCCCGAAGGTGGCGGTGTAGAAGCGGGACAAAGGGCTCATGGTAGGCATCATAACCCGGCTACCACACCGGGGAAACGGCTATACGCAATGTCTGCTTTCCACCCAATCCCGGCCATTCCTTTTCGTCATCCTGACGAAGATCGGAATCCAGATACGCAGCGCCCGAGATGGTAACGCCGCGCGTCTGGATCCCGAACCAAGTTCGGGATGACGGAAGACGCAATCGCCCGCTCGCCGCCGATTTGAGACACTCGCTCATCCTCCCCCGCCAGGGGGAGGTGGCACGCGAAGCGTGACGGAGGGGGAGGATGCGGGGGGCTTGTCCTCGATACGCTTCGCTGACCGCCCCCTCCGACGCCCTGCGGGCGCCACCTCCCCCTGGCGGGGGAGGACCGAGGGAAAGGTCGCTCGCCACCGCCCCGGATCGGATCAGCGACGCGCGGGCAGCGGCAACGCCGACCCCGCAGCCTAGTCGTCTCGCGACATATCCAATCCGAACGCGTCCTTCGCCAGCCGTACCACCTCTGGATCAGGCTCCGGCGGCTTCATCGGCACCGCCTTCTCGAGTACGTCGGCGATGTGCGTCAGCGCCGCGATGCGCGCGTATTTCTTGTGCGTGCCGTCGATCACCTTCCACGGCGCCCAGCGCGTGTCGGTCTTGTCGAACATCTCTTCCATCGCGGCGAGATAGTCGGCGCGCTTCTCGCGGTTGCGGAAGTCGTCGGCCTCGATCTTCCAGCGCTTCCACGGATGCACAAGCCGCGCGCGGAGGCGCTTGTCCTGCTCCTCCTGCGTGACGTGAAGGAATATCTTCACGATCGCGGTGCCGCTGTCCTTCTGCTGCGCCTCGAACTCGTTGATCTCGTCATAGGCGCGGCGCCACTCCTTCTCGGTGGCGAACTTCTCGACGCGTTCGACGAGCACGCGGCCGTACCAGCTGCGATCGAAGACATGAATGTGCCCGCTGGCGGGCAGCTTGGTCCAGAAGCGCCAGAGGAAATGGCGCACCTTTTCGGGCGGGGTCGGCGCCTTGATCGGCCAGACCTCGAAGTGGCGCGCGTCCCACCCCGCGGTGAGCCGCTGGATCGTACCGCCCTTGCCGCCCGCGTCCCAGCCCTCGAACATCACGATCGCACGGCAGCCATGGACGATGTGCGCAACCTGGATCTGCGTCAGGCGCTTCTGCACCGCCGCAAGCTGATCGGCATAGTCGCCGTCGAGCTTGGGCCCGCTTTCATGGTTCGAGAGCAGGATCGCCATGCCGTCGGGCCTAGGCGCGCGCTTGCCCGCATGCGAGAGCGGGTAACGAGGCGTGCGTCCCGCCACGGTACAGTCAGGCGATCGGGCGTCGCATCAGGCCTTGGGACCGTCGACGACGCGAATGCCCAGCTCGCGCAATTGCTTGGGCGTCGCGGGAGCGGGTGCGTTCATCAGCAGATCCTCGGCCTTCTGCGTCATCGGGAAGACGATGACCTCGCGGATGTTCGGTTCATCCGCCAGAAGCATGACGATTCGGTCAATGCCCGGCGCCGAGCCGCCATGCGGCGGCGCGCCGAACTTGAACGCGCCGATCATGCCGGGGAAGTTGGTGTCGACCTCGGTCTGGCTGTAGCCAGCGATTTCGAACGCCTTGTACATGATCTCGGGCTTGTGGTTGCGGATCGCGCCCGACGACAGCTCGATGCCGTTGCAGACGATGTCGTACTGGTATGCCAGGATGTCGAGCGGGTCCTTGGTCTCCAGCGCCTCCAGCTCGCCCTGCGGCATCGAGAAGGGGTTGTGCGAGAAGTCGACCTTCTTCTCGTCCTCATGCCATTCGAACATCGGGAAATCGACGATCCAGCAGAATTCGAACTTCTTCGCGTCGATCAGCCCGAGCTGGTCGGCGACGCGAGTGCGCGCGAGGCCGGCGAGGCGCGCGGCCTGCTCGGCCTTCCCGGCGGCGAAGAACACGCCGTCGTCGGGCCCGAGCCCGAGCGCCTCGGCGATCGCGGCCATGCCGGCTTCGCCGTGGTTCTTGGCGATCGGGCCACCGAACTCGCCGCCCTTGCGCGTCGCATAGCCGAGCCCTGCGAAACCCTCGGACTGCGCCCAGCTGTTCATGTCGTCGAAGAACTTGCGACTCTTCTCGGCCGTACCCGGTGCCGGGATCGCGCGGACGACGTCGCCGCCCTCGACGATCGAGGCGAAGCGGCCGAAGCCCGATCCGACGAACTGCTCGGAGACGTCTGTGATCAGGATCGGGTTGCGCAGATCGGGCTTGTCGTTGCCGTACTTCAGCATCGATTCCTTGTAGGGAATACGGCGGAAGGGCAGCGGCGAAACGGTGCGGCCCTTGCCGTCGAAATCGGCGAACTCCTCGAAGATGCCGTGCAGCACGGGTTCGATCGCCGCGAAGACGTCGTCCTGCGTGACGAAGCTCATCTCGAAATCGAGCTGGTAGAACTCGCCCGGGCTACGATCGGCGCGCGCGTCCTCGTCGCGGAAGCAGGGCGCGATCTGGAAATAGCGATCGAAGCCCGCGACCATCAAGAGCTGCTTGAACATCTGCGGCGCCTGCGGGAGCGCGTAGAATTTGCCGGGGTGGACGCGGCTCGGCACCAGATAGTCGCGCGCGCCCTCTGGCGACGAGGCGGTCAGGATCGGGGTCTGGAACTCGGTGAAACCCTGGCCGATCATCCGCTGGCGGATCGAGGCGATCACGTTCGACCGCAGCACGATGTTCTTGTGGATGCGCTCACGGCGCAGATCGAGATAGCGGTACTTGAGCCGGATATCCTCGGGATATTCGGCCTCGCCCGCGACCGGCATCGGCAGCTCGGCCGCGGCGGACTGGACCGTCACGCTCTGCGCGCGCACCTCGATCTCGCCGGTGGCGAGGTTGGGGTTCTTCGCGTCCGCGCCGCGCGCCTCGACCACGCCGTCGATCGTGACGACGCTCTCGGCGCGCACGGTCTCGAGCAGCTTGAGCGCGTCGCTGTCGGCATCGGCGACGATCTGGACGAGGCCGTAGTGGTCGCGCAGGTCGACGAACAGCACGCCGCCATGGTCGCGCCGGCGATGCACCCAGCCCGAGAGGCGGACGGTCTGCCCGACATCGGTCGCGCGAAGGGCGGCGCAGGTGTGCGTGCGATAGGCGTGCATCGGTCTGTATCCACTCATCATCGTCATTCCCACGAAGGTGGGAATCCATAGACGCTACCGTCGCGATGACCGCCGGCGCCGCGTCTATGGATCCCCGCATCCGCGGGGATGACGGGAAAAACTTGTGTGCGCCGGTTCGCCACACATGCCCTCTTTGTCAAGGCGCGGCGGTCTGTTTATGGAGGCTTCATGGTCATACACCCGCTTATCACCGACAGCCGCAGCCTCGCCGATCTCTGCGCCCGCCTCGCGCAGAGCCCCTATGTCGCGGTCGACACCGAATTCATGCGCGAGAACACCTATTGGCCGGTGCTCTGCCTGATCCAGATCGCCGACTCCAAGGAGGCCGCGGCGATCGATCCGATGGCGCCCGGGATCGACATGACGCCGCTGCTCGACCTGATGGTCGAGAACCACGACGTGCTCAAAATCTTCCACGCGGGCGGGCAGGATCTGGAGATCGTCCACAACCTCACGGGCAAGACGCCCTATCCGCTGTTCGACACGCAGATCGCGGCGATGGCGCTGGGGATGGGCGAGCAGGTCGGCTACCAGAATCTCGTCGAGAGCTGGACCGGCATCAAGCTCGACAAGGGCGCGCGCTTCACCGACTGGGCGCGCCGCCCGCTCGACAAGCGCCAGATCGACTATGCGATCGGCGACGTCACGCACTTGGTCCAGATCTTCCCCAAGCTGCTCGAGAAGCTCAAGCGCACCGGCCGCGGCGACTGGCTCGACCAGGAGATGGAGCGGCTCGGCGATCCGACCTCCTATGTCAACGAGCCCGAACAGGCCTGGCAGCGCGTGAAAGTGCCGAGCCGCAAGCCCGATGTGCTGGGGCGCCTGAAAGCGCTGGCGGCGTGGCGCGAGCGCGAGGCGCAGGGCAAGGATCTGCCGCGCGGGCGGATCATGAAGGACGAGACGCTCGCCGACGTCGCCAGCCACCCGCCGCGCGCGCAGGCCGATCTCGCCAAGGTGCGCGGGCTGTCGCAGAGCTGGGCGGGCAACGACATCGGCGCGCGGCTGATGGCGGCGCTCGAGGCCTCGGCGCCGATGACCGACGATGAGCTACCCGCGCGCGACGACCGCAAGCCGGGGCTGGGCAAGGACGGTGCGCTGGTCGCGGACCTGCTCAAGCTGTTGCTCAAGATCCGCTCGAAGGAGACCGACGTCGCCCCCAAGCTGATCGCGCGCACCGACGAGCTCGAGCTGCTCGCGGCAGGGCATCGCGAGGGGCTGTCGATCCTCAACGGCTGGCGCTACGAGCAATTCGGGCGCGACGCGCTCGATCTGGTCGAGGGGCGCACGGGGTTCGCCGTGCAGAACGGCAAGCTCAAGATGACGCGGATCGAGACGGCGGAGGCCTGAACCGGTCGCAACTGTGCTCCGGCGAAGGCCGGAGCACACTATTCTTTGCAGCGATCTACACAAAAACCGTTCGTCCTGAGTAGGGGCTGAGCGCAGTCGAAGACCCGTATCGAAGGACCGACCCGCCAGGCCACTGTCCTTCGATACGCCATTTCGACAAGCTCAATGGCTACTCAGGACGAACGGAGTGGGTGGCTCACCCCCCGATCATCGTCGCCTTGCGCCCGAACGCCACGGCCAGCGTCTTGTGGCGCCGCTCGACCGCCTCGCCGTAGAGCGCGGCGTCGCCGTCCGCGAGGCGCAGCGTCAGCTTGTCGCCAAGCCGCAGCGCACTGTTCTTGAGCGGCGCCGCGACGCCCCCCGACAAGCGCTGGCCGAGCCGCATCGCGAGGCCCCAGCGCAGCGCCATCTGGCGATCTTCGGGCGAGGCCAGCGTCATCGCGATCGGCGCCTCGCCGTCCGCGCCGAAGCTGGTGAACAGCGCCTGCGCCATCATCGCCCTGCCCCGCGCGTCGATACCGACCCAATTGCCGTGCAGTGCGGTCTCGAGCCCGCGTTCGGCGCGAAACTCGGGATGCGCGCGCCAGCCGATGTCAGCGAGCAGGCAGGTCGCGTGGCGCAACCGCGCATCGGCCTCGCTCTCATGCTCGAACAGTGGCGCAATCCAGCGATCAAGCAGATCGCCATGCTCGGGAAAGCGCCCGACGCGGCGCCCTTCCTCGCGCGTCGCGCAGATCAGCGGGTCCATGTCGCGCACGTCGCCGGGGAGGTTGCGGTGGAGCACGCCCTCGCGCAGCCCGTAGGCCGAGACGACGAGGCTTTCCGAGCCCAGTTCGCGCGCGACGATCGCCAGCAGCGCGGCGGCGTCGGACAGCGAGTTCGCGCGCGACGAGGACAGCCCCGGCACCTGCTTGAGCCTGGCGCGGTCGAGCTGCGCGAGCGTGCGGACGACGCGCTGCGCGGTATCGGGCGACATCGCATAGCCGTGGACGATCGGCAGCGGATAGTCGGTCATGTACATCACCAGCCGCGCCAGCGCGCGCCACGATCCGCCGACCAGATAGAAGGGGAGACCGCGGCCCGCCCCGGCCCAGCCCGTTTCGCGCAGCCGGGGTTCTACGAACTGTCGCAGCGCCCGCGGGCCCCGCGCGCGGATTACGGCGACGCGCAACACACCCAGCGGGAACGACGCGCGCTCGTGGACCGCGCCGTCGCGCACGCGCGCCAGCTCGAGGCTGCCGCCACCGAGATCGCCGACGATGCCGTCAGCGCCGGGGAAGGCCGCGAGCACGCCCTCGCCCGCCATCTCGGCCTCCTCCTCGCCCGACAGCACGGTGATGGCGAGACCGATGGCGGCGGCGCGCGCGAGGAAGTCGGCGCCGTTGGTGGCATCGCGCACCGCGGCGGTGGCGACGGTGTGGAGGCTGGCGACGCCGATCTTCTCGGCGACCAACCGGAAGCGGTCGAGCGCCACGAACGCGCGCTCCACCGCCTGCGGATCAAGCGCGCCGCTCGTCGCCATGCCCTTGCCGAGCCCCGCCATCACCTTCTCGTTGAACAGGATCGAGGGGATGCGGCGCGGCCCGTCATAGACGACGAGGCGAATCGAGTTGGAGCCGATGTCGATGATGCCGACTCGCCCGTCGGCCTGATCGACCGCCTTTGCGGTCGGGACGCGGAAGAGGAAGCCGGGCTTCATACGGCGACCGGGGTAGCGGGATTTGCGGGTGGCGCAAAGGGCGGTTGTTCGGTTGGACGCGACGGGCGATCAATTGAGCGATAGCCCCTCATCGTCATCCCGGCGGAAGCCGGGACCCATGGATACGGAGCGTCGGGAGAGCGGAGGCGCCGCGTCTATGGGTCCCGGCTTTCGCCGGGATGACGGGTAGTTTGCGTGTCGATCGTTACGAGCCGCCGCGCCGCAGCTTGAGCCTCGGCACGCCGTCGGACTTCTTGAGCGCTGCGCCGCGCCCAGACAGCGATGGGTTGGTCATGAAATAGCGGTGCAGGTTGAACGGCTTGCCCCCGGATGTCACGACACGATCATAGCTGCCGTCGGGCTTGAGGATCCAGCTCTGCTCGCTGTCGATAAGATTGGCGACCATCACCTGGCCCAAAATCTGCTCGTGGACGGTCGGGTTCTCGATCGGCAGCATATATTCGACGCGGCGATCGAGGTTGCGCGGCATCCAGTCTGCCGAGGAGATGTAGACCTTGGCGCCCGGATTGGGCATCGCCTCGCCATTGCCGAAGCAGAAGATGCGGCTGTGCTCGAGGAAGCGGCCGACCACCGACTTGACGCGGATATTCTCGCTGAGGCCCGGCACGCCGGGGCGCAGGCAGCAGATGCCGCGGATGATCAGGTCGATCTGCACACCCGCCGCCGACGCGCGGTACAGCTTCTCGATGATCGCGGGATCGACCAGCGAGTTCATCTTGGCCCAGATATTCCCCGGGCGGCCGGCACGGACATGGTCGATCTCCATGTCGATCAGCTCGGCGAGCCGCTCGCGCAGGCCGTGCGGCGAGATCGTCACCATCTCGAGATCGTGCGGCTCGACATAGCCGGTGATGTAGTTGAACACCTGCCCCGCATCACGCGCGACGCGAGGATCGGCGGTGAAGAAGCTGATATCGGTATAGATTCGTGCCGTGATCGGGTGGTAATTGCCCGTGCCGAAATGGCAGTAGGTGCGGATCGCGCCATTCTCGCGGCGCACCACCATGCTGATCTTGGCGTGCGTCTTCCAGTCGATGAAGCCGTACACGACCTGCACGCCCGCGCGCTCCAGCTGGGCTGCCCACATGATGTTCTGCTCTTCGTCGAAGCGCGCCTTCAGCTCGACCACCGCGGTGACCGACTTGCCCGCTTCGGCGGCGTCGATCAGCGCGCGGATGATCGCCGACTGCTTGCCGGCGCGGTACAGCGTCTGCTTGATCGCGACGACGTCGGGGTCCTGCACCGCCTGCTTGAGGAAGGCGATCACCACCTCGAACGATTCATAGGGGTGGTGGACGACGATGTCCTTGTCGCGGATCGCGGCGAAACAATCGCCACCATGCTCCCGGATGCGTTCGGGAAAACGCGGCGCGAAAGCAGGGAATTTGAGATCGGGCCGGTTCTCTTCGACGAGCTGGTCGAGATCGGCGATGCCCAGGAAGCCCGATGCCTCCGACACCAGCGCGGCATCCTGCCCGATCGCGTCGCGCACCAGCTCCTCGAGCGGCTCGGGCATCCCCGCCTCGATCCGCAGCCGGATCACCTTGCCGCGCCGGCGGCGCTTGATCGCGGTGTGATAGTAGCGGACGAGGTCTTCGGCCTCCTCCTCGATCTCGATGTCGCTGTCTCGGATCACGCGGAACGCGCCGTCGCCGAGCACCTCGTAACCGGGGAAGAGCAGCCCGGTGAAGCGGCGGATGATCGTCTCGATCGCGACGTAACGCACCACGTCGCCGGGCAGCCGGACGAAGCGCGACAGCGTCGTCGGCACCATCAGCAACTCGCGAATCGGCTCGCCGTCGGACAATCGCTTCAGATCGAAGACGAGGCTGAAGCCCTTGTTGGGGATGAACGGGAACGGATGCGCGGGATCGAGCGCCTGCGGCGTCAGCACGGGCAGCACCTGCTCGCGAAAATACGCCTCGAGCCACTCCGCCTCGTCCTCGTGGATGCCGTGACCGTGGAGGATGTGGAAATCGCGCGTCGCGAGCTCGTCGCGCAGCACGCGGCGGACCTCCTGCTGGCGCTGCATCAGCCGGTCGGCGCTCTCGGCGATCGCGCCGAGCTGCTGCGCGGGGGTCAGCCCGTCGGCGGAGAGCTGCTCGACCCCGTTGACCTGCTGGCCGCGCAGGCCGGCGACGCGGACCATGAAGAATTCGTCGAGATTGGCGCCCGAGATCGACAGGAACCGCAGCCGCTCGAGCAGCGGATGTGCGGTGTTGCACGCCTCGTCGAGCACGCGCTCGTTGAACGCGAGCCAGGATAGCTCGCGATTGAAATAGCGCTCGCGCGGGGCGACCGGATCGACGGTGGGTTCGTCCTGCTGGCGGATCTGGACCTCGGCGGCGGCTTGCGCGATCTCCGCCGTGGTTGTGGCGCCGATCGCGAGTGCCTCGTCGTCGCGGATGGCTTCGGGCTGTTCGATCTTGTCAGTCATGCTGGCAAGATAACCCATGCTTCATGAATCGTCGATGACAGCCGCCTCGATCAGCGCGGCGCGCGCCAGCGGGATCGTCAGCCGGTGGCGGCGCGACAGCGATGCGCGGTCGAGCGCGTCGATCGCCGCGACGATCGCGACGTAGCTGCGCTCGATCCGCGCCGACAGCCACGTCACCAGCGGCGGCGGCACGAGCAGACCGCGCCGCGTCAGCCCGCGCTCGAGCAGCGCGCGCAGCAACGCGTCGTCGGGCGGCAGGATTGTGACGCGCGGCGTGGCGGCAAGCCGCGAGACCAGATCGGGGAGCGCGACGGCCCAGGCGGGCGGCTCGGCATCGGCGACGATCAGCAGCGGCCGGCGCGTCGCCATCGCGGCGTTCCAGGCGTGGAACAGTGCATCCTCGTCGGCGTCCCAGGCGTCGTCGAACAGCCGGCCGCCGGTCTTGGCCGCGAACAGGCGGCCGATCAGGCTGCGCCCCGACTTGCGCGGGCCGGTGAGGATCGTCGCGGGCACCGGCCATGTCGCCCAATGTTCGAGATGCCGCGCGACCGTCATGTTGGCGGCGGACAGGATGAACTCGTCGTCGCGCTCGCTCTCCGGCCAGTCCAGCGGGAGCGCGATCTGGCTCATTGCTGCGGCACGTCCGGCGGCGGCGGCGCACTGGGGGACGGCGGCGGTGTCGGCGTGCGGCCACGCCGCATCCGGAAGCTCGTCCCCTCGCCGTCGAGCGACCAGCCGCGTGCCGCCAGCGCGATCTTCAATGCGGCGGGATCGCCGTCATAGGCGACCGAGAGCAGCGAGGTGCCGCCGAGCGCGAGGCTCTGCACGCTGGCCTGCGTGACGCCGGGCACCGCGCGCAACGCCGCCTGCGCCTGGTCGAGCGTCGCGACGTCGGCGGTGTCGACCTGGACCGAAAGGCTGGTCGAGGTCGCCTGATCGACGATCGAGGCGAGCGGATCGCCGGCATCGGCGGGCAGTAGATCGGGCGTCGGCACGTCGGGCGTCTCGATCGTCAGCGAGGGATCGGGGCGCAGCCGGCCGTCGCCCAGCGCCGCCACATAGAGCGCGTCGATCCGGCGCACGCCCTCGTCGAGCATCCGGTCGAGCCCGTCGGTGCTCGCGGTGACCAGCGTGAAGCCGCCGATTATCTCGGAATCGGGGCCGTGCCGCGCGACGAATCGCGCCGCGATCGGGCCGCCGGGGTAGCGACGCTCGAGGAACACCTCGGGGACGACCACGTCGGAGGCGGCATATTGATCGAGCAGCATCCGCCACCAGATCCGGCCCGGCCGCCGGCTCTGGCCGAGATCGAGCAGCAGCGGATCGGGGCCGGTGCCGACCGGGCGGACATAATCGACCGGGCTGCCGCCGGCACGGAAGCGCGCCCACGCCTTCTGCCACGACGAGCGCCCCTCGAAGCTCATCTCGCTGCCGCCGCCATATTGGATCGGGATCACCAGCATCGGCGCCGAGCGCGGCGCCTG